>Ga0310786_10009279_pt1 | contig 12509 bp, 7 predicted proteins | sample AusTroGonzalo_MG_FD_203881 | JGI IMG/M metagenome (GOLD analysis project Ga0310786, IMG submission 203881) | Bovine rumen microbial communities from tropical cattle in Woodstock, Queensland, Australia - Gonzalo_03 (v2) (version 2) | ecosystem: Host-associated > Mammals > Digestive system >...
TCCTTGTGCTGATGTTCGGCATGAACCTCGGCATTAAGCTCTATTTCCGCACACGCAACGACCACAAGAAGTTGCAGGCACTCGAGAAGGAGAAGCTGGAGCAGCAGTTGGCGTACCTGCGCTACCAGATTAATCCGCACTTCTTCATGAACACGCTGAACAATATCCATGCCCTTGTGGACATAGACCCCGAGAAGGCCAAGGATACCATACTGGAACTGTCGAAGATGATGCGCTTCGTGCTCTACGAAGGCGACAAGAAAGGCGTGGCTCTGTCGCGCGAATTTGACTTCATACGCCACTATGTCACGCTGATGAAGTTACGTTATACCGACAAGGTTAGCATAACGGTGAATCTGCCTCAGGAGGTGCCCGACTGTCAGATTCCGCCGCTCATCCTGATTACCTTCATCGAGAACGCCTTCAAGCACGGCATATCCTACCAGCACGACTCGTTCATCGACATCCTCGTTGACATCCATCACAACCGCCTGCGCTTCATGTGCAGCAATTCGAAGGCTGACAAGCCGAACGAGGAGAAAGGCGGAGTAGGCTTGCAGAACGTCAGACAACAACTGAACCTGCTATACGACAACGACTACGAACTTCACATACAGGACGAAGCCGACATTTATAATGTAGAGCTCACGATTCCCCTAACACCTAACACTTATGATACGCTGCCTCGCTATTGACGACGAGCCCCTGGCTCTCCAACAGATTGTTGCCTACATTGGAAAAATACCCTTCCTCGAACTGGCCGCCCAGTGCCAAAGCGCATTGGAGGCTAAGGCCTTCCTCGAGCAGAACACCGTGGATGCCATCTTCTGCGACATCAACATGCCCGACCTCAATGGCATGGACTTTGTCAAGTCGCTAGCCGTGCCGCCCCTCGTCGTCTTCACCACCGCCTACTCGGAATACGCCGTCGAAGGCTTCCGTGTGAATGCCGTCGATTACCTGCTGAAGCCCTTCGGCCTGCAGGACTTCCAAAGGGCAGCCAACCGGATAAAGGAGAGATTGGAAATGAAAAATGAGAGATATGATAACTCTGCTGCCAAAAAGAGCACAGAGAATTCAAGCCAACAAGGTAATCATAACTCTCATCTCTCACCTTTCATCTCTCATCTTGAAAACGACACCCTGTTCCTCAAGACCGAATACCGCATCGTCAAAGTCAGCATCTCCGGCATCCGCTATGTCGAGGCTATGAGCGAGTATCTGAAAGTGTACCTTGACAGCGAGAAGAAGCCCATCGTCACCCTGCTGTCCTTGAAGAAGATGGAAGAACGTCTGCCCGACAACTTCATGCGCATCCATCGCTCGTATATCGTCAACCTTGACAAGATTCAGGAAGTAAACAAAAACCGCATCATCATGGATGCCGACACATACCTGCCCATTGGCGACATGTACAAAGACACCTTCCAAGCCTATTTAGACACGAAATTTCTTGGAAAATAGCCAAAAATGTTTTGGCTTTTTGCTCGTTTATTCGTACCTTTGCAGCCAAATACGACATAAACAACAAAGGTAAGATGAAAATACTACTCTTAGGCAGTGGCGGTCGCGAACACGCACTGGCGTGGAAGATTGCCCAAAGTGAGAAATGTGAGAAACTGTACATTGCCCCAGGCAATGCTGGTACTGCCGACTGCGGCATCAACATTCCGATGAAGGCTGATGACTTCGAGGTTATCAAGCAGTTCGTTGTAGCCGAGGAAATAGACATGGTGGTGGTAGGTCCCGAGGACCCGTTGGTAAAGGGCATCTACGACGACCTGAAAGCCGACGACCGCACCAAGGACGTTCCCGTCATCGGACCGTCGAAAGCCGGTGCTGTGCTGGAAGGCTCGAAAGACTTCGCCAAGGCATTTATGCAGCGTCACAACATTCCCACAGCCCGCTATCAGACCTTCGACGGCGAACACGTGCAGGAAGGTTTGGCATTCCTGGAAACACTGGAAGCACCCTATGTACTGAAGGCCGACGGCCTCTGCGCCGGCAAGGGCGTACTGATACTCCCCACCCTCGACGAAGCCAAGAAGGAGTTGAAAGAAATGTTGGGCGGCATGTTCGGCAACGCCAGCAGCCGCGTGGTCATCGAGGAATTCATGAGCGGCATCGAGTGCTCGGTATTCGTACTGACAGACGGTAAAAACTACAAAATCCTGCCTGAAGCAAAGGACTATAAGCGCATTGGCGAGCACGACACGGGCCTGAACACCGGCGGCATGGGCAGCGTCAGCCCCGTTCCCTTTGCCACCAAGGAGTGGATGCAGAAGGTCGAGGACCGCATCATCCGCCCGACCGTAGAGGGACTGGCCAAAGACGGCATCGACTACAAAGGCTTCATCTTCTTCGGACTCATCAACCGAACAAATACACCGACGGGCGAACCTGAGCCCTACGTCATCGAATACAACTGCCGCATGGGCGACCCTGAAACGGAGAGTGTGATGCTACGCCTGAAGAGCGACATCGTGGACTTGTTTGAGGGTGTGGCCGAAGGCAATCTCAACCAACGCAACATCGAATTCGACGAGCGTGCTGCCGTCTGTGTCATGCTGGTAAGTGGTGGTTATCCACAGGCATACAAGAAGGGCTACTCCATCACAGGCATTGAGAACGTTGAGGGTTCTATCGTGTTCCACGCAGGTACAGCCATGAAGGATGGTGAGGTCGTAACCAATGGCGGTCGCGTCATCGCCGTATCGTCATACGGCAAGGATAAGGCCGAAGCGTTGCAGAAGTCATTCGAAGAGGCTCAGAAGATTGCGTTTACCGACAAGTATTTCCGTCGCGATATCGGAGCAGACCTGTAAGAATTGAGAGAATAAGAAATTGAAGAAACGGATTCAAAATAAGGTTTCTGACAGTCGTCTGACGCTACCCATCACCATCGTCTATACCTTAGGCGTATGGGTGTTGTGTGGATTGCTGACCCAGAATCTGTGGTTGCAGTTTGCTTGTTTTGGCATCACCAGCTATCTGATGATGGTGCTGAACAACCAGAATGCCTTGATTCGCATCTTTTCACGTATGGTGAGTTGTGCGTTTCTGGCGTTATCGTGTGCTGCCAGTTTCCTGATGACCGACATTCACGGCAACATCATGCAGATGTTTGTTGTTGCCGCCTATCTCATTCTATTCCAGAGCTATCAAGACAAAGAGGCTGTGGGCATCATCTACTATGGCTCGCTCATGCTGGGATTGGCCAGTTTGGCCTGTCCGCATATTCTATACTTTGTACCTGTCATTTGGCTATTGATGGCGACTAATCTGCTGTCACTATCGTGGCGCACATGGTTCTCGTCATTATTAGGACTGCTGACGCCCTACTGGTTTATCAGTGCGTGGCTGGTATATCAAGCAGATTTCACACCTCTCATAGAGCATTTCGAGCCCTTGACTGACTTCCAGTTCCCCATCCTATACGATGCACTGGATACAAGCGTGTTGCTGATATTGGGGCTGCTGGCGATTAGTACACTGACAGGTATCATACACTTTGTCCGCAAGAGCACCTATGACAGTATCCGCATCCGTCTGTTGTATGGATTTTTTATCTGGATGGACCTGTTTGCTTTCGCACTGATGGCTTTTCAGCCGCAACACTACGATATGTTGTTGAGAATCATTATTATCAATACTGCGCCACTAATAGCTCACTTCATAGCACTGACATCTACGAAGATTACAAATGTTGCATTCTATGTGATTACAGCAGTCATCCTGTTTATCACAGCCCATAACATATGGAGTACATTATTTCCCTTCTAATCAGCTACGGTTATTGGGGCATGCTGATTACGGCATTTGTGGCAGGCTCCTTCTTTCCGTTCAGCAGCGAAGCTGTCATGACGGGGTTATTGGCTGCAGGACTTGACCCTTGGGGACTTATCATCTATGGCACGATAGGCAATGTGGCTGGTGGTATGTTCAACTACTTTGTAGGTCGTATGGGTAAACTGGAATGGATTGAGAAGTACCTGCACGTGAAGCAGAAAGACCTTGACCGCGCCACCCGTTTCATGGCGGGCAGGGGTGCGTGGATGGGGTTCTTTGCCTTTGTTCCCATATTGGGGTCGGCCATCACCATTGTGTTAGGACTGATGCGTGCCAACATTACCATATCACTGACCAGCATTTCGATAGGCAAATTCCTGCGCTATGTACTGTTGATATACGGTGCACAATTGTTTATTTAAGTTAATTCTTAATTCTTAATTCGTAATTCTTAATTTTAAGCAGTACCTTTGCAAGATAATTCATAAACGATAACAATGAAACAGTTCAGACTTGTAGACAATATCATGGGATGGTTGGCATTTGCCATCGCTGCATTTGTATATTGTTCTACCATTGAGCCGACAGCATCCTTCTGGGACTGTCCGGAGTTTATCTCTACAGGTTACAAACTCGAAATTGGTCACCCACCCGGTGCACCATTCTTTATGTTGACAGCCAATCTGTTCTCGCAGTTTGCCAGTGATGCCACACAAGTGGCTCGCATGGTGAACATGATGAGTGCGCTGTTGTCAGCAGCCACCATTCTGTTCCTGTTCTGGACCATCTCGCATCTGGTTCGCCGGCTGCTGATTAAGCCCGAGGACTTCCGCAAGGCAACCTCACTGGCTGACCTTTCATGGAACAAGCTGATTGCCATTGAGGCATCGGCCATGGTTGGCGCATTGATATACACATTCAGCGACACATTCTGGTTCTCTGCTGTCGAGGGTGAAGTTTATGCCTACTCATCAGCCTTTACTGCAGTGGTGTTCTGGTTGATTCTGAAGTGGGAAGACCAAGCCGATCAGCCTCATGCTGACCGTTGGTTGGTGCTTATCATGTATATGACAGGCTTAAGCATTGGTGTTCACCTGCTGAATCTGCTGTGTCTGCCAGCCATCGTGCTTGTTTACTATTATAAGAAGTTCCCAACAGACAATCCCAAGCGCGACCTAAAGGGAAGTCTCATTGCCTTGTTTATTTCAGTAGTCATCCTGGCTGCCGTACTCTATGGTGTCGTTCCCGGAATCGTACAGGTGGGCGGCTGGTTCGAGCTATTGTTTGTCAACATCCTGGGCATGCCGTTCAACACCGGCGAGATTGTCTATATCTTCCTGCTCATCGGCATCATCATCTGGGCTATCCGCGAGACCTATCAGGATAAGAACGAGAAACGTCAGAACATTGCATTCCTGTTGGCTGTCGCCATGCTGGGTATTCCCTTCTACGGTCACGGCTGGAGTGCAGCAGTCATCGGTATCGTAGTATTGGCTGTGATGTGGTTCGTACTAAACTACAAGAAGCTGGACACGACCACCAAGAAGAAGGTGTCGCTGGTAACAGCCCGCATCAAGAACACGTCGCTGCTGTGCATGCTGATGCTGATGATTGGCTACTCGACATATGCCCTGATTGTTATCCGTTCGGCTGCCAACCCGCCAATGGACCAGAACTCACCTGAGGACATCTTCACATTGGGTGAGTACCTGGGTCGTGAGCAATACGGTCAGCGTCCCCTGTTCTATGGTCAGGCTTACACCTCACAGGTAGCCTTGGAAAAGGACGGCGAATACTGCAAGCCCGTCATGACGACTGGTGACCCCGTATGGCAGCGCAAGGAGAAGGCTTCGCCCGACGAGAAGGACGAATATTTCGTAGTACGCACCAAAGACGAATACAAATATGCGCAGAACATGCTGTTCCCACGCATGTACAGTTCTGCACACCGTGCCCAGTACGAGAGTTGGATGGGCGACATCAGTGGTCATGAAGAGATGTACGACCGTTGTGGCGAGATGATTAGCGTGAAGGTTCCCACACAGTTTGAAAACCTGCGCTTCTTCATTTCATACCAGTGTAACTTCATGTACTGGCGCTACTTCATGTGGAACTTTGCCGGTCGCCAGAACGACCTGCAGGGCAATGGTGAATTGGAGCACGGCAACTGGATTACGGGCTTTGACTGGTTCGACAACTGGCGTTTGGGTGACCAAAGCAAGTTACCTGACGAGTTGAAAGAGAATAAGGGACATAACGTATTCTACTGCCTGCCCCTCATCCTCGGACTTATCGGACTCTTCTGGCAATCGCTGGCTAAACATTTCAACAATGCCAAAGACCAGACAGGTATCCGTCAGTTCTGGGTGGTATTCTTCCTATTCTTCATGACAGGTCTCGCTATTGTCGTCTACCTGAACCAGACACCTTCTCAACCCCGTGAACGCGACTATGCCTACGCTGGTTCGTTCTATGCCTTTGCCATCTGGTGTGGCATTGGTGTGGCAGCCATCATCGAGTTGCTGAAGCAATATCTGAAGAAGTTGAATCCCGTTGTTTTAGCCTCACTGGTATCTCTAATATGTTTGGCAGTACCTGTACAAATGGCTTCTCAGACATGGGACGACCACGACCGTAGCGACCGCTACACCTGTCGCGACTTCGGTCAGAACTATCTGATGACTCTGCAGGACGAAGGCAACCCCATCATCTTTACAAATGGCGATAACGACACCTTCCCTCTGTGGTATAATCAAGATGTAGAGGGCGTTCGTACAGATGCCCGTGTCTGCAACCTCTCATATCTGCAGACCGACTGGTATATTGACCAGATGCGCCGTCCTGCCTACGACTCTCCATCCGTTCCTATCTCATGGGAACGTATCGAGTATTGCGCAGGTACTAATGAATATGTACGCGTAGAGCCCAGCATGAAGCAGGCTGTTGTAGATCTTTACAAGCAGAATCCTGAGCAGGCTCGCGAACAGTTCGGCGACGATCCTTTCGAGCTGAAGAATGTGCTGAAGTACTGGGTTCGTTCTAAGAATCCTGATCTGCACATGATTCCTACCGATACGCTCTATATGACGATTGACAAGGAAGCTGTTCGCAAGAGCGGCATGATGATGGCAACCGACTCTATCCCCGACCGCATGGTCATCTCGTTGAAGAACAAGAGTGCGCTCTATAAAGGCGACCTGATGATTCTGGAGATGTTGGCCGAGTGTAACTGGACGCGTCCTATCTATGTGGCCGTCAGTGTTGGTGATGACAACTACATCAACCTTGGCAACAACACCATTACTGAGGGTCTCGCCTATCGTATCACACCGTTCACCACGACGAATGCTGGCCGTCCTATCGAGGGTGCCAAGAACTTTGATACCAAGCGCACCTACGACAATGTGATGCACCGCTTCAAGTTCGGTGGTCTGGAGAAGCGTGGCCTTTACCTTGACGAAACTGTGATGCGCATGTGCTATACGCATCGTCGCATCATGGCCAAGCTGGCCTTAGAGCTCATGAATGAAGGTAAGGATAAGGAGGCTCGTGAGGTACTAGAATTCACTGACAAGAAGATACCTACCTATAACGTTCCTCACTGCTATTCATCCGGTTCGCTTGATATGGCTCGTGTATGGGCAGCCCTTGGCGACAAGCAGAAGGCGATGACTATCATCACACCTATGTGGAAGAACTCTGCCCAATATATGCTCTATTATAATTCGCTGGAAGGTTTCCGCTTCAAGTCGGCAGAGAACGATGCCGTTATGCACTTCTTCATCTTGCAGCAATTAGCAAGCCTGTCTCAGAACATCGACAAGAAATGGACGGATGCTCGCATGATAGAGCTCAGTGCCCTGGTTAAATTGTTTGAAGACAAGGGAGGTAACTTGGGATATTAATGAATAAAGATTAAAGTAAACAGCCATGTTCATAGAACAACCCGCTAAGTGGTTACGCTGGCTTTATCCAAAGGCTTTGTGGCGTATGGACCCAACTGACAGGTCAGTATATCTGACTTTCGATGATGGGCCTATACCGGAAGCCACGCCATATATCCTTGATGTGTTAGCACAATATGGGGTGAAGGCGACATTCTTTATGGTGGGCGACAATGTCCGCAAATATCCGGAACTTTACCAGCGAGTGGTCAACGAAGGCCATCGCATCGGTAACCACACCCACAACCACATCGGAGGCTTCCGACACAGCATCAAAGAATACAGCTACAATGTTGAGAAAGCCAACGCTTATCTTCACACCAACCTGGTACGTCCGCCTCATGGCTGGATGCGGTTGGCACAGTATGCATGGCTCTCTCGCAAATTCCGTATCGTGATGTGGGACCTGGTCACGCGTGACTACTCGAAATGGCTGACAGCTGAAGACATTCTGGAAAATGTGAAACGCTATGCCCGTAACGGTTCCATCATCACATTCCACGACTCACTAAAGAGTATCGAAAAGCTACGCACGGCACTGCCTGCCGCCATCGGCTGGCTTCAGCAACAAGGCTATCAATTCAAGATATTCGAATAATAATAATCCCATGACTCTCCAAGAGCCATGGGATTATTCTATTCTGAAACAGTACAGGCTCAGAGTCCTGCATTGATAAATGAACGCAACTGCTGAATACCCTGATGGTTGTTATCGAGAGCCTCGACCTCATCAAGGTACTTCAACGCCTTATCCTTATCACCCATACCATAGTATCCCAGTGCCAGCATGTACTTACAATGAATCAGATTCTTCATATCGAGTGAATCCTCCCATATCAGCAAGTCGGGCAGAGAAACGGCAAAATAGTCCATCACTACCTTATCATAAATGTGCTGTTTGCCATAGTTGATAAGTTTATTGAACAGACACCGTGCCTTGTCCTCCTGTCCCAAGCGACGGTAGCAGAGACCAGCATAGAATATCTTGTCAGGCTTGGCGTCATTATAGTACATGGCAGCGGCAGGCTCCGTAGGTCCTACTGTTCCCTCCTCATAACGTCCCAGGAAGTATAAGAAATCATTATCCTGAGCGCCGTAAAGCTTTCCTTCACCAAGATGTGGCGGATAGACAAGGCATTCTTCCAAGAGACGCTTCGCCTCGGCTGACTGTGCGTCACTGCTTAAAAGCTGCTTCGCCATCTCTATGCGACAAATCTGATACTGTGCAGGCACCTTACCTTCGCCACCTTCCCATGGGTGGAACTGATGGGCATCGAGCTTGGCTTTTGCCTCCTCGTAGCGTCCCAGTTGGTTGAGCAGGGTAATCTCCTCGAGAACGAGGTCGTCACGCTGGGCAATCAGCTGCGGATATTGTTGCAGGAAGTTGAGACGCTCTTGATGGGGGCGGTGCAGACGCTTATACAGCTGGTCTAACTCCATCAGGATACGGCTGTCCGTCTCGTTGAGATGGAAGGCACGTTCCATATATTCCACTGCCTCGTCCTGCTTGTCTTGTTTGTTAAAGCATGCCAAAGCGAGATTACGCCATACGGTGGGGTACTGCGCGTCGCGCTTGGCAGATGCCTCCCAGTATTGGATGGCAAGGTCGTATTGACGCTTATCGTAGTACAGACATCCCAGATAGTATGGAGCACGGGCATCGCTTCCAAATGTCATCGTCTCAATCTTGTCAAGGATATAGGCATCTTCGAGGCGGTTGGGGAAACAATAGTCCGGACTAGTTTCAACGGCTTTCCGCAAATAGTCAGAGCACTCACTGATTTTGCTGGCATACGCCATATAATAATAGGTGAGCGGCGACACCTCGACATGGTGGTCGATAGCCGTCTGAAGCACTGACAACAACTCGCTGTTCAAGCCTGCCTGGGCATAGTCGAGTGCTGTCTCATGGTAGTTATAGATATTCCCGTGCATCAGCTCTACCATACGTTCCAAGGGCGCTTTACTGCCAGTAAGCAGGTGTTCCTCGAACATGCAGACATAGTTGAAGCCGTCAATCTTGTAACTCTCCTGAATCCACTTCAACGCCTCGTCCTTTCGGTCAAGTTTCCTCAAGACAACCGTCTTCATGGCACGAGCCTTGTGATTGTGACTATTGCTGATAAGGGCACGCTCCAATTCATCAAGGGCATCCTCCCAACGTTCGTTGGCAATACTGATACAAGCAGCCTCGAAATAGCCGGCATCTGCCCACGCCTTGTTCCATGTCGATTTCCAGAAGTACTGATAGGCAGTATCTTGTTTACCAAGATATTTGCTGACGATACCGAGATAGAATAACGGTTCGCCATCGTAAGGGTTAGGATTGCGTTTCTTCAGTACCTTGACAGCCATCTGCAGATAAGGCTCCGCCTTCTTGAAACGGGCACGACGCAGATACCACAGTCCCATCTGCATGTTACAGCGATAGTCCAAAGGATCGCGACGCAAGGCCTCCTCATAGTAGTCCAGCGCACTCCATGTGGCATGACGGTACTGTTCCAGGTGCAAGCCTGTGAGGTAAAGCTGGTCAACGGTTTTCGTATCCTGTGGTGATAGGGCTGCCTCAGCAGCGTCGGGAATAGGACGAATATCGTCGGGCTCAGCCTCCCATTCCAATAACGGGAATACTCTTTTACCCTCTGCTCTATCAACAGTAAGACAAAGGTCTGCAAGATGTTCATCGCCCGTGCTCACCGTCTCAATAAGCACGTCTTCAGGACTCAGCTCCACCACCTTGTTATAATACTCTACCCCATCCACGCCGTCGAGAATAATTCTCACGGTCTTCTTCGATGTTGCAAGTATCTTAAACTGTACCTGACCGTCAGCCACCTCCTCAATGTTCAGCACAAAGTCTTTAGAGGCCTGCTTGACAATGCCAATCTCACGATAGGGCATGAAATACTGCACGAACTGCTTCTCCTCGTAAGGCATGAGCCATGCGAAGTCGGGCTGATTCTCAGTATAGACACCAGCCATCAGTTCGATATAGGGGCGGAAACCTGCATTGGTGATTCCGATGTTAGAACCATCGGCCGCACTGATTTCATCAGTGAGGTTACGGTCCCATGCACGACCGAAATCGCCGTTACCCCATGTCCACTGCTTCTTGCCTGGCGAGAAGTGGTGCGAAGCGACATGCAGCATACCGCCCTTGGTATCGTTCTCGTAGCCGCCCTCAAAGTCGTACTTCGAGTTGACAGCCATATAGCTTGTCGGCACGTAGATATTCTTATAGTTCGAAATATCGACACCAGCCGAATAGTCCATCTTATAATATGTTCCCGTAGCAATGGGGAACGACGACACGGCACGTTTACCATGGTCGAACACGGCGTTAACATCAGGTGGGAAGACACTCTGGTATGCATCGTTCACCTCGACGGCAGGATTTGCCCACCAAAGGAACGTCTGTGGTAACGACGTTCTGTTCGACACACGACCCTGTATCTCAAGATAGGCACAGCCGGGGCGAAGCGTGAAGCCTGCCATGCCTTTCTGATGGAACATACGCTCCATCTCGTTCACCCAGACGGTCACGCTGCCATCCTCGTTCTCAACGATATCACTGTCGACAGGAAGATAGGTGGAAGGACGATGATGCTGGGGCCAGTTAAACTCGATGCCACCAGAAATCCAAGGACCTGTCAGACCTACAAGTGCAGGCTTGATGACATGGTTGTAGTAAACGAAGTGACGCTGCTTGATCTTATCGTATGCCATCTGGACACGGCCACCCAGTTCAGGCAGTATCATAACCTTGATATATTCGTTCTCCAACCAGACGGCCTGCCACTCTTTATCCACTTTCTTATCGCTTATCGACTCGATGACGGGGTAAGGATAGACAACGCCGCTCGAGCCCTGATATACGCGTTTCTCCAGAAATATCGGGTTCCTCTCAGGTGTTCCTATTTCGTACGTTGGTATCGTCACCAACTCTCTCCATGCTTTTACCATATTATTTTTATGCCACTAATTCTTTTTCTAAATCTTCCAGGCTCTTGCCCTTGGTCTCCGGACAACGCTTCCACAGGAATGCGAAAGCACAAATGCAGATAGCACTATATATCCAGAAAGATCCACTGCTACCCAAGGCGGCATTCATCGACGGGAACGAGAAGGTAAGCGTACAACAGCCTACCCAAAGGGCAAACGTGCACGTCGCCATGGCGATACCACGCACACGATTGGGGAATATCTCTGCCAACAGCGTCCATGTGACAGGAGCTAACGTCATGGCATAAGTAGAGATGGCTGCCACCACAAGGGCTACCATCATGATACCTTTCACCTCAAAGAAGTAACAAGTACCCAGAACAAGATAGATAAGGCCCAATCCGCCGGCACCCAACAGGATTAGCGTACGTCGACCCCACTTTTCAATCGTGTAAAGTGCCACGATGGTAAAGATAACGTTGGCAATACCCGTGATGACAATATTGATGAACATGCCATCAACGTCAAAACCGGCACCCACGAATATCTCCTGCGCATAATTGAAGATGACGTTCGTTCCGCACCACTGCTGGAAAACAGCAATCACCAGACCCAGCAACAAGATGCGTCCGTATTTATGTTGGAACAGCTCCTTCAATCCTGCTTGCTGGTCCTCACGCTGTGTATCCTTCGCAGCCTTCAGCTGCAAATACACAGGGCTTTCTGGAATAAAGAAACTCATCACCAGGAACAACGCTGCAGGCAACGTCTCTGCCCAAAACATCCAACGCCATCCCCACTCTACATTCCATGCCTGCTCGACGGCAACTGAGG
>Ga0310786_10009280_pt1 | contig 12509 bp, 10 predicted proteins | sample AusTroGonzalo_MG_FD_203881 | JGI IMG/M metagenome (GOLD analysis project Ga0310786, IMG submission 203881) | Bovine rumen microbial communities from tropical cattle in Woodstock, Queensland, Australia - Gonzalo_03 (v2) (version 2) | ecosystem: Host-associated > Mammals > Digestive system >...
AGGCAGCATCGGAAACCTTTGCACAAAGGAGATTGCGGCCCTCTTCGAGCAAACTTGGGACGGCTTCCATTTCGAGAAAGCAGAAACGGCGGAGAAAGAATTGATTCAAAAATGAATAAATTCAAAGTTCAAAAAGCAATTGTCAGTTGTCTGCTAGCCTTTGTTTGCTTCTCTTGCAAAGAGGGCGAAGTGAACAACAAATATTGCAATATGAGGGCAAGGCTGACTATTGAGAACGTCACTCAGGCCCCCGTCCTTTTTACCGCTTGCGAGAGTATGGGCGAATACTGCACCATCAAGAGCGACGGGCAGAAGTTCATTTTTACCGACGCCTCGAACCATACTTCATCCATCAACATAACTGCCATTACGGGCTATAGTGTTCCCTATCTCGGTTTGAGCGGATTCATTGTGGGTAAGCTTACTATCCCCGAGATGGGCGATGATGTGCAGCGAGTTGTTTGCTTCGACCTCGCTTGCTCCAATTGCTATCAAAAATACAATATCACGAAGAATTTAGTGCTCCAGCCGAGCGGTTTTGCCAAATGTTACAATTGTGGTCGAACCTACAATCTGAACGACTGCGGCATAGTTTCTGATGGTCCGGTAGGGCGCAACCTTTTCCGTTACAGAGTCAACTATATTCCTGATTATTATAGGCTTATCATCAATAACGGATGACGCCAGTTACGAGGGCAAAGTTAACGTGGGTTAATCGCAAACGTAACGAGTGAAGTTTGCAAAGTTAACTGGTGAAGTTTGCAAACTTAACGAGTGAAGTTGCCTAACTTCGCTTTAGGCTTTGAATCTTTCGGAATCAGATTGCAGGATGTCGTAGATGAGGAGAAGGTCCTCTTCCTTGATACCGAGAGCCAGAAGTCGTTGTTGTTCGGACCTGAAGTGCGCCAAAGCATATTTGAGGTCCTTGCCCGACTCCTTGCAAGAAAGGTGGACAAATCGCTCATAATGGTCGAGAGCGCCCTTCCAATCGCCTTCCAGGAGCTTGATGTGCCCCATTCGGAGTTGAACAATCGAGTTCTTTCCGTCGTAGAGTTCCAACTCCTTTTCCGTATATCGCTTAGCCACATCGAGCTTGCCCAAATCGAGGGCTGTTTCTGCGATGCAGGAGATAATGGTGTCGTAATCGTCGTCATTTTCCGTCGATTCGTAATCGAGTTTGAAGAAGAGTCCGAGGGCTTCCTCTTTTCTGCCCAGTTTATCCAAAGTGATGGGAATGAGTCGGCGATAAGTTCGCTCGTTGGGATTGAGTTCTGCGAGTCTTTGCAGGTACTCCAGCTCTTCCTCGAAGCGGTTTTGCAGAGCATAGCACTCGACAAGAAATTCCAGGATTTCTTTGTTCTCAGGCTCCAGAATCTCTGCATTTCGCATAGTATTGATAGCTTCAGAATAGCGCTTCAAGTGTCTGAGAGCCTGTGCTTTAACCTGAAGGGCTGCAACAGAAGCTCCTTCGCGACTGATGAGGTCATCAACCACATCGAGGGCTTCTTGATTGCGTTCCAGCTCGAGCAAAAGTCGGCAACAACTGATAAGGTCGTCTGCAGAGAAGAGATTGAGGAGTTCTGGGAAGTTAAGGAGTGTATTTTTTATTCTGAAGGGGTTGCTGAGCTGCGAACTCAAGGGAGAATGCACAAAGAATCGGAAGAGATCCTGCATGATGAAACGGAACGAGTACTCTGGTATGACTGCGTTCTCGAGGTCTGGAATCTCTTGTTCGTCGAACTGCTGAATGGCTTTGGAGAAATCGCTGTCGTGGGCCACAAGATAGAGTGTGGCGAGTTTGTCGACATCGCAATCGAGGATGAGGTCGATGAGTACGGAGAGTTTCTGCTTCTCGTAACCATTCTCGTCAATCATGACCGATTGGAAGAGCGGATGATTCTTGTCGAAAGGTAGGAACCAATGCGAGATGCGATGCAAGTATTTGCAGCTATGAAGAAGAGGCGCTTTGGAGAGATTGAGGTCGAGTCCTCGTTGGAGTCGATTCCTCAGATAGCGTCCTCTTAGCGCAATAATGCTTTTGATGTTCTTGGCGTTCAGTTTCTCTTTGCCGTTGAGCAAATCGTTTGTAAGGCTCTCTGCTTCCTTCAGTTCGTGCTCCATATCTTTCTCCGAAACGAGCATAAGGAGCATTTCATATTGAACCTGAGCGGGAACTCGGTTCTTGCGGGAACGAAGGCGGTCGGGCAAAGGCGGCATAAGGGGCTCGAACTCTTTGTGACGAAGCCTGAGCAAAAGCAGATATGTGGCGGCTTGAAGGCGAGTGCGATGGCTTTCACTATCGGTAAGGAGCGAGAGCAACTGCATCTTCTCAGCATCGAAGTATTCCCAAGCAGAGAGGAAAAGTGCGCCTGCAAGGTGTTGCTGAACCATTTCCCTTTGACCAAGCAGGAAGTCGTACCAAAGCGCAGTATCTTGAGCCGTCCAAAGCGGCGAAGTCCAAAGCAGGTCGAAGAGGTCGTCCTGAACCTCGCCCAATTCTTCTGGCGTAAGCAAACTGTTCCATTTCTTCAGAATATCCTCCTTTCCGCTCTCTTGCAGATTGGCCGCAGCCTTACTGTATCTATCTTCGTTCAAGTTGAGACGAATGGAGCGACTGGCTTGTTCCAGGAGGGCGATTCCTTGCTTCTGAATCTTTGCCTGAACCTCGTTTCGCTTCTGGTCGTCTCCTCCCAAACGAAGGAACGAAAGCATGTAATAATAGTTCTTATCAAGGCTCTCCGTTTCAGCACAAATGACCGTCTCAGTCGCACAATAGGGCAGGAGAGTGCGCAGAGCGGCAATCCCGTCCAGAATGCGACCAAGGGCAAAAGCCTGCAAGCCATTCTGGGTGATGAGGCGAAGCGTCTTGGGGTCTATCATTACTTGATTTTCTTCTTTTTGGTGAGCCACTTTTCGGCTTCCTCTATGTCGGCCTGACGAACAGTAGAAACCTTTGTGATAGGCTGCAGTTCCATGGAATCGACGGTTTCTGCAGGTATTTGATATTCCTGTTTCAGGATTTCGCGAAGAAGGGTTGCCTCGCTTGCTTTGCTCAAGCGTTCTGTGGCTTCGTTCAGCAACTTGCGGAAGGTCTGCAACTGCGTTCTTGTAACGGTACTATCGGCGGCCCAAGCATAGAGCTGAGTTTGCTTGCCAGTCGTCTGGAAGAGGCGTTTGTGCCCAAGCATCGTCATCCAAGTGGCGTATGGCTCTCCCATCATGGCTGCGTCGATGAGTCCCAATCGGAGCATTTCGGCACGAAGCCTGACATCATTGACTTGTGGACGATAGATGTCGTTGTAGCTTGTCCGAGTGCTATCGAGCATACGGTCGCACCAGAAGTCCGTTGCAGAAAGGCGAGTCACAGCTATCATTTGCTCCTTCATTTGGTTGACTTGCTTCACTCGTTTCGTCTTGAGCGAGATGAGCGAGAGCGTCTCATTGCAGGATGCAAAAGGCGTGAGAGGAACTTGTTTCGAGAGCCGAGCCACACGAATCAGGTCGGTAAAAGCAATATTGGCATGACCATTGACGATGGCCGTATCGATATCCATTTGTGCCTGATAGCGAAGGAGTTCCATCTTCAAACCCAAACTGTCGGCAAGCCCGCTCCATTCTGCATAATAGACAGGCAAGCAGTTCATGGCAGGCATAACAGCTACTCGAAGGACAGTAGTGTCGATGCCCAGACTGTCTGCCTTAAACTGCGTGGCCTCCTGTCGCTGAGAGCAGGAGGCCAGCATGATTGTGGCTATAATTGCCAGTAGAATTTGTTTCAAATCTTAACCTTTGATGGCTGCAACGCCAGGAAGAACTTTACCTTCGATGGCTTCGAGAAGAGCGCCACCACCAGTAGAGATGTAGCTGACCTTATCCTCAAGACCGAACTTGTGGACGCAAGCAACTGAGTCACCACCACCAATGAGAGAGAATGCGCCTTCTGCAGTTGCCTTAGCCACTGCTTCGCCTACTGCACGAGAGCCAGCGCAGAAGTCATCACACTCGAAGCAACCTGCAGGACCATTCCAGAGAATTGTCTTTGCACCTTCGATTGCCTTTGCGAACTTAGCCTGACTCTTAGGACCTACATCGAGGCCATCCCAACCATCTTCAATGGCATTGCTGGGGAAGGTCTTAACCTGAGCACCTGGCTTCACGCTGAAAGTGCCGAAGTCATAACCTGTGCAGCAAACGCTATCCTCAGCCAGAACGAGTTCTACGCCGTTCTTCTTGGCCATTTCCTCAACGCCAAGAGCTACATCGAGCTTGTCCAACTCAACGATAGAGTTGCCGATTTCGCCGCCATGAGCCTTCATGAAGGTGTAGGTCATACCGCCACAGAGGATGAGTTTGTCCACCTTGCCGAGCAGGTTCTCGATGATACCAATCTTTGTGCTCACCTTAGAGCCACCCATGATGGCAACGAAGGGGCGCTTGATGTTAGAGAGAACGTTATCGACAGCCTTCACTTCTTTCTCCATCAGGAAGCCGAGCATCTTGTTGTCAGCGTCGAAATAATCGGCGATAACGGCAGTAGAAGCGTGCTTTCTGTGAGCAGTACCAAAGGCATCCATCACATAGCAGTCGGCATAGCTTGCAAGCGTCTTTGCGAACTCTTTCTGGCTAGCCTTCATAGCCTTCTTAGCCTCTTCGTAAGCAGGATCTTCCTTGTCGATGCCAACGGGCTTACCTTCTTCTTCAGGATAGTAGCGAAGGTTCTCGAGCATGAGAGCTTCACCCATCTTCAGAGCTGCAGCTGCGTCCTGAGCCTTAGCGCAATCAGGAGCAAAAGCAACGGGACAACTAAGAGCCTTCTCCACTGCACCACGAATCTGGCCGAGAGAGAGTTTGGGATTCACCTTACCTTTGGGCTTGCCCATGTGGCTCATAATGATGGCAGCACCACCATCGGCAATAATCTTCTTCAGTGTGGGGAGAGCGCCACGGATACGGGTATCGTCGGTAATCTCGCCATTCTCGTTCAAGGGCACGTTGAAGTCAACACGCACAATTGCCTTTTTGCCGGCAAAGTTGTAATCAGAAATAGTCATAATGTAAATGTGTTATGTTGGTTGATTTTCTTTTGCGCTGCAAATTTACGACATAATTGTGAATTAAAAAAGAAAATTATTCTTTTTCCCGTCAGAAGAGAATCTTTTTTCCGTTCTTTATGTAAATACCGCGTTTTAATTGCCTTTTCTCAATGCGTCTGCCATCGAGCGAGTACCAATTGTCGTCCTCATTATCAATCGAAGATTGAATGTCGTCAATTCCTGTCCAGAACTGGTCAAAGACTGCCAACTCCTTCTCTGTGAGTATCAGCCAATGTTGTTTGGTGTTGCTGTCGTTGGCATCAAAGCTGGCATCGTCCACAGTCGTCTCGCTTTTGGCCGTCAGGGCTATCTTGTTGATGGTTATCCAGTAGGATGATGTCTTGAGTGTGCTTTTCTTGTATGGTGATCGCGATGGCAGCAGTTGCACTCGGTCGTTCGTGGAGGGCGAAGTTCGGGGCGTAGTTCTGAATTGTTGGCTTGTGTAGGTCAGCAGGCGTCCTGTACCCACATTGCGTAGGTAATAGTAGGCTGTCTTGGGCTCATAAAGGACGTTCCAGGCAAAGTTGTCGTCGGCCTGAGCCATTTCCGTATTCATCGGTTCCATTGTCAGGGCACCAGTCTCCGTTACGCCGAGCAGCGAGGTCTCGTTGCCGCAGTCTGCATCGGTGGTCTTGATGTAGTATTTCGTCTCATCTTCTTGTGCAAAGGTATAGGCAGGCGAAGCGAATCCTACCGAAGAAGAGCAGATCAGTCCGTCTTGATGGAGGGCGTGAGTGATGAGCACATTTCCATAATAGAGTAGGGTGTTTTCGGGGTTGTAAGTGTCCTCCCACGAGCCGTTGATGCCGTAATTGAAACCACTTACCGCTGATGAAGGCCACATGTGGGTGTCGTCTCCATTCATGTAAACGTTATTGTCTTTGTTGAGGAACTGAATCATCTGAGTTGCTCTCGGCCCCAGCCACTTGCCTCTGTCTCCCTCTGCCCTATAGTTGCCGTCCCACCAGACATTGCTCGTACCTACGCCTACTCCGTGGTTTGTCTCGTGCAGGATGGTTCCTGTTTGTTGGTATGACGAGTTTGAGCCTACTCGCATCCAACCGCCATAAGAGCAATCGGCTGTCTGAGTACCTGAACTATAATGTACGCTTACGTTAATACCTCTTACGTAAGAGAGGTTATTGTAGAGCCACAGAATCTCCTCCACGGCAGAAGCTATGCGATAGTTCTCCTCTGTGCTTCCGTTATTATCATAGTCGGCAGTCACTGAACCCTTGGGCAGAGTGGGCACTTTCACCACATCTCCGTATGCCAGTTTGTACTTGTTGGTTAGGATGTAAGGCCTTACATAATACATTGTGCCGGGCTTCAGCTTTTCCATCCGATAGATTTCTCCGTTGCTCGAGAAGTAGTGAGTAGAGCGGTTGTCGAAGATGGTCGGATCGGGATCGGTGCTCCAGCAGAACCCTCTCTCCAAAACGGAGGTAGTTGAGGAAGGCTGTGTCGTCATGCGCCCCAGAAGAACGGTTGCGCCGGCTGCCACGAACTTGTTGGTGGAGGTCACTCTGGGCGATGTTCCTGTGGCGTTCAGGATGCGGTAGTTCAGCGTCGCATCGCTGAGGCTCTTTGCTATCGAGCCAATCTCCTCGTTCGTACCGCTTTCTATCAGACTCTTGGCATTGTTGATGGCAGAGGTCAGTTCCGCAGCCCCTTCGCCTTCGCCTACCACTCCCTCAGCCTCTGTGATGAGTTTCTGCAGCTCGGCATATTCTGCCTCCAGATTGGTGTCGAGGAGTGAAAGTTTCACATTGTCGATGGCAGCCCAGTTTGCGTTCGTAGAAGTCACCTTGAACCCGATGCGAGTCACGCCTTGCAGCACAGTGAAGGTCACGCTGTAGTTCTTGCTCTCGGTTACTGCTACGGATTCTTCGTTGGCATAGAGCGTTGCGCCTGTGCACTCGGGAATACTGCCCGACTGTTGGATGTTCTGGCAGCCAGCCGTCAGCGTATAGGTTCCTGCGGGCAGATAGAGGTCCTGACTTATCTCCACATTGGGGATCTTACTGCCGGAAGCCACCCATCTTTCCATGTAGATTTTGCCTTGTTTCTGGCTGAAGCTGGAATTGGTGACGAAGTAGAACCCATCGTTAATCCAGCCTGCAAATCTGGCCTCGAAGCCTGGATTTTCAATGTAGGTGTTCGTTACATCCCTACTAGCCATCAGGCTTAGTGTAGAGAGAAACAAGTAGAAATATAGAAGAATCTTTTTCATGGTTAGATATTTTATTCTGAGTGCAAATTTACGATTTTTTTCTTAAATCGCAAAATGTTAAACATAGTTTCCTGTCGTCGCCAGTGAACTTGCCCAACTTGACGTGTTATGTTGACGAACTTCACGTGTGTCGTTCTATAGCTTAACGTGGTGTTACGTTGGCGTGCGCACCTGCGTGTGTTCTTTTGAAAGACACTGCAAAGTTACGACATTATTCGCACGCTGCCAAATTTCAGCACTCCAATTGGGCCGATTTTCAGCACGAATTGACGCAAAAATAATTGAAAGTTGCAGGTTACATAATTGTGTAACCAAAATATATGACACCTTCCTTATGCCTTGATATCTATTATTATAATAATAATAGAATTTCCTTTCCCATGTTGGTTACATATTTTTAGCATCTGATACCTGTAACTATGAAATAAATTTCCAAGTTGCGCGTCTCGCGAGTTTTAGAATTTATCGTAAATTCAAAAAACGCCCATTTCATCGAGAAATTTGGCCTTGTTGGAATGTCTTGCAGAGGTGAGTGAGGCCACATTTTTCGCATTTCGGACGAAGAGCTGTGCAGGTATAACGGCCGTGAAGGATGAGCCAATGATGCGCATCGGGGATTTCTTCCTCAAAAAAGTGCTTTGTGAGCATTTTTTCCACACTAAATGGCGTCTTGCACGACTCGGGAACAAGCCCTAATCTGTGGCTGACACGAAAAACATGCGTGTCAACTGCCATTCTGGCCTCTCCCCAAACTACACTCAGCACCACATTTGCCGTTTTTCTGCCCACTCCAGGCAGTTCTGTCAACTGTTTCAGGTCTTGTGGCACCTCTCCTCCATGCTTTTTCCAAAGCATTCGAGCCATTTCTACAAGATGTTTGGCCTTATTGTTGGGGTAGGAGACGCTTTTTATGTACTCGAAAATGACTTCTGGAGTCGTCAAAGCCATTGCTTCGGCAGTAGGGTAGTCCTCGAAAAGCTTGGGTGTGACCTGATTGATGCGCTTGTCGGTACATTGCGCACTCAAAATGACGGCCACGAGCAACTGGAAGGGATTGTCGTAGTGCAACTCCGTCTTGGCCTCCGGCATTGCCTCCTTGAAGTAAGCCGCAACCTCTCGATAAAGTTGCTTCCGAGTCACTTCTTCCTTATTTTGCTTTTCCCAACGCCCTCGAAGGTCATCTTCACGGGCTGGATGGTTCCGTCCTCATTGAAGATGAGTTTGTCAATGCAGGTAACTCGGTGATTTCCATCGGTTTCATCGAGCGGACGGCGGTGGTAGACGATGTAGTATTCGTCCTTTCCAGGCACTTTTATAACGCTGTGATGACCTGCCCCACGAGCAATGCTCTCGTCCCTCTGCAGTATCTTTCCCTTGAGTTTGAAGGGACCGAAGGGACTGTCGCTGATGGCGTAAGCCACGCAATAGTCGGGGCCAGTCCAACCACCTTGGCTCCACATGAAATAGTACTTGCCGCCTCGCTTCAGCATGAAGGGGCCTTCCACATATTCTCTGCTGGGAGTGATCTCGTGGAACTTCTGTCCGTCTTCCCAAGGTACGATGGAAAGGAGGTCGGGACTCAGCTTGCAGACGTTGCAATGACGCCAGCCGCCGTAGAACATATAGTATTGTCCGTCGTCATCGCGGAAAACGAATTGGTCGATGGGCTGTGCTCCGTTGACAATCTCGTTGATGAGCGGCTTGCCCAGTGCATCTTTGTAAGGGCCTTCTGGCTTGTCGCTGACGGCTACTCCAATGCCTCCAACCTCACCTTCATGCACATCGTTTCCACCAAAGAAAAGGTAGTACTTGTTGTTCGCCTCGATGATGGCTGGAGCCCAAAGCGCTCTTCTCAACCAAGGAATGTCGGCCTTAGTGATGACGTTCTCGTGCTTTGTCCAGTTCACAAGGTCTTTGCTCGAGAAAGCGTCGAAGTGGAGTTGCTCGTCGTAAGGCGCACTATAGGTTGGAAAAACCCAGTACTTGCCGCCCAAGACTGCACCTTCGGGATCGGCATACCAACCCTCGACGATAGGATTTCCGCTGGTTTTTTTCTTCTTTGCATCAGCCGTCGTGACGATGCAACCCAAACAGAGGGCAAGGAGGAGAGCTTTGTAGTTCATAGTTCAAATGTATGAGTTCGTGGTTAGGTGGTTATTCTATGATGTCAGCCTCTTCCAGAATAGGAATGATGCGGCTGGCCTGTCTGCGTTTGTTTTTGTCTTTCTCGGCATAGTATGCGTTGTGCAGGTCGATGAGGTCGCGACTCAGGAGCAGTTTGTCCATCATCTGGTCTTCAAATCTTTTGACATTGAAGAACCCTTTCTCATCGGCACCAGAGGTAATAAGGTAGCAGACCTTATTCTTCAGATTTTTGTTGGCAGCTACGGCACCAACGATACCTCCTACTAATGCTGCCCCAGCTATGCCACCTAACATTCCTGCCATAATAGCGGCACCTCCTGCTCCTGCCTGCTCATCTCTGGCTTCCTTGCCAGCCAGTTTGCTCGCTAAAAGCAAGTCGTGCTCTCCGATGCGAGCGGCTTTGCTATAACCATTGCCCAGACTTGACTTTTCAAATCGCAGGTTGAGACAATTTACATAGAGAGTGTCGGCTTGCATCACGACAAATGCTGTGTTGAGACGTCTGTCAGTATCTTTGTCTCCAGTTTGTAGCTTATAATTGCTGACGCCCCACATAATCTGGTGGCCTTTGCTTTGTTCTTTGCAATAGACTGTATCCAAAGGCTCCCACTTGTCCTCGAGGAAGTCTTCGTAGGTTTTGCAGTAACGGCATTGACCAGAGATGGTGACTGAGGTCAGCAGAAATAAGGTCAGTACCAATAAAGGTTTGTTCATGGTGCGGATTCTAGTTTTCAATCACACCTTGCTTCGTGGTAAACGAATCCATGAAGCCATTGAAGATCTCTTCAACGCGGTCGATAGTCATGCGACGGAATTTGCCGCTGCGAGGATAGAGCTTCGTGCCTTTCTTGTTGACGGCAAGCTTGTCCGTAATCCACTCCTCAGCCTTGTAGTTCACGCCGTTCTTGCCATCCATATCCTCATTATAATAATAGGAAATCTGCGTGATGGTGAGGCTTACCTTTTGTCCCTTCACGTTGGCGTTAATGAGGTAACGGAAGCGGGTGCGGTCCAGCTCGTAGAATGTCTTGTGGAAGATCATGTACTCTTCGATTCGAGCTATAATCGTACTGTTCTCTCTATCCTCTGAGATGACGCGAGTGTATTGCGGCTGCTGGTTCTGTATGGCATTGCCGATAAGAGAGTTGTTGATGTAAGCGAGCAGAATGTTGTAAATCTGTTGCTCGTTTTTGTCTGTAACGCTGAAACTCTTCTGGAAGGTGACGACGCCCTCTACTTCAGGCACTGCACCAAGCAGATACTTGGGGTCTTTGTGGTAGTTATACTTTTTTGCCATCAGGCAAAGAGGCAAGCACAGAAGTAGTGCTGCAAAAAGAATGCTCTTTTTCATTGTATTTGGTTTTATGTTATTCGTATCTGATTGCTTCAATTGGGTCCATGAGAGCAGCCTTTCTGGCTGGAACATAGCCGAAGAAAATTCCGATGAATGCGCAGATGCAGAAGCTAAGGCCAACGCTCCAAAGAGGTACACTGCTTGGCAGCATGAAGACATTGCTTGCCAGCCAACTGCCTCCATAGCCAAGCGCCACTCCAAGCAAGGCTCCTGTCAGCGATATCAACACACTCTCTATGAGGAACTGGCTCATGATGTCGATGCCTCTTGCACCTACACTCATGCGAAGGCCAATCTCTTTGGTTCGTTCGGTCACGCTCACAAGCATGATATTCATGATGCCGATACCTGCCACAAGCAGTGAGAAGGCTGCGGCCACGACCAGAATGAGGGTAATGGTGTCCATTGTGGTGGACATTGTTTCCATCCATTCTGCTTGGGAACGAATGGTGAAGTCGTCCTCTGCATCATCCTTCAGTTTATGGTTGCGACGGAGAATCTGCGTCACTTCCTCAATGGCATCGTCGCTCAACTCTTCTGCAAGTGCACTCATCACGATGCTGCTGAAGTAGGTTTGTGCCGCAATACGCTTCATGACAGTAGTGTAGGGAGCAATCAATAAGTTGTCCTGGTCCATACCCCAACTGTTATAACCCTTCGATTTCAGCACGCCAACAATGCGGAAGGGAATGCTCTTGAAACGAACAACCTTGCCGATGCAATCTGCGTCCTCGCTTCCAAAGAGTTCCTTGACGATAGTCGTTCCCACAATGCAGACTTTGGCACTCTTCAGCACATCTTCGTCAGTGAAACAATCGCCACTCTTGATGTCCCAGAGTTTGATGGTCATGTAGTCGGGACTTTCGCCATACATTGTACTGTTGGTGTTCTTGGAGCCATGAATGACTTGACCGCTACTCGTAACTTCAGGACTCACATGAGTAATGAGCGTTGCTTCGTCGAGGATGCTTTCATAGTCAGCCATCTTGAGTGTCTGCATAGCCGATGGGTCCATTCGTACACCACCTCGCATCTCGCCACCAGGACGGATGGTCAGCAGGTTTGTGCCCATCTTGCTCAAGTCCTCACGAATACTTTGCTTCGAGCCTTGTCCGATAGCCATCATGATGATGACTGCAGCCACACCAATGATGATACCAAGCATGCTCAGGAAGGAGCGAAACTTGTTGCTCATGATGGCTGTGAGGGCTACTTTAAGTAGGTTTGTTATGCTCATGTTAGTCGTCGTTTGTCTTAGGCATAGCCGCTAAAGCTTCGGCTGCATCGAGAATGTTTGGATTCTCTTTGTCATCGCAAATCTTGCCGTCGCTCAGTTTAATGTTGCGGCTACTGTATTGTGCTATCTCAGGGTTGTGGGTAACGAAGATGATGGTGCGTCCCTGTCTGTGCAACTCTTGGAAAAGGCACAGAATCTCGAAGGAGGTGTGTGTGTCGAGGTTACCCGTTGCTTCGTCGGCAAGAATGACTGCAGGATTGTTGACCAAAGCTCTGGCAATGGCCACTCGCTGCATCTGACCACCAGACATCTGATTGCTCTTATGGTCGAGTCGGTCGCCAAGTCCTACTGCCTGCAATGCCTTAATGGCTGCCTCTCTGCGTTGGCGGGAATTATAAGTCTTGTTGTACATCAAAGGCAACTCGACATTCTCCACTGCAGTTGTTT
>Ga0310786_10009281_pt1 | contig 12508 bp, 10 predicted proteins | sample AusTroGonzalo_MG_FD_203881 | JGI IMG/M metagenome (GOLD analysis project Ga0310786, IMG submission 203881) | Bovine rumen microbial communities from tropical cattle in Woodstock, Queensland, Australia - Gonzalo_03 (v2) (version 2) | ecosystem: Host-associated > Mammals > Digestive system >...
CAGCACCGAAGGCTTCTTTACCCGTGACATGTTGGTGGTCGAAGGGGTCACCGCCTCTGGCGACAGCGTGTGTCTGCTGCTCAACCATTGGCCCTCCAAGCGGGGTGGGGATGAAGCCGAGCGGCACCGTGTCGAAGCGGCCCGCATTCTGCGTAGGTTGATGCTGCAGCTGCATGTCGAGCATCCTGGTTCCGCCGTTATTGCCATGGGAGACATGAACAGCACCTCCGATGAAGCTCCCGTTGCCGAGGGAATGGGGTTTGGCAATGACACGGTGAACTCCGAGGGTATACGATTGCTTACCAAGCGTTTGCCCAAAAGTTGGGGTAGCCACAAGTACCAAGGGCAGTGGCGCTACATCGACCAGGTATTTCTGCTGGCAGGCGAAGAATGGCTGGTGAGAGATTTCAGGTTGATACGTTTCGGGCATCTGCTCACGGACGAGAACCGTCGCCCGGGACAACGGCCCAAGCGCACCTACCAAGGTCCTCGCTATGAGGGTGGTCTGTCCGATCATCTGCCTCTGCTGCTCACACTCAAAAAGACGGACGATAACTAAAAAAAATCATGCTAAAACTAATCCTTTTTATAGCATCGGCATTGCTTCCAGCAGCGCAACCTGCTGCAGACACCACCTTGAGACAGGAGAAGCTGACTGTAGAGCGTCTGCCCGACCTTAATCTGCCGCGTTATAGCCACAATGTCTTTTATGCAGGAAATGAGTTGACTGTGGTAGGCGGACACACCTCTGGATTTGTGCTTACGCCCACGGCCGAGTACTATTCGGACGGCGAGTGGCACCTTCTCCCCACCGTCTATGCCCACGACAACGGAATAGCGGTGGTGCTCGATGAAGGAAAGCGGGTGCTCCTGGCCGGAGGCCACGAGAAGAACCTCGGCATTGGCCAGACCTACGAGGTGGAGATATACTACCCTGGGACTCATTCTTTTGAGGGCTTCGGCTGTCTTGACCGCAACAGGGCTTTAGCACAGGGAGTTGAGCTGCCGAATGGCGAGGTGGTCATTACGGGTAACCATCAGGGCAACGATGCCATTGAGATATTCGACGGAGGCAGGGCGTTAAAATTCGTAAAGGATGTGGAGGTATGGCGTCCGGTGCCATACGTCTTGCCTATTGGCGAAGAGGAAGTTATGGTGTTCGGTAACGTGTGGCGGGAAGAGAGGTTTCATCCATGCGACACGGTGTCGCGCTTGCAGGGCGCACCGTTCTGTGAGCCGCTGCTGAAGGAATGGATGCCCATAATGAATGACCAGAACAGCCACTGCTTGAGTTCCTTCATAGGCGACAAAGAGACGGGTGATTACTCCTATCTCATTGCAGCCCAGAATGGTAATGGTGAGATAGGTTTCCTCCTTATCCATGATACTGTCTTTACCCTGCTGCCTACAACATCTCCTGTGCCGACGGAATGGGGCTGGGGACGTATAAGATACGACCGTGTGGCCGTAGTTGACCGTGCGGCGCAGCGGGCCTACCTGGTGGGCACCGACAGCACGGCGCGTGTCTATGTGGTGGCGGTGGAATACGACAAGTGCCCGTCACCCATCACCTTCTACTACAGCGAACCGCTACCCGAGTTTGGAGACGTGACCCCTGTACTCACCCCCGACGGCAACCTGGTAGTGGTGGGAGGCAATATCGACAACAACTTCTCTCTCTTGTCGTCGGTTTGGCTGCTGAAAATGAGCGGAAAACCAGACGCGTTGATGGCTGGGGCCTCTCCCGCGAAGACCCTCTGGTGGCTTCTTGGCATCCTGTTGCCTGTAGTGGTAGCTGCCGTTGTGTTATTCCGTAGGGTCAAGCGACGCAACTCCGACAGTGAAGGCGTGACACAGCATGTCTCCACGGAAACCACCGTCAACCATGAGACGAGCCATGACACGTCTCAACTGATGGACCGCATCAGCGGACTGATGGAGAATGAGCGGCTGTATTTGAACCCCGAACTGAAGGTCGGCGACGTGGCCGATGCCCTGGGTGTGTCCCGCAATGCAGTATCTATTTGCATCAATAGTCATCAGGGCTGCTCGTTCAGCCAGTATGTGAACGACTACCGCCTGCAGCATGCCAAACGGCTGCTGACCGAGACGCCGGATATGAAGGTTTCTGCCGTTGGATTGGAGTCTGGCTTCGCCAACGAGCGTTCCTTCTTCCGCGCCTTCAAGTCGGCTATGGATATGACTCCAAAAGAGTGGAAGGACTTGAAAGACAGGGATAAGCAGCACTAAAGAGCGGACTGACAAATTAGAAAACGACTGACATTTTGCAAAATGTCAGTCGTTTCTCTTGACCATTTCAATAATTTTGATTAACTTTGCAATCGAATTAGTATAATATTATTGTACTAATAATAAGCCTCTCTACTCAGGATAATTTCGCACAACATTTTTTGAATATCATTCATTATAATTATTACATTTAAAACCATTCATTATGAAAAAAATTGTTTTATCTTTTTTCCTGATGGGATTTCTGACACTCGTCAGCGCACAAGCTCCTATTGCAATCCTTACCCATGGCGGCAACATGGCCCCCTATTATGGCACCAGTGCCTTGGTTGATGCCTACGCCGCCGCACAGACGGGCGACATCATCACCTTGTCGCCAGGTGTCTTCAATGCGGTTGAAATCAGAAAAGCCCTCACCATCCGTGGTGCCGGCATGATGACTGATTCTGCCGCCGGCACACTCCGTACCACCATCAACGGCAACTTCAAAATCCACAACGGCAACACTGGTGAATATCTTACCTTTGAGGGACTTTACCTCGAAGGAGAAGCATATATGGACACCATATATAACCTGAATTTCACCAAGTGCTTCATCAACAAGTTTGTCAACCCATCCTATTCTTCAGATGGTGTCTACAACGCCACTTTCACTCATTGCATCATCCGCGACATCAGAACCGCGTGGCTCCACAACAGTCATTTCTACAACTGCGTATTGCGTGAGAACACTGGCAGCGGTGCCGATTTCTTCTCCAGCGATAACTCAACAGTATGCAGCCACTGCATCATCCAGTTGAGAAACGATGGCGGCATCAACCATTTCCACTCCACCAACAGCATTCTCTTGCTCGACGATGGAAACGCAAATACTGGTACTGCAAACAACTGTCTGAATCATGAATATTGCATTGGTATCTGTGCTTTCGATGAAAGTTTCTTCCACCCTGCATCGCACATGGTTGGCCAGCATAATTACAACTACATTTGGCCATACCAAGTGTTTGGGGGTGAAAACTACTTCGACCGCGATGTCACTGTCTTTGCCGGCTACCATCTGGGTATTCAGGACTCTACAATTTTTATTGGCAGCGACGGCACCGAAATCGGTATCTATGGCGGCGCAATGCCCTTCAACCCACGCGTGTCCAACCCCAGCATAGGTCATATCACCGTAGCTGGCCAGACCAACACCGAGGGTGAACTCCCCGTGGAGATAGAAGTCGTAACCGAATAAAACTTCCGCCCTATGAGAAAGTTGTTTTTATTACTAACCGGCTTGCTGCTTGGCGGAGCGGTGACGGCGCAAGACATCTCGCACTGCGAGTACTGGTTCGACCAGAACTTTGCAGGTCGCCAGAATGCCTATGTCGTCAATGGCAACCTGCAATGGCAGGCCGATGCCTCTGCCCTCACCGACGGCCTGCACTTCCTCTACCTTCATGTGCAGGACACTTCCGGCCAATGGTCCTCGCCTCGCAGTTTCTCGTTCCTCCACTACCCCACACCGCAGTCGGCAACAGCCACCTACACCTACTGGTTCGACCAGGAGATGGTCAACAGCCATAGCGGAACGCTTGCTGACGGCAACATGATGTTGGATGCCTCGATGCTTAACGACGGCCCTCACTTCCTCACGATGATGTGCCAGATAGGCACATACATCCGCGTTGAACAATACCTGTTTATGCACATCCCCACTCCCCAGTCGGCAACAGCCACCTATACCTACTGGTTCGATGGTAATGAAGCCGGCAGCCAGACCGACACCCTCGTGAACGGCAGCGTGATGGTCGACGCCTCCTCGCTCACCACCGGCATGCACAGTTTCAACATTGTATGCAGGATAGGCAGCCGTACTCGTGTGGAGCAGCACCTTTTCTACAAAATGCCTGCAGCCTTGGAAGCCACAGCACTGACATTACACTATCGTGTCGACAACGGCAGTTTCCAGTCGGCGACAACAACCATGCAGGGAACCATCGTCAACCTTAATGTAGACATGACTGCCATCGACGATGGTGTTCACACCATCGAATTCTACACCACCAACGGCAACAACGACATCCTTTCGCCTTTACAGACGGAGAGCTTCGAACGCACACATATACCCATGCATTATACTCTCACTGCTATTGCTGAAGACGAGACAATGGGTCATGTCGACGGCGGCGGTTTATGGGTGGAAAACACAGATGTCACCATTACGGCTGTCCCCAATGACGGTTATCACTTCACCCACTGGAACGACGGTGTCACAGACAACCCCCGTGTCATCACCCTCACCTCCGACACCACTTTCACAGCCTATTTTGTCGCAGATTCTGTGGGCATCGACGAACACTCTATGGAACGAATTGCGGCCTACGGTTACAAAGGCAATATCATTGTTACCCTCGCCACACCTCTCCCCCTCTGGGTGTATGATCTGGAAGGCCGCCAGCTGGCCTACAAACCCCTCCTTGGTGCCGGCACCACCGCCATTCCAGTACCCAACGGTGTCTACATCCTCAAAGCTGGAGAATCCTTCATCCGAAAAGTGATAGTAACAAAATAACACATAACACAATGAAAGCAACAAAACTCTTTTTTACTTTCGTGGCGGCGGCCGCGATGATGTTCGCCTCGTGCGGCGAAAAAGACAACAACAACGTGAACGGCGGTGGCTCTGGCGGCGGTTCGCAGACGAGTGTCGCCGACAATACGGTGGTCTACGACGGCGTGACCTATAAGTTCGACCATGTCATGGTTGGCTATTGCCATGAGGAGCTGACACTTATTACCGCCGAGACTGCCGACACCTTGCAAGACGGTTCACCCCGCCTGATGCTTGACGGCATCCACATCACCCCCGATGCATGGAATCGTGACTTCAACCTCGCGGACATAAGTCAGTGGCCCGTCGAGTATGTCATGATAAACTTGGTGTTCTCCGGTGTACTTGACATCTCATACACGTCTTATGTCAATGGTGACAGAGGCGTCAGCGGAAGTCTTGACGGCGTAAACTACGACGACGAATCAATCTTCACCAGCGGCACTTACCGTGTGTCGGGCAACAATGACGGCACTCCCGTCACCCTCACCGTCAACGGCACGCTGAGGAACGGCAAGACGATGCAGATTAAGCTCGTCACTCCCGACTATCAGAATCAAGTCATTGGCCGATAAAAAAAACAAATATGAAAACTACAAGATTTCTTATGATGTTCGTGGCGGCGGCCGCGATGATGTTCGCCGCGTGCGACAAGGACGACCCCGAAGAGACCCAACAGCCCAACAATACGCAGATTGGCATTGCCGACAACACGTTGGTGTACGACGGCGTGACCTATCAGATGACTCCCCTTCCGGCCGGCAATGCGCCCAGTTCAGCCTCTAAAGACTCGATTGACGGAGAACCAAAAATCTTTTTCGATGGCTATCATTTCCGCGACGAAGAAATGAGAAACAAGACCTACAATCTTGCCGCTATTGTCGAGGGTGAAGAATACAGTATCAGGTTTATGGGTTCCGTGCTTGACTTGAACTGCAGCGGCTGGTGGGAAGCAGGACAGGCGATGTACTGGGGTGAGATTGACGGTCACGAGTATGAAAACGAGTGCGTCTTCACTAGCGGCACCTTTGGAATCTATGGTGATGTGAACAACACAACCGTCATACTCGACTGCGTTCTGAAGACAGGAAAGTCGCTTAAAATGAAGCTTGTAACTGAATAAAATATCCTATACCAATACATGAAAACAATAAGATTTATCATGGTATTCGTGGCGGCGGCCGCGATGATGTTCGCCGCGTGCGGCAAGGAAGACAATAATGGCGATAGCAACAGCGGTGCCGCTGGCAACAACACACCGACCGTGGTCGCCGACAACACGTTGGTGTACGACGGCGTGACCTACCAGATGGAGGCCGAGTTTGCCTATGTGAACGATGCAATGGGTTTTCTGACGGTTCATTCGGTGGATACCAATGCCGACGGCGAGTATCGGATTCGTATGCCTCAGGGTGAGATTCATCTGTATGCCTATCTGGTCGGTCAGGAGGTGGACCTCACGCAGCTTTTCCACGAGTGGCCCGGCTATCAGTTTGCGCTCGAGGGGCTTGTCAACTGGCAGCTTTATGCGGGCGATGACGGCCAGAAGGCAATGATTGGCGGCTCGGTTGAGGACGACAGCTATGAGGACACCCCTGCCGTCAAGCACGGCACGATGAAGATTACCATTGAGAACGGCAACTTCATCTTTGTCCTTAATGCCGAGAGCAAGAACAACCATACGCTGGCCATGCGCATTGTCACTTCGGCCAACGGTTGGGAGCCGACGGTCGACTAATGTAAAGGTTCTATAGTTTTGTTCAAAAAAAGCGGGCCGCCATGCAATAAAGCATGGCGGTTTGCGTTTATTACTAGTTTTCTAGAATAAATAAAACATCACGATATGTATAGGACTAATACTTGCGGCGAGCTTCGCCTCGCCAATGTGGGACAGACAGTGACCCTCGCCGGATGGGTGCAGCGCTCGCGTGACCTCGGCGGCATGACCTTTATCGACCTGCGCGACCGCTACGGCATCACGCAGCTGGCTTTCAACATGGAGACCAATGCGCCGCTCTGCGAGCAGGCCCGCAAGCTGGGACGCGAATACGTCATCCAGGTGAACGGCAAAGTGATTGAGCGCAGCTCGAAGAACACGAAGATTCCCACTGGAGAGATTGAAATCGAGGTTTCCGAACTGAATATCCTCAACGAGGCCAAGACGCCTCCCTTCACCATCGAGGATCAGAGCGACGGTGGCGACGACCTGCGCATGAAGTATCGCTACCTCGACATCCGCCGCACCCCTGTGCGCAACAACCTCATCATGCGCCACCAGATGGCTATGCTGGTGCGCAACTACCTCAGCGACCGCGACTTCTTGGAGATAGAGACCCCCATGCTCATCAAGAGTACCCCCGAGGGCGCCCGCGACTTTGTCGTTCCCAGCCGTATGAACCCCGGCGAGTTCTACGCCCTGCCGCAGAGCCCGCAGCAGTACAAGCAGCTGCTCATGGTGGCCGGCATGGACCGTTACTTCCAGATTGTGCGCTGCTTCCGCGACGAGGACCTGCGCGCCGACCGTCAGCCGGAATTCACGCAGATTGACTGCGAGATGAGTTTCGTGCACCAGGAGGATGTGCTCAATATGTTCGAAGGCTTGGCCAAGCACCTCTTCAAAGAGATGAAGGGTATCGAATTTGACAAGTTCCCCCGTATGACCTGGCACGACGCCATGCGACTCTACGGCTCCGACAAGCCCGACCTGCGCTTCGGCATGACCTTCAAGGAGGTCACCGACGTGGTCAAGGGGCACGGCTTCGGCCTCTTCGACAACAGCGAACTCGTCGTCGGCATTGTGGCCGAAGGCTGCGCCGAATACACCCGCAAGCAGCTCGACGCGCTGACCGACTTCGTCAAGCGTCCCCAGGTGGGTGCCGGCGGCATGGTCTATATCAAATACAACGCCGATGGCAGCTTCAAGAGCAGCGTGGACAAGTTCTACGACGCCGAGGCTCTGAAGGCCGTTGCCGACAAGATGGAGGCCAAGCCCGGCGACCTGATGCTGCTGCTCTGTGGCCCCGCCATGAAGACGCGCACGCAGCTCTGCGCCCTGCGCCTCGAGATGGGCAACCAGCTCGGCCTGCGCGACCCGCAGAAGTTCGCCCCCCTCTGGGTTATCGACTTCCCCCTGCTCGAGTGGGACGACGAGACCCAGCGCTACTACGCCATGCACCACCCCTTCACGGCGCCCAAGCCCGAGGACGAGCCGCTGCTCGACGACCCCAGCCGCTGGGGCGACATCCGCGCCAACGCCTACGACATCGTGATGAACGGCACCGAGGTGGGGGGCGGCAGCATCCGTATCCATGACCGCACGCTGCAGAACAAGATGTTCCACACCCTCGGCTTCACCGACGAGAGCGCCGCCGCACAGTTCGGCTTCCTGATGGATGCCTTCACCTATGGCGCACCGCCACACGCCGGTTTGGCTTTCGGCTTCGACCGTCTCTGCTCCATCTTCGCCGGTGCCGACAGCATCCGCGACTTCATCGCCTTCCCGAAGAACAACGCCGGCCGCGACGTGATGAGCCAGTCGCCCGCCCCCATCGCCCAGGAGCAGCTGGATGAGCTGCAGATAGCAATAAAAAAGAACTAGTTATAACTAGTCATCCTAGTTAGACTAGTTAAACTAGAGAAACTAGAAAAACTAGTCTAACTAGAAAGACTAGCCCAACTAGTCACTTTAAAAGCTATGCCCTATAAGTACAAATCCATCTTCAAGCAGACGGCCAACTGGCGCAATCTACACCTCTATCAGAAGAGCAATGCATTGTACCAACTGACGGTGGTTTTTTGTAAGAAGTTCTTGCCACAGTACGGTGATCGCACTGTCGACCAGATGGTGCAAGCTGCCCGTAGCGGCAAGCAGAATATCGTGGAGGGCTGCGAGGATGGTAAGACGAGCACGGAGATGGAATTGAAGCTGATCAACGTGGCTCGGGCTAGCATCGGGGAGTTACGCGAGGACTATGAGGACTACTTGAAAAGCCATTCCCTTCCGCTGTGGGACGCGCGGCATCCACGTTTTGACGGCATGCTGACCTTCTGCCGCGAGCATAACGACTATGACGACTATGTCCCGCTGGCAGAGAAGATGACCGATGAGGAGTTCGGTAACATGGCCATCACCCTCTGCCACATCACCGACAAGATGATGGTCTCCTATTTGAAGTATCTTGAGGAGCGTTTTGTCACCGAGGGTGGTATCAAAGAGCGCATGCACTCCGCCCGCACCGGCTTCCGCCAGGAGCAGGACGCCCGCTTGGCCGCCCTCGAGCAAGAGAACCAGCGCCTAAAATCCCTTCTGCAACAACACGGAATAGATTACTAGTTGAACTAGTTAGACTAGAGAAACTAGTTAGACTAGACAAAGAAAACAACAATGCTAAAAGCACTTATCAAATCGATGCGTCTCCGCACATTGCCCTTGTCGTTGGCAGGTGTGGTGTGCGGAGGCATTATGGGCTATGCACATCCGGATTGCCATCCGGGAACGCATATCTTCATTGTCCTCACCGCGGTATCATTGCAGATACTCACCAACCTCAGCAACGAGTTGGGCGACCACCTCAGCGGCGTCGACGGCGAGGGTAGGGAAGGCCCCAACTACAGCATGACCGACGGTGGCCTCAGCGTCAGCCAGATGTGGAAAGCCATCAACGGCACCATGGTGGCCTGCTGCATCTTCGGCCTGCTGATGCTGCTCTTCTCGTTTCATTTTTCAGTTTTCAACTTCCAATTTGCCGGCATGCTGGTGCTTGGTGCCGCTGCCATCTGGTCCGCCACGCACTACACCCTCGGGAAGAAGCCCTATGGCTACATCGGTCTCGGCGACCTCTTTGTTTTCCTCTTCTTCGGCTTGGCGAGTGTTTTGGGCAGCTACTATGTGATTACCCATCAGCTATTCGTCACGGGTCCCATCACCACCATCGCTCCCGCCGTGGGCGTGGGTCTGCTCAGCGTTGCCGTCCTCAACGTGAACAATATCCGCGACATGGCCTCCGACGAGGGACTCCGCAAGACCATACCCCTACGTGTAGGTGTACGCCCCGCCAAGATTTACCAGACGCTGTTGGTGGTGCTGGGTGTGGCTTGCTTCGCATGGAATCCCGAAGACTACTGGATGTGTGTGTTTCCCACCATGCCATTCTTCCTATGGCATATCATCGGTGTATGGCGGCGCAACGGCAAGCGTCTCGACCCCATGCTGCCCCTGCTAGTCATCACCACCTTTGTACTAGCCGGGCTGTATGGCGCAGTGTACTATGTTGAAGTCACCTGTCCTTGGCCCATTTGGTAGTCTATGGCCTACGATTTCAATACTATCGCCGCGAACTATGACCGCATGAACCGGCTGATGACCCTCGGCCTCGACCGCTGCTGGCGTCGCCTGGGAGCGCGGACCTCCTCGTCCGCCACGGGGCAATGCGGACGGGGACGTCCGCGTCCCCAGGTGTTGGATGTCGCCTGTGGAACGGGCGATATGGTGGTGGAATTGACCAGGCAGGGTTGCGATGTGACAGGCGTGGATATCAGCGAAGAGATGCTGGCCATTGCCAAGCGGAAGACCGCGTCAGCCAATTTTCAACGTTCAACGATTAACTTTCAACTCGGCAACGCCGAAGCGTTGCCATTCGCCGACGGCGAATTCGACGCCGTGACCTGCGCCTTCGGCGTCCGCAATTTCCTGCATCTGGAGCAGGGCCTGGGCGAGATGCTGCGGGTCTTGAAGCCCGGCGGCACGATGGTGATACTGGAGCTGGCCACCCCCGACAGTCCGCTGCTGCGGCCATTCTACAATCTCTACACCAGGCACATCATACCGCTGCTGGGACAGAAAATGGCCGGCAGCCGCGAGGCTTACACCTACCTGCCGCAGAGCATCGAGCGGTTCCCCAAAGGCGACGCCTTCCTGCAAATTATTCAACATTCATCATCCACCATTCAACAGTGTAGTCAGCGCAAGCTCACCTTCGGAGTCTGCCGTATGTATGTGGTTGAAAAACAAAGAGGCCGCTTGGCTTGAGCGACCTCTATGTCTATTAATCCTAAAACAAAAATGGACTTATGTTGGGCTTTCCATTTCGGATGCAAAAGTACACCCGTTTCCGAGACCCCGCAATACCCATAATTGGTGATTGTTGTAAAACGCTGTAAGTCCGCTATTTCGCCTAATGTACTTTTGACGTTCTTCTAACGTTCTTTTAAATTTTAAGAAGAACGGTAGTTGAACAGTAGTTGAACAGACGGTGTGAGTGGCCGGTAAATGCATTGGCACTATCGTGTCAACTTCTGTGCAGCGCAAGACACCGAGGCGATGAAAAAAAAATTCATATTGTAAAAAAAGTTGTATCTTTGCAGTTCGAATTGTTTTGTGGAATAATTGTAAAATAGTACTAATATGAACGTGAATATTAAGCCGTTAGGTACGATTCAAGAGGCTTCGCCCTGCTCCATAATCGATATGATTCTGAAGTTGAAGCCCGAGGAATTGAATAACTACTGCGCTGCCAAGATTAACGGCAACGTGGTGGATTTGAGAGATGTGATTGAGGAGGACTGCGAGATTGAACTGCTCGACAAGGATGCTCCCGAATCCCTGCCCATTCTCCGCCACACCACCGCCCATATCATGGCCGAGGCCGTGAAGCACCTCTATCCCGAGGCCAAACTCACCATCGGTCCCTCGACCGACAAGGGCTTCTTCTACGACTTCGATTTCCGCCCCTTCAACCGTGAGGACCTCGACGCCATCGAGAAGGAAATGAAGTCCATCATCAAGAAGGCCACCCGTCTGGAGCGCAAGATTGTCTCGCGCGACGAGGCTCGCGCCATCTTCCAGGAGAAGAACGAGCCTTACAAGCTGGAGTTGCTCGACGCCATCGCCCCCGATGCCCGCATCACCATCTACAGCCAGGACGACTTCGTCGACCTCTGCTCGGGCCCGCATCTGCTGAACACCCGCCTCATCAAGGGCTTCAAGCTGATTGCCAACTCGAATACCTACTGGCGCGGCGACCGCAACGGCAAGTCGCTGACCCGAATCTTCGGCGTGGCGTTCTTCAGCAAGGAAGACCTCGAGGCCCACTTGGAATACCTGGAGAACATCAAAAACCGCGACCACAACAAGCTGGGCCGCGAGCTGGAGCTCTTCACTGTGGTCGACGTCATCGGCCAGGGTCTGCCCCTGCTGCTCCCCAAGGGTGCCAAGATTGTGCAGACGCTGCAGCGCTGGATTGAGGACCTCGAAGATAACGAGTGGGGTTACATCCGCACCAAGACGCCCTTCATGGCCAAGAAGGACCTTTACGAGATTTCCGGTCACTGGCAGCACTACCGCGACGGTATGTTTGTCATCGGCGACCCCGAAGACCCCGAGGTGTTGGCTCTGCGTCCCATGACCTGCCCGTTCCAGTACTTCGTCTACAAGGCTTCGCCCAAGTCGTACCGCGACCTGCCGAAACGCTACAGCGAGACCTCGACGCTCTTCCGCAACGAGGATAGCGGCGAGATGCACGGCTTGACGCGCGTCCGTCAGTTCACCATCTCGGAGGGTCACCTCATCGTGCGTCCCGACCAGATGGTCGAGGAGTTCAAGGGCTGCCTGGCACTGGCCAAATACTGCCTGACGACCCTCGGTCTGCAAGACGACGTGACCTA
>Ga0310786_10009282_pt1 | contig 12507 bp, 3 predicted proteins | sample AusTroGonzalo_MG_FD_203881 | JGI IMG/M metagenome (GOLD analysis project Ga0310786, IMG submission 203881) | Bovine rumen microbial communities from tropical cattle in Woodstock, Queensland, Australia - Gonzalo_03 (v2) (version 2) | ecosystem: Host-associated > Mammals > Digestive system >...
CCAAGTGTCCTGAACAGGTCGTCTACAGCACCCCATCCTCGCTCATTTGCATAAGATTGTAATGTGGCATGGGTTACAGTGTATACCTTATATCTATCGTATACATCAGATGTTTTGGCAAGTAAATTGTCAATCTCGACAGAACCAGATATAGGGTGGATTTCTATACTGGTAAGATTTGTATGTTCTACAAATCTAGTTTTCCATTGTCTTAACCAATCAGACGATGTGGTTATGATTATAGTCTTCATATTCAGCATAGCAGTATATACTATTCCGAGATATGTCTTGCCCGCACCAGTATTAAGTGCTAAGAATAATTGTGAGTATTTCTTTGTGTAAGAGAATTGTCCGCTACCATTCAAGAATTTGATTGCTTCTTTTTGCTTATCATCCTTGGGTTGGTATTTGATTAGTATTGGCTCTTTGTTCATTCTAGGAGCAATACACGTATTGTCATAAAATACGTTATAACCAGTCATTCTCTCCAATGTCGTGATATCAATTCCTCTTGGAATTGTGAGTGTACGTTCTTTACTGTCATAGATAGCAGCTATAGTATCATACATATGGGTTACTTTGTTGTATACTTCAAACGTGCTCTCTAGTCCAGAAAAGTCTCCGTAATTATAATTATTAATGACAATCTTATTGTTATATACAACAATCTTTCTGTCATCCATACTATACCTCCAGACAATGTTAGGGACCTCACTTAATGTGAGGTCCCAATTTGATTAGTTTTTATCTTCGCAGAATACGAAGAGTTTATGCATATCGTCATTAGACTTCTCGATAGGATCGTACTTGATGAACTTTTGCGGACTGACCATATACATAAGATCAAACGGTGACGGTTGTGTCTTTTTGAAGCTGAGCGGGCTGTACAACATACGAGCAACATTCTCAGACTGCATAGAGATAGTAATACTCGGATGTGTCATAACTGCCTTCTTCAATGTAAGCACCTGATAGTTTGTCTGATTAGGAACAGACCAGTCAGGCATTTCGATAATATCGCTACGAGATCTGATCTGATTCATAATGATAATCTCAAGATGAATGCTCATGATATGGCTCAGACCAATGTTATCAAGTCTGTCGCTCAGAGCCTCAAGAAATGTCTCAGCTGTATAAGAATCAGTATTTGCCTTAAGGTCAATAACCTTAATAACAGACTCAAGACGCTCAGACATATCGTCATTGTGAATACCAACATCAAACAATGGAGAATTGTCCTCAAGGAGAACAGATACAGGGATACAGATATCTTCATTATTATCATAAAGATTCTTCACCTTGATATACTCTGTAAGCCACTCGCTAAGTTCCAGATTATCAATATTAGCGGTCTTGATTGTAACAACAGCCCCAGTATGAGTATTTTTCAGATAGAATACATTAACATAACTTATTGTATCCTCAATATTGAAGTCGTCATTATCTTCGTCACCATCATCAAGACTTGCGACAACCTCTTCCTGAATGTCACCATCCTTGATAACAAGTTGCCATTTCTTCATTTCAGGAATATTCTCATTAATGTAGATAGTACCCTGATCGATAACGATATACTTAGAGATCTCTTCTGCAGTCATGAATGTGGTATCAAACGTAGTGCTGTCAATCTTTGCTTCAAGAAGATGCTTTGCGGATAGCATCATCTGCGTTAGGCGTTCAGTAAGATTTGTAACACTGTATACACCAATGTTTGTCGCTGGTACGATATTATAGAGTTCGCCCATGCATTTACGGCAAATGCCATGACCTTTTGCTGCAGAGCAACACTTGATCGGGGAACGTAGAAAGATTGTCTTTCCAATCAGATCAGCATTCTCATACTCTGCCGTATAGACATTACCGATACGATGTTCAATACCAAACGGATCAATACGATACCATCTGTCTGCGATCTTTTTAAGTGCAGTTGCATCTTTAACATGATACTTCAAGAAGTTTCTAGTACCACAATCATACAGAGGATCGATCTTATCTGTATGAGGAGTAGTATACTTTCTTGTCGCAGAACAGTTCAGAATCATAATACGACTGAAATGACCTGAACGGGATGTATTTTTCTTAGACAGATTCTGGGCGATACGAGCAATCAAAGATTCCAAGATATGGAATGCTACGTTGTTTGCACCGCCCGAAATATAGTTTGTATTAATTACATATGGAAAGATGCCGCCCTCACCGTTAGGCTTAATGCCGATATTGACATATACCTCACGGGCTTGTTTAGGTTTGACACCTTCTTTGGCACGGAATGCATCACTCAAGCAATGATCACGACCGATATACTTTTTTGCATTTACAATGTATTCGATCAATTTATTCATATCATTCAAGGCTTCTGCATTCATCTGTTCTGGCGGAAACTGTGCATAGTAGTTATTGTTCGCTCTGTCCATGATTTCTTTGAAACCAGGGCAGTTATTATACATAAGGATAAAGTCTTCATTGTTGATAGAGTTGTTGAAGTACCATGCAAACTTATCCACGAACTTGAGATTACGTAAACTGTCATAGATAACGCGATTCAAATTATGAATCAGCATTCTATTGTTTTCAGTAGAAGCTCGTTCTCGCACAGACATAACTGCATACTTATCAATATATTCTTTGATATATGCATTTGTGATGCCTTGTTTTCTGAAGAACAGGTGATAGGGTTGAATTTTCTGGTCTGTCTTGACCACAAATCCCCATACAATGATATTGATGAGGGCATACGCCATAGGTAATCTAGCCTGCATGCCATTATCAAAGATGAATGTGACCTTTGTATTCTGGACTGTAGAGTTTTCGATATAGTCCAAGAACAGGTCTTTTAATTGTCCTTGATATTCGTCAATGGTATCCTTGTTGATGTCTGATGTATGGATTGTAACTTCATTACCTTCGATTGCTCGGGTGAATACTCCATACTCATAAGTTGTTAAGGGCATCTGCGTTGTAATCATATATGATTCCTCCTATAAGATAAATTATTTGATAGTTTCGGAACATGTTGTTTCCTATACCGATATAATAATATATGAATGACGCAGATGTTGGAGTGGCTCTAATTACAGAGCCACTCCATATTGAAAGAGAGTAAGAGATTGAAAATGCTTCCTTATCACTATGTTGATAGGTTTATGCTCTAGTCTTAGCCATTTCAGCAGGCTTCATCTTCTTAGCAGCATTGGTACCAGTAGCGCCTACATTAGACACATATGCGCGCTGGCCTTTGCGGGCAGCGACTTCTGCTCTGCCAGAATACTTCTTTCTGATAAGCGCAAGAAGCTTACGCTCAATGATACGATTCTTAACCAGCTTTTTCCAGAGCGGGTCGCCGTTATCTTTAGCGAGCTGGAGTGCAGCCATGCCAGTACGACGAGTCAGATCATCATTTCTGTTCAGACGAACGATAGTCTTGCGACTGATCTTCTTTGCTTCGAGAAGCACATCAGCATTCTCAAGCATAGCTTTCTTCTCTTCATCAGAATCAGAGTAATGATCGTCATAGAAACATGCCTCACAAAACTCGTCGACATTGAAGTTCATAGTAACTTGAGCAGCTTCCTGCTGAGCCTCTACATTAGTATAAAGTCCCATGATAAATTTCCTCCTTATGAAAATTTTGGTTGAATATTATTGGTGAGTAAGGAATCATTCCCTAATAAGGTCTTCATTATATTATTGTTCTAATTTTAAAGCATGAATAACAATTTCATAATGACGGCTAGATTGTTATCTACCCTCACTACGTAAGCTGAGTACAAAAAGGAATCGTATCGTGAAAGGAGTTATATTTATGGAAGCTGACAGAATGTTAGGTTCAAAAGCAATATCTATTTATAAAGATGAGATGATGGAAGCATTAAGATTGTCTTTTCCAGGTCTATGTGAATGGGATCTGAATGAGGCTCTTGATTACTCCATAATGAAAAGAGTGCAAGATACACCAGCAGTTCTCGATAATAACTACAAGCATATTAAAGAGAACACAACACTGTTCCAGGTAACTGAATATATAGTTACACGAGAACCTATCATTACCGTGTCTGGAGTTATGTTCAAAAAACACGGTGATGGATATAATCCATTTGTCATGCTGATCCAAGAATTTCTTAAACAGCGCGGTGCTTACAAAGATATGATGTTTAAGTTTCCTAAGGGATCAGAAGACTTTGAAAGATATAATCTTTTCCAATTAACAGAGAAAGTGTCTGCCAATGCAATGTATGGTGCATCTGGTAATCACACATCTGTATTCTATAATCTGTATGTAGCACAGAGTATTACAATGCAAGGTAGAAGCTGTATTGCAGCGGCTATCATGCTGTTTGAAGCTACAATGGCAAACAATGTCAAGTTCTCTAGTCTTAATGAAGTTGTTACATTTATCAATAACGTAAGAAGAGAACCTATCGGACAATATCCTGATCAGATTATCCTCGATGAAAACATCAGTGTCGAGGAATGTTTCTTTAAGATTCTGTACAGTTGTGGTTTCTACTGGATTCCGACTGAGAAAGAAATGACACTTGTTTGGGATATTCTTAATAGATGCTCACAACACGAAATCAACAAATTGTTCTATAAGAATAATCTATTCTGGTTTGTCGATAATAGAATGGTAATGAACAAGATTGTACAGATTTTGTCTATTCTTGATGTACCGTTCCTTGATCCGAACAAGCCACCTGTCATCGCAAAAGATCTGATCGATGAACTCTATCAGATGATTTATGAATGGGTATATTATGATAAGCAGTATATGGATAGAATCGACCGTACAGAGAATATGTATCGTTGCGTATCTATGCTTACTGATACTGATAGTTGTTTCATTTCGTTTGATGGATGGTATAGATATATTCTTGATAAGACATTCAATATCCCAATGGCTATCAAAACCATGGAAATCGATGGAGTTACTGGCAATCTGCAACCTGCGTCGGAAGTTAGATACGATTATGACTTCTATACCGATGAAATCATTGAGAAACAGAACTATGTTAATCCAGATACTGTATCTCCTCAGGTCGGATTCCGTTGCTCTATTATCAATATCCTTGCTCATATTATGGGAAGACTCGCTATTGATTATATGGGCAAGTATTCTGACAATTCTAACTCTACTACATGTCATGATGGTTCTCGTCGTAAGAGCTACTTCATTCTCAAGAATGAGTTCCAACTTAAGAGAGCACTTATCACAGATGGCAAGAAGAATTATTGTGCGTATCAAGAACGCCAAGAGTCTAGTATTATTCCTGAAAGCAAGGCTCTTGCCATTACAGGTATGCCAATTAAAAAGGTTGGAGTGCCCGAATCTACCAAAGTCAGACTGCAAAGAATCCTCATGGATCAAATTCTCAATAACCCTGGTCCCATCTCACAGGTTGAAATTGTCAAACAACTTGCAATTCTTGAGAAAGAGATCATCGAGGATGTGCGCAATGGTTCTAAAGAGTACTTTAAGCCAGAGCGTATCAAGGCTATGTCTGCATATGATAACCCACTCAGAGAATCTGGTATCAAGGCATCTATTGTGTTCAATGAACTCAGAGACGAAACAGAAGAACCTATTGATCTGAATACCAGAAACACGGTACTTATCATCAAGATCGATCTCAATAAGAATAATGTATGTGATCTCAAAGATACATATCCAGATGTATATGAGAAAGCATGCAGACTTTTTGAACGTAAAGAGTTCTCTAAGGGTATCACTGGTATTGCAATTCTTGATCATAAGAACGTACCAGCATGGGTTAAAGATTATATTGACTATGTTACTATCGTTAATGACAATCTGCATAACTTCCCGTGTGAAGCTGTAGGCATTGATAGAAGAGAAAAAGATCCTATCAACTATACCAATCTTGTAAGATTGTAAAAGTAACATAGTATACTTATATATTATAATTGTGGTAGAGTGGGCCAGTTCAGTTTAAACGCTTGCTCTACCTCGTTTTGTTGTCTCCTTAACACAATCATTTCATTTCATTTGCTATCAAGCGTCAATCCGTAGTAATCTTTGCACTGGGACTCAGTGGAGATGAACAAGGTTGATGTTTGGTAGCGCCTTCTTTTTTGTACGAAGGGCGCTTAATTGCGCCCTTCTTTTTTATTTGGTACTTTCCTTGCAGTTGAACATACTTATAAACTATGCTAAGAAGGGAGGAATACCGTTATGTCAGTAAAGGTACAAAGATACATAGCTAACCTTGGCAAGTCTGCTGTTTATACTACTGCTGATATTCTGGGTCAAAAATTCGAAGTAATTCATGACTTTAGAAATGAAAACAGAGAAGTGTTTACTAAGGCATATAGCTCTATTAAGAACTATAGAACTACTTACGCTTCTATCAAGAAAGCAGTTACCAATAATAAGCTGATGGACGCAGCTAGAGTTGGCTTTGATTCTATTGTATACAGTGTTACTACTGGTGACTTCTATGCTAAGGCTAAAGAACAAGAAATTATTTCTAAGTTCGGCGGTTCTTTGATGGAAGATATGGATATCGACAGTGATGACTTCGATTTTGATAATGAAGGAGTTACTGATGGTGATAAAGTGATAGCTACTGCTGTCAAGAAGAACAGCAAGATCTCTACTGCTATTACTACAGAAGCCATAGTTAAGACTGGTAAAGCTCAGATGGATGTTTCTAAGGAAAATACAATGCTATTGTATACACAACAGGAACGTCTTATCAATAAGCTTGATGGTGGACTTGATAATATCATGGGATTTCTGAGACAGAGTAGTGAACAAAATGCCAAAGTCCAGAATCAAATGAACGAGAATCTCAACAAGTTCATGACCAGTGTTGATAATAACCTAACCAAAGTCACCAAGCAATTGGACGAAATGCTTGAAATGCAGCGTATCATGTATGGTAGAGCTACTCAGCAAGACCAACAAAAGAAAAAAGTTGGTTATGATGATATTATCTCTAGAAGTGGTTCTATCAATCTAAGAGAATATGCTAAATTAGTCGGTAAGAATGCGTTCAATACTATCAATGACCAATTCGGTGGTAGCTTGAGTATGCTTTTTGGTAATACTCTTGGCGATGGTAGTAACATGTTAGCTCAGATTGCAGCTAACCCTATGAGAGAATTGACAAAAGCTGGTATTAATAAAATGCTAGGAAAGAAGTTTGATGAAGCTGCAAAACAGCTCAACAATACTCTTTCTAACATTGTCCCAGATCTTATTGCTAGAGCATACTCTTCTGGCAAAAAGTCTGATAACGGTCTCGTTGGACTGCTCGGTAAGATATTCGGTATCAAACCAGGACAAAGCGAGAGCGTTAATACTGGTGCATATAATAAGGGACCTGTACCATTTGACGGTATTACTAGACGTTCTATCGTTGAAGTTATCCCTACCTACCTGAGAAAGATAGCTTCTTCTCTTACTGGTAATGAAGAAATGGCATATGACTACAAAACTGGTAAGTGGACAAGAATGAGGGATGTGCAAACAGGTATTCATAGAACACTTAATGCTGGTAGAGACAACACAGCTGCACTTATCAGAAGTGTGCTTGAAGGGTCTACTGGTAGAAGTATGGATACCTGGTTTAAGGAAAGAGGAGATTACAAGAAGATGTCTGACAGCTTGACGAGTCTTGCTGCAAAGATCTTCTCTTCTGGTGATATTACTGGTATCTCTAGATCGGATCTCACTTCCCAAGAGACTATCCTATACGATGCTTTGATGAAAACCTTCTCTAACGGTCTTAATAACGGTGGCTATATCGTCAGAAATGGCAAAAGAGTCAAAGTTAATAAACAGAGCATTGTTGGAATGAATAAAAAGCTTAGAGATATCTATGTTTCTCATAATAACGGCATTAAGATGCTTAATGAGTCCGATTATGATATAGCACGACTTGCTGCTGCTGAAGATATATCTGGAATGACACCTGGTACATACCACGGTAAGAGCTATGTAAATAGCAAAGGTGATATGGATCAACGTCATATCCAAGAAATGCCTATGGCACAAGTTATGCTTAGAGCTAAAGATGAATATGGTGTAACGCTATATCAATATCTCAGAAATATGGGTGCAACTCTAAGTGTTATCATGCACAATTCTGATTATCTGCAGATTCTTCCAAATCTCGGTCGTCGTCGTAGAGGCGGCGGCGGTCCTGCAGGTGCTGGTGGATCTGGTGGTAATGGCCCTACTCCATCGCCATTTACCCCAGTATTCTCTTCGATCAATCACGATGCAAGTATTGATTATAATGCTGGCACAAAAGATGAATACAACGGCGCATATTACGAAAAGAAACTGCAAAACGAAGAGAATAAAGCAAATCAGTCTTATAGTAGATCTATCCAAGAATATGAAAGACGTCGTAGAGACAAAGGACGCACTACTAGTTTCGTAACGGATTTGTATCAATTCAAAGGCGAAAACGGTTCTATTGGTCTCAGAAATCTCGTTGAAACTGGAAATTCAGATGCAGAAGATAAAGCTTGGAATGAATATCTTAAAGAACAAGATAAGGCGACCAAAGCCAAGTGGAAGACTGCTGAAGAATGGCTAGGCAAAGAAAGAGTCGATAAACTCAAGCAACTTGACCAGAATGTCAACATGGATAAAACCATAATGGACAATCTGAAGCAGGCTAAGGGCGTTACTGAAAAACTGTTTGTTATCGGTAAATACTTTACTGCTAAGTCTAATGGTTCTCTATCTGAAAAAGCTTCTGAAACTATCCTCAAAGTAGATTCTTGGTTACAAAACCTTATTTATGGTGAGAATGTAAAACCAGAAGATCAGAGACTTTCTTTGTTCGATAGAATGAAGAAAGCTGTTGATGAAAACTTCAGAAAAATTGCAGAGACTGTCGAAAAAGGATTTGACTGGATCAGAGGCAAAATGAGCCCTATCCTTAAACCAGTTGGAGAATTCTTTACTAATATTTTCGGTAAGGTCGATTCGCAAGGTAATATAGATCAACAAGGTCTATTTGCTCCATTCATAAGTGGATTCCGCAGAGGAATGGTTCGCAATAGCGATGATCTCTGGCAATGGACAAGACAACATGCTAAGTCTGCTGTTGATAGGGTTAGAGAAGCTGCAGGTGTTCCACCTACCCCAGCTCCAATTGATCCTCGCCAAGAAGAACTAAATAGACAAAATGCTCTTAAAGCACGTCTCCAAGCTCAGTATGGCGAAAGACTTGAAATAAAGAGGAGATTCGAACGACCAGTCAAAATCAATAATGAAATCAAAGCTCTTAAAAAGCGAAATCAAAACCTTAAGAACAGAAAAAAGAATCTTCAGAGAAGAATAAATGATGATACGGCAAGACTCACCGCTTTAAAAATGGCTATGAATCGTCTATATGGTACGTATAGACCATCTCAAGGAGATTCCCAAAGAGAAGCTATGCAACAGGAAATAGATAGATATAATAGTCGTATCAGTTCATTTACTACAGAAATGTCTAATTGTGATACAGAAATTGCTGCCAACAATGCTCGTATTCAACAACTAGAACAAGAGAAAGCTGATCTTGCTGGTGCACATACTATGGCTGCAGGTGGCGTCAATAGAACTGGTCACGAATTCCAATCTATTCTGTCTCCTGGCGAGTATCTCAATGGCTCTAAGATTTCCGCTATGGGTGTCTATACCATTCCTAATGGCGGTGTTGTTTATAACCCAGCCCCAGTATCTGTAAGAAACAGACAAGCTATTCAAGAAAGAAACTTCAAGAATAAGCTTCGTTCTAATGCAAATGCTAATGATAATCTCACTCCTCTAACTGGTGCTAATCCAGAGCAAGAGGCTGCTAAAGCAGAATATGAGAAGATTATCGGTACTGATTGGACTGCTCTTGAAGATAATAGAGCTCGCTCTATCTTCCTCGGTAACCTTGCTTCTAAGGGCGTACTCGGCGGTGCAATTGGCTTGCTTGCTGGCGGTCCTATCTTAGGTGCATCTATTGGTGCTGCTAGTGCACTTACCAAATCTAGTGGCGCATTTGCAAACTTCCTCTTTGGCACATCCGAAAAAGATGACCAAGGAATGGTTAAAGTTGATGATAAGGGAAATGTCATTAGAGTTAATGATGGTCTTATCAGCAAAGAAATTCAGAAAGCTGTACCAGATATCAAGAAGTTTGGTGCTGCTGGTCTTATTGGAGGACTTATTACCCCTCTTGGTCCTCTTGGTGGTGTCTTGATGGGTTCTGCTCTTGGCTTTGCTAAGAACTCCGAAATCTTCCAAGGTACTATCTTCGGCGAAAACGGTATCTTCTCTAAAGAGAATACTGATAAACTCAAGAAGGGTGCTAAGAATATCGGTGCTGGTGCTATTATTGGTGCACTTACTATACCTGGTCCGTTTGGCTTGGTAGGTAGTGCATTACTAGGCGCAACAGCAGGATATGTAACGTCTACAGACAAATTCAAAGATTTCCTACTTGGCGAAGATGTTAATGGCAAGCGCAGAGGCGGTGTCCTGGGTACTCTTAAAGACCAAGTGGTTAACCCATTGAAAGATTTTGGCCACACCATTATCGACAAGACAATGGATGAGATATTTGGTGTTATGGGTGATGATGGCAAGCGTAATGGCGACGATGGTCTATTCGGTGCTATTAGAGCTAATGTAATCAGACCTATGACACAAGGTGCTCAGTCTATATTCAAAGAATTCACCAATAAACTCACTGACCTTGGCGATATGCTTGGAGATTCTGTCAAGAAACTCAAGGCATCTTTTGCTGGTAATGATACTATTGGTGGTGCTTTGGAATTCGCTACCAGAATCAGCAGTGGACTTCTCCATGGTGTTGGTACTGTTGGTAGAATCGCTACTAAACCTTTCAGACTTCTCGGAGATGAAGGTATTGGTGGCAGACTGAAAGCTAATAGAATTAGATCTGGACGTGCTGATGATATGACAGCAAGAGAAAGACTCATATATAGAGGAAAGCTAGGTATGGCTGAAACTGATGCCTGGTCTGATACTGATGCTGCTCTAGCTGGTATGTCTAAGGACGAAATGTCTACCCTACTTAATGTACTCGATTACGATGCTAATGGTGGTAAGGTAGATGATGCCAAGAATAAGATATATACTCGTCTAGGTGCTGATCTTAGAGAGATTATACCTAGAAACGATGTAAAGCGAATCATCAAATTCTTGAAGACTGGACGGTATCGTGAAGCCGAAAGATACATCAATACCAGAAAGCTTCCTGATGAGGTGAAAGCACAAGTTAGAGGTATGCTATCTGATTTCAGAGGTAGAATCGATCGTGTTAACGACGACTACCAATCTATCGAGAAGAGCAAGATGACTGCACAAGAATATCTGCTCCATAAAGGAATCAACATAGACATCTCTAGCGAACAAAAGAAGAGAAATCTACTCAGAATGGCCAATAGAGAAATGGCTCATTATGAATCTGGTCTTACTGATGAAGAGAGAGAATGGGAAGCACAAAATAATTTCTGGAAGGGTAAAGAATCTCCGCTGAACCCTGTTACTCAGGCTGCAGAGAATATCGAATCTATTCTTCAGAAAATCTATTATGATCTCACTCTTGGAAGCGATTATGATAAACTGTCTGCAGAAGAAAAATCTGCATTCGGTTCTAGACAAGAGTATATTGAAAAGCACAGAGCTGGCGCTGTATCTAGTGCTGTTGCTAACGCTGCGTCTAACAATAAATTCTCTGTCGGCAGAACCAATATGGGTAATGTAACCGCAAAGAGCATCAGAGAGACTAATTTGCTGGTCAATGATATCATTAATGATTACATTCCGTTCTATACTGGTAATCTGAAAGATACGATGTCTCCAGATGATAAACTGAATTATCTGAGCGCTCAGTTCGATGATATCATGGGTACGGCATGTGCTTTGTTTGATAGTGAGGCTCTTAAGATGCTTGCTAATTCGGCAGCTGTTGAAGAAGATCTCAAAATTGAACAAATGAAGAGAAAAACCCAAGAAAAATTCAATATTAAACCTAGCGATGTCATTACTCGTTACAATGTCATTGTCGTAGGCAATGGTGGTAAAGAGTATGTATTCGATATGACCTATACTTGTGACGGCAAGATAGTTAATCCTACCGAAGATCAACCAGATAGCTTTAACAATGAGAAACAACGCTTTGTTGAAGACTATCTGCGTGCTCATGTGCCAGAAGATGCTGAAGAAAGCTATATGTCTTTTGGTAAAATGATCAAGACTTCTCTCAAGTTTGGTCTGTATTTTACAGCTGCCGCAACTGCTGGAATTGGAATTCTTAGCATCCCTGTGGTTGATTATTTCATCAAGCATAGAAAAGATGCTACAAAGAAAATCAAGAAAGTTGTTAGCAAAGCAGCATTCAATATTAAGATGGCTGTGGGTTCTCATGAAATAGATGATAGCTCATTGATTCAGAGAGCCAAAAATAAAAAGTATAAAGAGCAAGCATATGAAGCATTCGTGAAAGAAATTGCTGAGTATGAAGATGG
>Ga0310786_10009284_pt1 | contig 12505 bp, 3 predicted proteins | sample AusTroGonzalo_MG_FD_203881 | JGI IMG/M metagenome (GOLD analysis project Ga0310786, IMG submission 203881) | Bovine rumen microbial communities from tropical cattle in Woodstock, Queensland, Australia - Gonzalo_03 (v2) (version 2) | ecosystem: Host-associated > Mammals > Digestive system >...
TCTATATGCAGCAGCCTGCCACAATTTCACTTATAGGAAATCAAACGTTTGCTTATCCTGTCATTCCCGATGTGGCTGCTATGCCTGCCAGTTCGAAGGTGGTGAAGGTGGACGCTTATAATGCAGCTACGGGCTATGGCTCTATCTTAGCGGATGTACCTGCTGTTGATGTTAATGGCGATGATCTCTTGGATTCAAAACTTTATTATCAGTTCTATTCCGACGTGGATGGCGATATCCAGCCTGTAGTTCTTCCCGCCGCGTTGTATAAGAATCTCACAGAGGACCTTTCGTTGATTCCTTATCGCTTGAATGACAATTTTGATTTTCAGGCTTATCTGGGACAAAAAGTGGTATATCTGAATTTTCCATTCGATTACGACCGTATTGGTGTAAAATCTGTTTATAAGGGTGGAAACACCATAACCGAGACTGACATCAACTGGTATGCACTACGTATCAAAACGCTTCCTTATCAGAATAATCTAAGTACGGCGGCTTTGTTTAGTGACTTCACTGTTATTGATGCAAATGCAGACAACAGTACTTGGGCTTTCAATGCCGACAACAATGCGGCTGCCTATAGTTATAGCAGTAGTAATAAAGGTGATGATTGGCTCATCTCTCGCCCCATTCTTTTGGAGGCAGGTAAAAGCTATCGTGTGGCTCTTGATGTCCGTAACCGCAACTATGACGAGCGCTTTGAGGTCATGATGGGCATGGCGCCCACTGCCGCCGCCATGACTACCGAGGTGATTCCGGCCACGGTGGTGAAGAATACAGAGAATGTAACCTTCGAGAATCAGATGGTGACCGTTTCTGAAACGGGTTATTATTATATTGGTATCCATGCCATCTCTGATGCTAATATGTTCCAGCTTTTTGTGAACAACTTTGTCGTAGAGGCTGGTCTTGATCCTGCATCTCCGGCCACGGTGACTGATTTCACCGTTTCGCCCGTTGAGGGAAAACTGGAAGCCGTTGTTTGTTTTAAGGCGCCTGCCCTGACAGCCAGTGGTTCCCCTCTGACAAACTTAACGAAGATTGAAATTCTACGTGACGAAACTGTTATAGCATCTCTTACTGATGTCGCACCTGATGTTGAGTACACCTATACAGATAATGCCGATAATCTCATACTGGGTTACCATACCTATCAGGTGGTTGCTTCTAATGAGGCCGGCGCCGGTGTGAAGAGTGATAAGAAGTCGGTGTTCCTCTCATTGGTTTATGAGGTGCCCGTGTCATTCGACTTAACGAAGAAGGACGTATTTAATACCTTCCAGGTGATTGATGCCAATGCCGACATGAAAACCTGGACGTGGGATAGTGAGAATGGTACTTATTATAACTATGGCTATAATGCTGCCGACGATTATCTGATTTCTGCTCCTGTTAAGCTGGAGGCTGGAAAAAAGTATATTGGAGTGGTGAAGGCCTGCAGTGCCAGCGAAAGCTATCCGGAGGCATTCCGCCTGGTGATAGGAAAAGAAGCTTCTGTTTATGGCCTGAACACGGTAGTTATTGATACCACCCAGATGGCAACCACAGTATTCTCTGATTATGAGAATGAGTTCTCTGTAGTTGAAGATGGTAGCTATTATGTGGCTATCCATGCTGTCAGCCCTGGTAATATGTGGCGTCTGAATGTAAGCAGACTCTCTATTGAAAAAACTCCTGAACCAACTGCTCCTGCAGCAGTATCCGATCTGGTGGTGACTGCCGGTTCAAAAGGTGCATTGGAGGCTACAGTTAGCTTTACTGCACCTGCCAAGGCTATTAATGGTACGAGCCTGACCGAGAATATGTCTGTTAATGTGCTGCGTGACGACTCACTGGTGACCACCCTCGAAAATGTGGTTCCGAACACACTATATACCTGGACAGAACAGAATCTTGAGCAGGGCATGACCTATACCTATCAGGTTGTTGCCGTTAATGCTTCTGGCGCTGGTTTGAAGAGTGCAAAGGCTAGTGTGTTTGTTGGAGTTGATGTACCTGCAGGTGTTACTAATCTGTTTGCCGCTGATGCTGGCACATCGGTTAACTTCACATGGCCTGCTGTGGGTGAGGAAGGTGCCAATGGAGGCTATGTTAATCCCGCCGCTGTCGATTACGAGCTTTGGTCGTTCAGAGTTGTTAATACGCCTTATGGCAGTTCACTTGCTTACGATGAGAAGTTGTGTTCTGTGACTGGTCAGGACTCTTGCAGTATCTCAATGAACACCGATGAAGGTGAACAGGACTTTAAAATCTGGGGCGTCATGCCTGTTAATGCTGCAGGTAAGGGTGGCTATGCTGTGACCAGTATGCTGGTAGGTGCCCCATATGAATTGCCTTTCACTGAATCTTTCGCCGAAGGATCATTCCATTATGTATGGGACTATACGGATAATGCTGGTCTCTATGTTGCTCAGGAATCGTCTGATGAGGATGGTATCTCTTTGGCAGTGACAGCTATGAATGAAGCAGGTACGGCTTCTGTTTATACCGGTAAGGTTAGTCTTGCCAATGCTGTTAACCCTACGCTGATTTTTGATGTGAAGTCAGCTACCCTTAGTAAGATGAATGTTATTGGAAATACTGTCGGTGGGACATTTGCTGCTATTCAGTCGGATGTTCCTGTTACTTCCGACTTTACCACTGTTCAGGTGCCCTTGAACACTTTGAGGGATGCCCGCTACATTCAGGTTGGTTTCAGCGCTGCTTTTTCTACGCCTACCAAGAAGGAGTATAGTTATGAAACCTATCAGTATGAAACAACGTTTGGCGACATGCTGATCATTGACAACGTGCGCATTGTTGACCTTCAGGATACTGGTGTGAATATGGCTAAGAACAATGAGACAGGTCAGTCGATTTATACTTTTGATGGCAAACTTATCAATCGCCAGACTGTAAATAAGAAGGGTATTTATATCCATAATAACAAAAAGGTGGTGATGAAATAAGTCTGTAAGAGACTGATTTCCAGTCTTTTTGAATGAATATTTTGTTTTTATGCGAACGGGGAGTGCAGGTTTGATTGTGCTCCCCGATTTCTTTTTTTATACAAACGACTGCTGTTTAAAGAGTTAGTACATCTTCTGTCTTTGTCCTGTACACTTTATTTTGGCATGTTTTTGTTCGTCTTCTCACCAATTTGTGGTATTTTTTAACCAAAGCCTATTTTCTTGACATAGAACAATTGAAAACGCAAAAAAGTGATAATTTATTCGTTTTTTGTGCGTATTTTAATCAAAAAGTAGTAAATTTGCACCCGAATTTTACAATTTTTCGTTTATTATTAATTTTTTAATTAGTACTTATGGGTAAAAAGTTTACTTTATCATTGTTAGTGTTTGCAGCCACGCTGCTGGCATTACCAATCCAGGCCCAGACCACCTTGACCGCCAAAAAGGCTCTTGTTTCAAACAAGTTTCAGGGTGTAAAGAGCCATGAGAGTAAAAAGGTCTACTCACTTGCAAGCCTGCGTCAGGCACAGACTCTTAAGGAGGCTTTGTCTGAGGCTAAGTTGGCTGCTAAGGAGAAGGCAGAAGTTGAGCGCGTTGAGTTCGACAAGTTGTGGACAAACAACATGTCACGAGTTCAGGAGCGTAATTTTAGTTGCTTGAAGACAAACGTTGAGGCTCTGAATGGTCGTCAGATTCTTGCTGGTGCTTCATTCAAAGGAAGTATCGCTGCCTCTAGAAGAGCAGAGCAGACCGACGCTTACGGCGTTATTGTTACCCCAGGCGAGGGCGAGAGTAAAATGTACGATCGCGCAGGCTATGGCTATTATGTTTCTAACCAGCAACTCTATTATGGCGCACAGAGCGGTAAGATGGAGGTTGTTGAGACGGCAGATGGTACGGTGTATTTCAAAGACTTTATTTCTAATGCCGCAGTTAATACATGGATCAAGGGCACAAAGTCTGGTAATACTATTACCATTGCTGCTGGTCAGGTCGTTACTTATATGGCTAGTTATGGCTACGGTTTGTATATTGCTAAGACTGCATATGATGAGACGAATGGTTGGGTCAAAGTTGATGGTGATATCACGTTGACTGTTGATGGCAATACCATCACTTTGGAAGGTACCGATCAGACTCATCCTGTATCTTTGTTCTATACCGATGATAATACTTTCTCTGGCTACGGAGACTATAGCTCAGTATTTACCTATGACGAGAATTATGTAGCTCCTTCACTTGTAGAGTTGCCTGAGGGTGCCGTTGTTAACACATGGTATAACTATGGTACTCAGGTGAAGAGTAGCGGCGAAGCCGAATATCAGGCTACCGCAAAAGTTGCTTTTGTAGGTGATGAGGTATATTTGAGTGGCGTTTTCGCAAATTTCCCCGATTCATGGATTAAGGGTACTATCAATGGTACAACAGTTACTTTCAGTGGTACGCAGTATGTTGGTGCTTATGCTTCATACAACATTTATGGAGTAGGTGCAAATGGCCTTACCGCATCTTCTACATTGGAAGATTTCAAGATGACATATGATGCTCAGGCTAAGACGCTGAAGTCTGTTAATACACTTCTTGCCAATGCTTCAGAAGAGGAAATATACTTCCTGGAAGCTTATAAAGACATTGTTATTTCAGAGAGTGAGCCTGTTGTAGAGGAACCAACTGCAACTACTGGTGCACCTGTTGATGTGCTTCCTTACGAGAATGGCTTGAATACTGCTGATGCATTCGCTGATTTCGGTGTAATCGACAGCAACAAGGATAAGAAGACATGGAGTTTTAGCTCTTCTGTTGGTGCTGTGGGCTATTCATATAGCACGGCTAATGATGGTGACGACTGGCTCGTTTCTCCCGCTGTTAAGCTGGAAGGTGGTAAGAAGTATCACTTCGCTATCGATGTGGCCGCCGCTTCTGCTAAGTATCCTGAGCGTATTGAGGTGAAGTTGGGTACTGAGCCCAAGGCTTCTGCTCTTACTGCAGCAGTTATTCCTGCTACGGTTATTGATTTCGCTGACTTTACAACACTTGAGAATAATGAAGTTGTTGTTGCCGAGACTGGCTACTATCACTTTGGTATCCACGCCATCTCTGATGCAGACCAGTACAACTTGTATGTTAAGAACTTCCTGATTGAAGCAGGTGTCGATCCCGCTGCTCCTGCTGCAGTTACAAACTTTGATGTTGTTCCCACTGAGAATAAGTTGGAGGCAACTGTTAGCTTCACTGCTCCATCTTTGACTTCTGGCGGCGAGACGCTTACTAGTCTGACGAAGGTTGATGTTATTCGCGACAAAGCAGTTATCGCTTCTCTGACCGATGTTGTTCCTGGTGCACAGGTTCAGTATGTGGATAACGACAATCTGAGCATGGGTAACCACACCTATCAGGTTATTGCTTATAACGAATATGGTGCAGGTGTTAAGAGCGATGTGAAGACAGTCCTCGTTTCTGCTTCTCTCAATGTGCCTGTCACAATTGACTTTGCTTCGGCAGACATCTTTAATCTGTTCACAGTTATTGATGCCAACGATGACGATGCAACATGGGGTTGGAATGTAAACTATGGTGCATACTATCTCTATGCTGAGGATGCTGCTGATGATTATCTGATTTCTCCTGCTGTCAACTTTGAGGCTGGTAAGAACTATAAGATTGTTGTTAATGCAAACTGTGTAAGTGATTCTTATCCCGAGAAGTTCCGCGTACTGGTTGGTAAGACTGCCTCTGTTGAGGGTTTGACTCAGGAGGTTATCGCAACAACTGTTGTTGATGTGAAGGATCCTACTGATTTTGAGGCTGATTTCGCTATTGCTGAGTCTGGTCAGTATTATGTTGCTATTCAGGCTGTGAGCGATGCTGACATGTATCGTCTGAACATCCATAAGATTTCTATCGAGAAGGGCGCAGAGCCCACAGCTCCTGCTGCTGTTACCGATTTCAGTGTTATTCCTGGCTTGAAGGGTGCTAACTGGGCATTGGTTAAGTTCAACGCTCCTGCAGTAGCTGTCAATGGCAGTGCTCTGGCTGAGAATATGACTATCGATGTTCTGCGTAACGGCGAGGTTATCAAGACCTTCGAGGATGTTGCTCCTAGCGTCATGACAAGCTTCAAGGACGAAACCGCTGCTACTGGCTTCAATACTTATCAGATTGTTGCAAGCAATACTTCAGGTGCTGGTCTGAAGAGCGAAAAGATCACTGTATATGTTGGCTTCGATATACCTGATGCTGTTGCTGAGGTTAAGACTGTTGATCTTGGTAATAAGATTGAGCTCTCTTGGGAGCCTGTAAGCAGCAAGGGCCTTAATGGTGGCTATGTTGATCCTAACCAGGTTGACTACCTCGTTTATGGAGTTGAATATGAAGAGTACTGGGGAATGCTCTTCCCCGTTCGTGGCGAATTGCTTGACTCTGTACGCAACAACACCTTCTCACAGATTGATTTCAATACCAATGAAGGTGAACAAGGTTATACCGAGTTCCTTGTTGTAACGAAGAATGAAGTAGGCGAAGGCGGCGAGACAAATGCTGCTCTTTGGACTGGTGCTCCTTACGAGTTGCCTTGGTCAGAGAACTTTGCTGGTAAGAGCTTCCACAGTATGTTCGATTACAACAATCTTAGCCTGTATATCAGTGAGGATGCTTCTGATGAGGACGGCATTGCTCTGAAGGCTATGGCTGAGGAAGAGGCTGGTGCTGCATTCCTGGCTACGGGTAAGATTGATATGAAGGGCGCAGCTAATCCTACACTGCTGTTCGATGTGAAGAACTTTGCTGCTGCAAGCACCTTGAGCATCGTTGGACAGAAGTCAGATGGCACACTCGCTACTCTGCTTGACAATGTTGCTGGTACTTCAACTGAGTACACTACCGTTAAGGTGTCTTTGGCAGGTGTGAAGGACAACAAATATAACCGTTTCTATTTCAACTTCAACTTCGGCAACCTGACGGATAGCATCCTGCTTGATAACATCAAGATTGTGGATCTCTACGAGCACGATGTTGAGGTAAGCCTGAAGGCTCCTGCTTCTGTTGTTGCAGGTAATACCGCTAACTTGAAGATGACCGTTGCTAACAATGCTGAGAACGCAGCCAATGGCTTCACTCTGAAGTTGACCGCTAACAATAAGGAGATCTATAACAAGACTTTCAACGAAGCTCTGAAGGCATTCTCTTCTATCGATGTTGATGCCGAGTTCAAGACCACAGTATTTGATGAGGCTGGTGATGTGACTCTGAAGGCTGAGATTGTTTATGGTAACGATCTGAACCCCGATAACAACGAGGATGAGGCTGTGATTACTGTGAAGGAACCTACTGTTGCTGCTCCTTCTGATCTGGCCGCAGTACAGTCTGCCGACAATACTGTGACTCTGACTTGGAATGCTCCTGCTGCAGGTGCTCCTGCCGAGGTGACAGAGGGCTTCGACAACGAGGCAGTATTCGTTCCCTTCAGCATTGGTGGTATCACGGCTGAACAGCACACTGGCGCATTCGGTGATTGGTCTCTCTATGATGGTAATGGCATCCATGTTTATGGCTTCCAGAACACATCCTTCGAGAATGCCAGCGAGGTACAGGCTTGGCAGGTAGCTAATCCTTCAAAGATTAGTGCTTCATTTGCTGAGACTTATCCTGCTCACAGTGGCGACCAGTTCCTGTGGTCATTCTGCCCTGCCGATCAGGATGAGAATGGAAATGATATTATGCCTGCTGCCGACCACTGGCTCATCTCACCTGAGTTGACAGGTGCTGCACAGACTATTAGCTTCTATGCACGTGCAATTACTGCCCAGTATGGTGCTGAGACCTTCGAGGTTCTGGCTTCTTCAACCGATACGAACCCCTCAAGCTTCACCATCGTTGGTTCTGCTTACTCTACTGAGGAGACAGAATGGACGGCATACAGCGCTGAGCTTCCTGCTGGAACCAAGTTCTTCGCAATCCGTCACACAGCTCAGGATATCTTCGGTCTGTTGGTTGACGACGTTACCTATTCTGTTGGCTCTGTAGCTCCTGCAAGCTTCAATATCTATGTTGACGCTGCTGCAGCAGGTACTGCTACCGAGACCACAGCCGAACTGAAGAACCTGGCTTATGGTAACCACGTATTCGCTGTGACTGCAGTTTATGCTAACGGTGCTGAGTCTAAGCCTGTAACGGCTACTCTCGACGTTGTGAATGCTATCAACGAGATTCTGAACAGCGGCAAGTCGTTCACCATCTACACTGTTGATGGTAAGCTCATCAACCGTCAGGCTACCAGTCTGAAGGATCTGAAGGGTGCTTATATCATCAACAACAAGAAAGTGATTCTGAAGTAATTTCTAATCTTATAAACCGGGGAGCGCGGGTCTGCTCGCGCTCCCTGATTTTTTTTAAAACAATAAGACAACAAACGAATGATTAAAAAGATCACCTTTGCTATCCTTGTTTTCGGATTAACTGCAACGCAGGCCATTGCAGCCCCACGTACGGCTGCACAGATGAAACAGGCTGCGTTGAAAGCCATCAATCAGCACCGTTCTAACAGACGAATGGCACCGCGTGCGGATGTGCCGGAGGTGCTGAAGTCAACATCAACCTACGAGATTATAGGCTACAAACAAGGCGGTTTCGCCGTTGTTTCGGCCGACGACCTGGTACCTGAGGTGCTGGGTGTTTCAACATCAGACTACAGTGAGGGTCGCAACGCCAACTTCCAGTGGTGGCTCAATGCCGCCAGCGAGGCTGTCAACTATGCTGTTCAGAACAATGTCCAGTTGACAACCACCAAGCCCGACCCCTCTTTATATCCCACTGAGGTGGGTCCTTTGCTTACTACTCGATGGGACCAGGAGACACCTTATAATAATATGTGTCCCACCTATTCTGGTAGCACTAAGTGCTTGACAGGTTGTGTGGCCACGGCCATGGCTCAGGTACTGAACTACCATAAGATGCCTGAGCATGGTGAGGGACAGCACACCATCTATTATCCCTATCATAATCACAATGGGCAGGCTGTTACTGCCAATTTCAGCGAGGACTATTACGATTGGGATAATATGCTCGATGACTATTCTACAACGAGTTATACAAAAGAGCAGGCTGATGCTGTTGCTCTGCTGATGCGCGACTGCGGTGTGGCTGCCGATATGGAGTATGGCGGTCCGTCCGATGGTAGTGGTGCCTATTCTCAGGATGCAGCTGCTGGCCTGCGTAAATACTTTGGCTTTGCCGAGGCTCAGTGTGTGGAGCGTGACTACTATAACGAGACAACGTGGATGAACATGGTTTATCGCGAGTTGAGCGAGAATGGTCCTATGTACTATGGTGGTGCAGACGCCTATGGTAAAGGCGGTCATGCCTTTGTACTTCATGGCTATCGTGCCGATGGTAAGGTCTTGGTGAACTGGGGCTGGAGTGGTAGTGATGATGGTTATTATGATATCGCTATTCTGGATCCCAGCTATTATCAATTCAGTCAGGGTCAGGATATGATTATTGGCGTAAAGAGTAATACTCACAGTCGTTATCGTTCCGAGATTGTGACAACTACTGCCGAAGGTATGCTGAAGCAGGCTGTCGAGGCGTTGGAGGGTGAGGGCCAGATAGGTTCGCTCACCGTGAACGGTCCCCTTGGCTTTGAAGACTTGAAGTACCTGCGTCATCTGGCCGGTCGTGATTCTCTCGATGGAGAAAGTGGTGAGAGCGTTCGTCTGCTGAATCTGACCAATACACAGTTGCACGACAATGTGCTGCCTGATAGCATCTTTAAGAATTGCGTAAGCTTGCAGCGTATTTACTTACCTGCTACTGTCGAACATATCGGTAGAGAAGCATTCAGCGGATGCTCGCATCTATACGAGTTGCGCGTCCCCACTAAGGTAGTTCCAGAGTTGGATGGCCCTCGTGTGTTCCAGGACGTTCCTATGGGCTCTTGCATGCTCTACGTTCGTAGTGGAATGAAGACCAAGTATCTGAAGAAGGCACAATGGAAGAGCTTTGGCGAGAAGAATATTGGCGAGGAAGGTACCAGTATCCAGGCTCGTAACACTATCCGCAAGTATGGTGAGGAGAACCCCGAGTTCTACTATACCATTAGTGGCGACGACCTGCACGGCCAGCCCGAGCTTGTGTGCGAGGCTACGCCTTCATCACCTGCAGGTCGCTATCCCATCTATGTGAAGCGTGGAACCATTGATCGCGAGAACGTAGACTTCATTGATGGCTACCTCATTGTTCAAAAGTTGGACGCCACCGCTACCGTTGGCAACTATACCCGCGAGGAGGGTCAGCCCAATCCTGAGTTTGGATTCAGTGCCTACGATGGTCTTATCTCGCTTGACTCTATCCCCGCCTGGCTCGAGGCACCAGTCTTTGTGACTACTGCCGATGAGACCTCACCCGCTGGTGAATATCCTATCATGGTGGAGAGCGCCACGGCCGAGAGTTATAATATGACCTTCGTGCCTGGTGTACTCACCGTTACGGTGTCAACCGCTATTAACAGCATTGATGCTGCTCAGCGTCAGCAGTCAGTTTACTACACCCTTGGCGGTAGTAGGGTAGAGGGTGCCACCCGTGCCGGCATCTACTTGATGCGCCAGTCGAATGGAAAGGTTAAAAAGGTACGTGTTGCTTGCAAGTAACCACCTTTGACACATCATACAAGGACGCAGGAACCCATCGTTCCTGCGTCTTTTTTTTGAAAAGTGGGTGCCAAGTCATTTTTATTTGTTACCTTTGCAGCCCCAAATAGTAATATGGAAAATACAAAATGAAAAAGATTGTTTTATTTGTGATGACCATGATGCTTGCTGTGGCATCATGGGCACAGTCGGGCGAGGTGGTGACCCCGCCGACAGACCTGCAGACCGAGGAGTGGCTGTTGACAGCACAGCGTTATGATCCTACGGAGTACACTGTAGATGCTGTTCAGACATTGTACATCGGTGTGGATGATCAGGACGTTTATGTGAAGGGATTGAACCTTTATCTACCCGATGCATGGGTGAAGGGTACGCTTGTGAATGGCCAGGCCACCTTTGTTGCCAATCAATACTATGGTTCTTTGGCTGATGATGAAGGCACCAGTTATGACACTTACTTTGCTGGCTGCGATGTCTCTTGGTTCGATGGCGTTTCAACGCTGCAGCCCATGGACGTGACTTTTACCATTAATGAGACTGGTGATCGCTGGACCACCACCTCAGCACTGGTGGTGAATACCTTGACCGATGGTATTGCAGGCTTTGACTTTCTGAAGGATGTGGTTCTTGCCAAGCCTCATGATGTGGCTGCTACACCCAAGGCTCCCACGATTGCCAGCTTTATGCCCTATGATAACACGGAAGGCTATGGTGGTATCTCACTGAACTTCCCCCCTGTTGATGTAGATGGCAATCCCCTGCTCACCAGTAAGCTGAGTTATATTATATATAAAGATGTAGAGCGACTCTGCTCGCCCATTACGATTCCTGCTCTTCAGGAGGATGGTGAGACCTTCGTGGATATGATGGAGATTCCTTATAACTTCACCGATGGTTATAATATCGAAGCCCATGGTTATGCCGCTTACTTCTATGAGTCCAGTGCCGACTTCAATGCTGTTGGCGTGCAGGCTGTTTATCGTGGTGGCGACGAGGTGAAGTTCTCGGATATCACCTGGCTGAACCTCATGCCTTATGCTGATGAGTCTACCGTTTTCGATTTCAATGCCCTGGACAAGGATACTACACCTTATTCTACCAGTTCCTCTGGTGCTGGTGATATCACCGTCGATAAGGTTCTGCAGCAGGATAATGTCACACTGACTATCTCGCCCTGCGAGGGTGGTAATACACCTAACCGCTATTGGCTGGACTACAACCTGCAGGCCATCCAGTTGCGTCTCTATGGCGGTCAGCTGACTTTCGAGGTGTCTGGTAACAGCACGATTGAGAAGATCTATTTCTATGCTGGCGACTGGAACGATTACAATGCGTTCGATAGCGGCGAGTTCTCTGACGACCTGGTTTGGACTGGTTCTGCCCAGAAGGTGGTGCTCACCATCGACAATAGTAAGCCCAACACCAAGTTGAATAAGATTGCTGTGATGACGAAGGATAACCTTACTGGTATCAGCACTGTTAGTGAGATGCCCGTCGAGACACTGCGTTCTTTCGACCTCCAGGGACGTGCTGTTAAAGAAGCTGCTAGGGGCATGATTATCGAACAGGTTCGTATGACCAATGGACAGGTGAAAACGATTAAACGTATGCGAAGATAATCGCTTAAAAGTTAAATAATTATAAAAAACGGACTGCAAAGGCCGCTGCATACTCAAAAAAAAGAGAAAAAGCAGTACCTTTGCAGTCCGATTATTTGGGGAGAGTCTTAGAATCCCCGCGGGCGTCGTGTAAATAGTGTACATCTTTGGCCGGATGACACGGTTTGTGAATCGGCGTTCAAAATCAAAACTTTATAAAGTAAATAGAACTGTTTTTTAGTAAATTTAAACGAAGAAATGAACACTTTAAGTTACAAGACCGTCTCAATTAACAAAGAGACAGCCAAGA
>Ga0310786_10009285_pt1 | contig 12504 bp, 13 predicted proteins | sample AusTroGonzalo_MG_FD_203881 | JGI IMG/M metagenome (GOLD analysis project Ga0310786, IMG submission 203881) | Bovine rumen microbial communities from tropical cattle in Woodstock, Queensland, Australia - Gonzalo_03 (v2) (version 2) | ecosystem: Host-associated > Mammals > Digestive system >...
TATTCCCGGCCAGCTCAAGCTGCTCTTTGACCGTATGGTCTATGGAATGATGAGGGATACCCCTCGTTTCCCGGAGCCTCTGATGAAAGGGAAGCGTGCGATTCTGATAAGCACCAGTACGACTCCTTATCCTTTCAACCGCCTGTTCAACCAGACTCACGGGGCGATCCGTGCGCTGAAGGAGATTCTGGGATATGCCGGAATCAAGCTGGTCGGCACGATAGAAAGGGGAGGTACGCAGATGCATCCCGAACTGTCCGACAAGGACCGCCGCAAATGTGAGAAGCTGGTAGATAAACTTTTCTGATACTGATTATTCCCAGACGCCCGGGTCTATATCCAGTTCCGACGGCCGGTAGGAAGGATTCTTCTCTCCGGCCTTGAGCCTGCGTTCATAGTCTTTCAGGGCACGGATGGCCTTCGGACACAGAATCAGCAGGGCTATCACATTGATCCATGCCAGCAGTCCGACGCCTATGTCTCCGAGCTGCCATATTACGTTCGTCTCCCTTACGGCTCCGAATACTGCCGTGCCGAGGAGGCCGAACCGGAATGCCCATACCGCAACCTTTTCGAACTTCTTTCCTTTCTTTCCGCTGAGGTTGAAGATGTACATTATGCTGGATTCGGAGTAGAAGTAATATGCCATCACCGTCGTGAATACGAAGAAGAACAGTGCGATGCTTATGAACTGGTTGCCGAAGCCTGCGAATACCGAATCTACGGCTGCCTGGGTATAGTTGACATAGTTGTCTGCCAGATCGGGAGCGTTGGAGACAAGCATCTCCCCGGTCTTTGCGTCCAGGATGTTGTATGTCCCGGAGCACAGTATCATCAACGCCGTGGCCGTGCATACCAGCAGGGTGTCCACATAGACTGAGAAAGACTGGGCGAAACCCTGCCTTGCCGGGTGCGGCACTTCTGCGGCTGCGGATACTATTGCTCCGCCTCCCTGTCCGGCCTCATTGGAGAAGATACCTCTCTTGACTCCCATCATGATCGTCGAGCCGAGTATTCCTCCGGCAACCGGTTTTATACCGAAAGCACCGTCGATTATCGCAGCGAATACTCCCGGAACCTTGTCTATGTTGATGCCGATTATTATCAATGAGATGACAACATAGCCTAGGGCCATGAACGGAGTGACGAGGGATGCTACTCTGGCTATGCTCCTTACTCCTCCGATGATTACCAGGGCCAGGACGACTGCGAGCAGTATGCCCGAGGTGAGGTGGGAGAGCCCGTAGGAGTTGCCCAGGGCGGTGCTGAGTCCGTTTGCCTGGACTGTGGTGAGGAACAGCCCGTATCCGACGATGGTGACTATCGCGAAGAGTATGCCCATCCATCGTTTGCCGATGCCGTGCTCGATATAGCTGGCCGGGCCTCCGCGGAAGCCTGTCGAATGCCTGAACTTGTAGATCTGCGCCAGCGTCGATTCTACGAAGGCGGTGGATGCCCCGAAGAAAGCTATGAGCCACATCCAAAATATTGCGCCCGGTCCGCCGAGGGCGATTGCAGTGGCTACGCCTACGATGTTGCCGGTGCCGACTCTTCCGGAAAGCGCCACGCAGAATGCCTCGAACGATGACATGCCCTTCCTGTCGGCCTTGACGCTGCTTCTTCCGGCGAAGAGGGACTTGATCAGGAGAGGGAATCGGCGTACCTGGACGAATCCGGTCCTTATGGAGAAATAAATGCCTGCAAAGATGAGCAATGCTACAAGGATGGGGCTCCAGACGATGCCGTTGACGGTCGAGACTATTCTTTCAAACATGTTGGGGAATCTTTAAACCCAAAGATATGAATTATTTTCGAAAATTACAGCGTTTCGCGGGCTGTGCATTTCTTGTTGATAAAGAATTGGGAAATGCATAGGAATACGGATAAAAATGACTAAATTCGTGCTCATTATTTCCATATGAGCGTAGATACACTAAAATCAAACATCAGGACTATTCCGGATTTTCCTATCAAGGGAATTCTGTTCTGGGATGTGACCACGTTATATAAGAACGCGGCTTGCATCAGGGAACTCGAAGACATTCTTTACGATCTTTACAAGGACAAAGGCATTACCAAAGTTGTTGGTATCGAATCAAGAGGATTCGTGATGGGCGCTGCACTCGCAGTCAAGCTCGGAGCCGGTTTCGTGCTGGCCCGCAAGCAAGGAAAACTTCCTGCGGACACTCTCAGCGTCACTTACGAAAAGGAGTATGGCAAGGATACCATTGAAATACATACCGATGCTATCCAGCCCGATGATGTCGTGCTGATCCATGACGACCTTCTCGCTACCGGCGGTTCGGCCCTGGCCGCTTCCCGTCTGGTGGAGAAGTTCCATCCTGCAAAGACCTACATCAATTTCATCATAGAGATTGAAGATCTGAAGGGAAGGCAAGTACTTCCTGAAGGGGTGGAGGTGACATCGATCATTAAGGTTTAATTAATGCTATATGAGTAAATTCCTTGAAAAAGCCTTCGGCTTCGACAGCCAGAAGCACACCGTCCGTACCGAGATACTGGCGGGCGTAACCACATTCCTGACGATGGCCTATATCCTGGCCGTCAATCCTAGCATCTTCGGCGCTCTCGAAGGTATGCCTAACGGAGCAGTATTCACTGCAACCGCATGCGCAGCCCTCATCGCTACTCTGGTAATGGCTTTCTATGCCAAGAAGCCATTCGCCCTTGCTCCGGGCATGGGCCTCAACGCCTTCTTCGTCTACACTGTCTGCCTTACCATGGGCTACAGCTGGCAGTTCGCCCTTACCGCAGTGCTTATCGAAGGTATCATCTTCGTCCTGCTTTCCGTAACCAAGGTACGTACATGGCTTCTCGATGCCATCCCAATGTCCCTCAAGAAAGCTATCGGCGCAGGTATCGGTCTCTTCATCGCATTCATCGGCCTCCAGAACGCCGGCATCATTGCCAACTCTGATGCTACTCTCGTGGTTCTCGGCGACATTACGCACGGTCCGGCTCTCCTTGCCATCATCGGCATCGTCATCACCGGCGCCCTCGTAATCCTTAATGTCCGTGGCGGAATACTTCTCGGAATCATCGCTACGACTATCGTCGGCTTCTTTATCAAGGATCCTGCAACAGGCGCCGCTCTCACCAAGATGAGCGGAGTCGTATCTACTCCTCCTTCAGTAGGCGAAATCTTCTGCAAGTTCGACTTCAGCAACGTACTTTCGCTGGACATGGTCGCCATCGTGTTCACATTCCTCTTCATCGATATGTTCGATACCATGGGTACCGTGATCGGAGTATCCCAGAAGGCCGGAATGGTAGACAAGGAAGGACATATCGAGGATGCTGAGAAGGTGTTCCTCGCTGACTCCATCGGTACTATCGCAGGCGCATGCCTCGGTACTTCCACTACTACGACATACGTGGAGAGCTCGTCAGGCGTCGCTGCCGGCGGACGTACGGGACTTACGGCGTTCAGCGTCGCAGTATGCTTCGTGCTCGCGCTGTTCTTCTCGCCTCTCTTCCTCGCCATCCCTGGAGCTGCCACTGCTCCGGCCCTCATTATCGTGGGTATGATGATGATGCTTCCTGTCATCGACATCGAATGGAACGACTACCGCGAGGCTCTTCCTGCATTCATCACAATGATCCTGATGCCGCTTGCTTACAGCATCTCTGACGGTATCCTTATCGGCGTGATCTCCTATGTAGTGCTTAACGCCGTGACCGGCAAGGCTAAGAAGATTTCCATCACCATGTGGGTTCTTGCCGTGCTGTTCATCTTGAAATATATCCTCATCTAGTTTCAGACGGGATACATACGAAAAAGTCCGGGCCTTTCGAAGAGCCCGGACTTTTTCGTGATTACGTCGTAGCTAAACCGTTATCTCACGTCGAATTTATATCCTAGAGTGATGGAAAGGCAGCGGTTGAAGCCGTCGCTTGATTTCTTCATCGTATGCATGAGCCCGAAGTAGTAACGGGCATCCAAGGTTACTTTGCGATACTCGTAAGATATGCCGAATGGTATTCCCATGTCGAAGTTCTTGCAGAAATTCTTCCTGTCTATCTCGGCATGGTATGTAATGTCCGGCATCATTATTTCCTCCATCATCGTTTCTGCAAGCCGGTCATATTCATAAGTTGGTTTTATCTTGCTGCTTAACAGGAATCCTGCCTGAAGCCCGGTGCTGATGGCAAAGCCTTTGAAAATATGGATGTTCGCAAGAACCGGAACCGTCAAGTAGTCGTTATTTACAGGCCCGTCTAATGTTCGGAAACTGTTGGCGGCCTTTTCGTAAAACGCCGGATTGATTTCATCCATATATTCTGAGTGTTCGATACTCTTTACGAATTTTTCCCTGATGTATAACTTCGATCCCATCTGGGTGTACGCGGCTCCCACGGAGAGGCCAAGCCATGGCTTGACAATGAATTCCGCTTCAACTCCTTCGGTGTAGCCTGTTTTACTTTTAGTATGACTGGAGTATTTCCAGCCTGATATGTCGGAGATGGTGAGGCCTTTGGAAGGCTTAATGGCGATTCTCCCCACTCTTTCCTGTGCATTAGTCGTCATGCAAATCACTGACATGACTGTAAGTATCAGCGCGATCTTTTTCACGATTATAACATTTAATTCTGGTTCGACATTTTATTTGACTCTGAACTTATAGCCCAGGGTGATGGAGAGACACCTGTTGTAGACATTATTCTTATTACTCCCTTTGTCCGATAAATCCTTGAGCGCTTTATTCAATCCGAAATAATATCGGGCATCCAGTGTGAAGTAATTATATTCGAATGTCAGGCCGACAGGAATACCCCAGTCAAAATTTTTGCATATGTCCTCAATCGCTAGTTCTCCATTGTTTATAGACGTGGGATTGTCATAGTAATGCGCGGCGCTTCCGCCACTTGCGTCATAATATTCACTTTCGATATAGGCTCCGGATTTCAGAAGGAATCCCGCCTGTAAGCCTGTGCCGACAGCTATTCCTTTGCAGAGGTGAAACCTCAGGAATAACGGCACGGAAATGTAGCTGCTTTTGAACGAGCCTTCTGATTTTTCGTATTGATAGGAATAAGAGCCGAAACCATATGACGTATTCGAGTCGTTCACGGTATTAAACTTTGCACCCATCTGGATATATGATGCTCCCAGTGAAATACTGAGCCGCGAGTTGATTCCATATTCTGCTTCCAGACCTTCAGTTATTCCTATTCTGTCGCCAAAGAGCTGGGGGCCTTCTGTCAGAATGTATTTAGAGATAGCCATGCCTTGGTATGGCTTGAGAGTTAGCCTTCTGTTTCCATCCTGAGCCATGATTGTCAGGGCACAGGCGAAAGATATCATTATTGTTATAACAAACTTTTTCACGATTCTGTCGGTTTTAGATTTTTAAAGGATGTCTATCGGCTGCCGAATCTGTAGCCCAGGGTTATGGAAAGACTTCGGTTAAACCCCTTTCCCGTTTTTGAACCCTTTAGAATATTGAACAGGCCGGCGTAATAACGGGCGTCGAGGCATACATTACGGTATTCCAGAGAGATCCCTACCGGGATGCCGGCATCGAATTGTTTGGCGAAATATTCTATCTTATAATTCATTGCCTTGCCGTTTTCGTCTGCGAATTCAAAAGAAGAGTTATATGGACTACCCAATTTATAGTATCCACGTACCACATAGAAGCCTTCTCCGGATATTCTGTCGTCATAGATAGCCTTGCCGGTTATTTTGTCGTCTACAAGAATTCCCATCTGGACTCCGGCGCTTATCGCAACCCAGGGATTCAAGTATAGCTTAGCCATGACTGGGATATTTACATAGTCGCACTTGATGGTTCCGTTTCGGGACGAAGCTATCACATTTATCCCTTCTTCTACTAATTGACCGTATCTATAGGAACGATATGGTATTCTATTTTCTCTGTAGAAAGCGTCCTTTGCTCCCATCCGGGAGTAGGCGACACCATACGTAATGCCTAGAGACGGGCTGATCATATATTCTGCCTCGATACCAACGGTCAATCCCTTATTCGGTTCAAAATAACATGAATGTGGGCTTCCGGTGATTGTTGAAAGAGTGATGCCGGCGTAAGGTTTGAATGAGTAAGCGTTTCCCTTATCCTGCGCATTGGCGGCCATTGATGTCATCAGCATGGCGGCAAGCAGCATAGCGGTTTTTTTCATGATAAAATAGCATTATGAGTTGTTAGTGTAATTCTATTACAAAGATAGCTAATTTTATCTATATTCAAGGCCTCTTACCGCGACGCCTATGTTGACGGGGAAATGGTCGAACTTTCCCAGGGCGGACCTTCTCATGTAGCTGCTCTTAAGGTGCAGCGAGGCTGTCATATTCTTGGGCTCGTCGACTTCGTCATGGTCCACGACCATGAATGAAACGAAGTACTTGCCGGGCTCGAGCAGCACTGGTTCGTCGGGCTGGAGCTCGAATGTTCGGCTGGTGTCCGATACGGGTATCTCGAAATACTTCGGTTTGTGGAGTATGTTTATGAATTCGTCTCCTTCGATGCGATAGATGTTTATCGAAGCGATGCAGCCCGGTATCTGATTGCTGTTTATCGTGAACCTTATTTTCTGTATCAGGAACGGTTTCTTTACGCTTGCCTTCGACCCCATCTCGATTATGCCGTTATTCTTTGGCTGAGCCTGGAATGATATCAGTCCGTAGTCTCCGAGAATCTTTCTGCCAGGCCGTATCAGGTATTTTTCTTTCGTGTCAGATGCGTTGAATACGGCTGGCTCAAGTTCCTCTGATTCCATTATCATGACCATCTCTGTTTCCGGTCCGGTCACAGGCTGGAGTCCCGTCCTGTATGATACGTGGTGGAACTCCAGCGTGTCAGCCGGCACTTCCAGTTCGAACGTCCCGTCGGCTTTTGAGATGGTTCCGATGTCATATTTCGGAATGCCGACCTGGACATATTCTACCGCATCCCCGAGTTCATTGATTATACGTCCTTTTACCAGGAACTTTTCCATCGGCGCTTCCTGCGCGCGGATGGATGTCGCGGCCAGGATTACGGCCGCGGTTATCAGCAGTTTATTTTTCATTTATCTAATCGTTGTAAATATCTTCTTCTGTTTCAATTCCTTCAGGATCCTCCTGATAGTCCAGTATGTCCCCTGGAGTGCATTCCAGTACCCTGCATATCTTGTTGAGCGTAGAAAATCGTATGGCGCGGCCCTTTCCCGTCTTGAGAAGGGAAAGGTTGGTCATCGAGATGCCTATCTTTTCCGAGAGCTCGGAAAGCTTCATGTGCCGCTCCCAAAGCATCTTGTCTAAATTTACCGTTATCATATCGAGAGATTGCTGTCTTTGGCGGCCAGGTAGGCCAATTTATATAGTCCTGCGAAAAGCAGCACGATGAGCGGAACAAGTATGGAATTGCTGTCTAGCATCAATTCGCTTCTCCCGTTTATCGCTGCGTCGTAGTTTGAGCTTGCAAATGTGAGAAGGCCTGAAATCAGGGCACCCCAGCGTATCAGGCATATGTTTGACTTCGGGAAGATCTCGCCGCTTTTGATGGCCTTGTATGTCCGAGCCAGAAATACCATGCAGAATACATACAGTGTTGTCATGGACAGAACTTTGCCGGCAACGACCGCTATTTGAAAATAGCTGATGCTGGGATTCCATACGATTCTCCTGTCCTCGGGGTAGAACCACAAAACACCAGAAATATGCCATATGTAATATGCAACCGTGATGGTGCTAAGGAGGAATATCGCTATCGAGAGATTCCTGATACTTTTTTGTGTGGAGTTGTTCATGATTTTTTGTTTTATTTTGGGACCGTTCGCAAACATGATGCCAAAGCTTTACGAAATTCGTTAAATAATTTTATGTTTTTCATAAAGCGTATGGCACGGTCGTTGTTCTATGTCGAGGCATGAAAAAGTCACGATACATCGTCATTGTCTTGTTCCTGTCGGCTCCATGTGCTTTGTCCGGACAGGGACCGGACTCTTTGGTCATTGAACAGAGAACAAAAGAGACGAACATGTATATAGATAATGCCGTCAGGGACGGGATAATCGACCGGTCTGTGGCGGACAGCCTTCATATGTACATCATGGATAATGACGGATTCAGGCACGGACTGATGGGACTGGACAAGATCACCAGCCGGCTGGACAGGATGTATGAGACTCTCCCTCTCACGGATGAATATGTGGATCCTGAGGAACGGCGCAGGGCGGTCGAAAGAATGGCTCTGGACAGGCTGTCGGTTTCCGTGAGCAATAACCTGAAACCGCAGGAACTTCCTCCTGCAGTGAAACTCATCACTCTCCTAGCTTCTGTGTTTTTCAGGAATGACAGGGGATACTATGGGGATGAGAAACGGGTAATGGGCGGATTGTTCTATATCAAGATGCCCGGAGGGGCGCCCCCTCCCGAAAGTCCGTACAGTCATGAGAATTTTCGCCCGGAGTATGGTCCGGGAAGCGAAAAAGAGCAGTCCCGGTAGGGCTGCTCTTTTTCTGTATCGTGTGAGATTTCGTTAGAAACTGAATCTGTAGCCGAGTGTGATTGAGAGACCTCGATTGTATACTTTTCCGGACAGATACTCGTCGAAAGCTTTGTACAGATCTTCGTCGAAAGCCTTGTTGAGGCCATAGTAGTAACGAGCATCCACTGTCAGTCCCTTGAATTCATAGGAAAGTCCTACAGGAATGCCGAAGGCGATTTTTTCAGCATAATCATCAAGTTTAGCCTCGATTGTAATTCTTCCAGAACTGTTTCCGGCAGAAATAGACGCATCCCCATTCAAGTAGTATCCTGCCTGGATACCTGCTTTCAGGGCGAGACCTTTGCAAAGGTAGATGTTTGCGAGAACGGGCATTGTAATATAGTTGGTCTTGACGTCAAGGCTATATTTTGCGCCATCTTCGGCCATTTTTCGCGAACCGCCGAACTGCGCGTAATTAAGGCCGAGGGACAATCCGAAATTGTTGGTCAGGCCAAGTTCGGCCTCCACGCCAGCTATCATTCCTACTTTTGGATCCACGTCGTCTGTGTCTTCGCCTCCGTAGGTGGCGATGTTGATGCCGACTGACGGCCTGATAGAGAACTGCGCTGGTTCATTCTGGGCATTGGCGGCAATTGCTCCGAAGAAGAGGGCCGCAAGGATAATAGTGATTTTTTTCATGATTGTGGTGTTAAGAGTTATTTGTATTAGCTATGTTTCTCAAATATAAAAAATATATTTGATTGGTCTGCTTTTTTTTCGTAATTTTACGAAAATTAAGCACATGAGTAAAACTGACTGCTTCCGCCAATATCTGATCATAGCTATTGCATTTCTCATTTGTCATAATGCTTTGGCTCAGAGACGGGACATAAGCATTCTTGCGGGTACCGACTTCGTTATGAAGAAGGGGGTATCCGGGAGCTGCAACAGCCCGTATCTAACCATTAATTACGGCCAGTTCTCCGATAAGGGGTTTGGTTTTCGGGCCGGGGTGAAGTGGAACAGTGAATATGCGGGGTGTGGAGATGTCCTTGGCGTGCCCGTATCATTTGTCTATAAGACTCCCTCCAAGGAACGCTGGCAGAATCCCGGGCTGTTAGGCTCAGCATTTGATGGCTATCCTTCCCGCCCAATTGACGTCCAGTATCTGTATGATGAATATGAGAAGGATTGTTTCGGGCAGGCCGTAGTCGTTACATTGATGTCGATCTTCGTTGAGGCCATATCGAATGCGGAGGCGTTTGTCGGCGTTACTCCCGGCGTGGTTACCCGTACATATGACCCGGAACCGTTTTCTGCGTATCCTGGACTACAGGACGGCTGGGATGGGACCGAATATACTATATGTCATTCCTGGGTGGATAAGAAATCGGATTTCATGGCGACTCTGGATGCCGGAGTCTGCGTGAACATCGGTATCTGGAAATTTGACCTGAAACTCATGCCTGCTTTCCATTATGACCTGACGGGGAACTTCGTATGGCACGAGGGCATTGAGCGGGCTGGTGTAAATGAGCTTTCCGTTTATCATAGGCCAATCTCGTGGTATTTCTCATTCGGCTTAGGTTTGGCTTATCGATTTTAACCATATCTATTAAAACATGAAGCGTCTTTTATTACTAACCTTATTGCTGGCTATGGTCCAGGCCGGGGTATTTGCCCAGACTCCGGAAGCGGCGGATGTGCGCAGGGAAACTATTGCAAAGGCTAGATACTTGAGGAGTATCTATAAGACAGAATCGGCGTTGAACCTTCTCGCATCTTTAATCGATGAGGATGAGTTCGACGAGGAAGTCAGTGCCGAGCTCGCCGAGTGTTATTATCAGAATGGAGATTATATGGCTGCGACAGGCTTATACATGACGCTTGTAACCAAGGCTCCCGAGAATACCCTGTACCGTGTAAGGCTGATGCAGTCCCTCGCACGGATGAAAGCCTATGACAATAGCATAAGGATTGGAAAGTTCATTTTCCGGCAGGATTCCATCCCTGTTATTGCGATCAGTATAGGAGACTCATACAAGCAGCTTGACATGCCGGATTCAGCTCTTGTGTACTACAAGAAGGCTGTGGCTCTAAATCCATACAAGGAATCTTTTGTCTCCAAGGCTGCCAATATGCTGTTAGCCAACAAAGAGTATGACGAAGCCATAAGCATGACGGAGCATTTTCTGGAGAATGACCCTGACAATGACGTCATAGCCCCGATCTGCGGCCTTGCATACTATCGCAAGGGCGATTACGGGAAGGCGATAGAAATATTCCAGAAGCAGGAGGATGGGGGAAATGATACATATTCTATCCATTTTTACCTCGGACATGCCTATTGGCGGACGAAAACCATCTATAAGGCGGAGAAGGAATTGCTTGCAGCATGGCAGATCGATTCGACGGATGCCAATCTTGCCTGTTCCATCGCCGGGGTGAAAAGCGATGGCTTTGCCGTGTTTGAGGCAGAAGTGAAGCCATGGCTGGACAAGGCGCTGGAAATGATGCAGCCTAATGCCGAGACTATGGCACGAATCCATCAGGGATATGCGCTGGAGTATTTCAAGAGACATGATTTCGACAATGCGATAGAGCACTATAAGGAGACATATCGCTATGATCCGAATTTCAGGGCGGCCGTTTCTACGATCGGGTACTGCTATGAGCAAAAGAAAGATTATAAACGTGCCCTTGAATGGTATGAGAAATATCTTACACTTGTTCCCCAGGGGTCCAAGGGGTATGAACAGATAACTGAAAGCATAAATTATGTAAAACGTGAATTATTCATGGAAGAAAAATGAAACGATTCGTACTTCTATCTTTGCTGCTCTTCGTTGCCGGACTTCAGTCCAAGGCTCAGGTCTTTATCTACAGTGACAACATGAGGGCCCAGAGGCTTAGCAACATCAGCGCATCCGTCATAGATTCAAAGACGGAAGAACCTATTGCGTATGCATCCGTATATGTGGTTCCGGCCAAGGATACGGTGATTACCAACTTTACTATGTCAGACGAGAAGGGACAGGCCAGGCTGGAAGAGGTCCCTCTTGGAAAATACGTGTTCCATGTAGAGATGCTTGGCTACAAGCCTCATGTCGAGGAGGTTTATTTCCGTACTCCGGAAGTGACTCTGGGACCTGTCAGGATGGTTGTCGACGAACAGTTCCTCAAGGCGGCGGTAGTATCTGACGTGGGCAATCCGATCATAATAAAGCAGGATACCGTCATCTTCAATGCTTCATCGTTCCATGTCGGGGCCAACGACATGCTGAAAGACCTTCTCAAGCGGATGCCCGGAATTGAGGTGACTGCAGACGGGAAGGTCGTTTTCAACGGAGAACCTATAGACAAGCTGACCGTGGGCGGCCGTACTTTCTTTTTTGGCGACCAGTCCGTTGCCCTGAACAACCTTCCGGCCTCTGTCGTTGACCAGATCAAGATCATAGACAGAGAGTCAGAGTCAGCGCGTGCCACGGGAGTCAAGGACGGAGATACGGAGAAAGTCCTGGACGTCGCCCTCAAGAAAGAATATGAGAAGGGATGGTTCGGCAATGTCGGCGTGAAAGGCGGAACGTCCCTGGTCCCGGAAGAGAGCGGAGACCTGAAGGAAAACAAGGACCTTCTTTATAATTCTAATGCATTGGTTGCGGCATATACTGACAAAGATCAGGTGACTATTGTGGCAAACGGCCAGAATGTCGACGATTCCGGTGTGGTGCTGGTCATGTCTGATGACTCCGGAATCATGCGCACCTCTTTGGATCAGGGTCTTGTTTCTGCAGGGCAGTTCGGATTGAACGTGAATTCTACCCGTATCAAGGATGTGGAAAGCGATGCCAGCGCGATGTACAAGTACTCTGACATGGATTCCCGTTCCGAGAGGGTAAGGACGACGTTCATGGACGACGGCGATATTTTCTCCGATATCAAGGATGGCGGAAGGCAGTATATCAATGCTGTCGCAACGGATATTCAGGCCAGGAAAGAAAAAGGAAAGTACTGGTTCCGTATCAATCCACGTTTCAAATACAATAAGACTGAT
>Ga0310786_10009287_pt1 | contig 12502 bp, 3 predicted proteins | sample AusTroGonzalo_MG_FD_203881 | JGI IMG/M metagenome (GOLD analysis project Ga0310786, IMG submission 203881) | Bovine rumen microbial communities from tropical cattle in Woodstock, Queensland, Australia - Gonzalo_03 (v2) (version 2) | ecosystem: Host-associated > Mammals > Digestive system >...
GGGCAAGAGAAAATCGAATACGAAACACCGCTGATGGAAGAACCGCTCAAAGATACGTACGGGTGTATGATTTATCAGGAACAAATCATGCAACTCTCCAAACTTTTAGGTGGTTTTACCCCCGGCGAAGCCGATTCGCTGCGCAAAGCCATGGGTAAAAAGAAATTGGAAGTGATGGAAAAATTCGGTAAAAAATTTGTGGAAGGATGTGCCGCACACAAAATTTCCGAAAAAATAGCCCAACATATTTACGAACAAATGAAAGCCTTTGCCGGCTACGGGTTCAACAAATCTCACTCGTATGCTTACGCATTGGTAGCCTATCAAACGGCCTACTTAAAAGCCAACTACCCAATTGAATTTATGTGCGCGGCCCTTACAAACGAAATCGGCAATAACGCCATCGGCTCCATGGACAAAGAAAATAAGATTGTCACCTATCTGGCCGAATCGCGCCGCATGGGGTTTGAAATTTTACCGCCGGATGTTAACCATTCCGAGCCGGAATTTTCCGTGGAAGAGAAAGACGGCAAACAATATATCCGCTACGCTTTGGAAGCCATTAAAAACGCCGGTACCGAAGGTTGTTTATCCATTGTTAACGAACGCAAAGCCAACGGGCCGTACACGTCTCTGGAAAATTTGTGCGGTCGGGTAGATTTATTCCAAGTGAATAAAAAAGCTCTGGAAAGTTTAATTAAAGCTGGCGCGCTGGATAGTTTGGACGAGTCCCGCTCCCCCAAACAACTGCGTGCCGAACTGCTGGCCGCGTTGGAAGACACACTGGAAAATGCACACATCATCGCCAAGGAAAAAGCATCCGGCATGGGCAGTTTATTCGGAGATGACACATCCTTTATGGGCGGCAAACAGGCCCACAAACCCGTAACGCCGCTTTCGCAGAAAGAACTGCTTAACAATGAAAAAGAAGTCCTCGGTTTATTTTTATCCGGCCATCCCATGGCACCCTATCAACCGTTTATTGCCAAAATGGGATATACGCCGATTATAGACATTTTGGAAGAACGCGCTTCCGGCCGTTTGACCATCGCGGGCACCATTACTTTTTTGAAAAAGAAACAAAACAAAAAATCTAAAAAAGAATGGGCGCAAATGGTCGTGGAAGATTGCACCGGCGCATTGCCGGTCAATGCATTTCCCAAAGCCTACGAACGCTTGTTTGATAAATTGGCCCCCAACGCCATTTTAACCTTTAACGGGATTGTAGATCATGATGACGAAAGTGCCCGTGTGGAACTGAGTTTGCAGGATGTGGGCAATATTATTGACCGTTTGTCCGCTACCGCCAAAGAATTTACTGTCCGCTTACCGGCTGATTACACACCCGAACAGCTCCAACAACTCAGCAGTGCGCTCAATGCTACCCGCGGCATTACACAGGTGTACTTGGAAGTACCTTCCAAAGAGGATCCCTCCCGCCTGCACCGCGTACGTACAGACAAGCAAATTCAAGTGTACAAAGGGTTGCTGGACTTAATAGAAAACACTTGGGGAAATGCATGGAGCATAAAATAAACTGGTTTCAGGCCGGATGTATTTGGCTTGGTAAACTGACACATATTCCGGAACAACTCATCCGCTTTCTTATCATCGGATGCATCAACACGGCCTTTGCTTACGGAGTATATGCCTTGTTTATTTTTATTGGGTTGCATTATACGCTGGCAGTATTACTGGCAAATATCATCGGCATTTGTTTCAGTTTCAAAACGTTAGGCACGCTGGTGTTTGATAACCCGGAAAATTCGCTCATCATCAAATTCTTCTCCGTCTACTTCATCGGCTATTTTCTAAATATTGGCATTTTGCGTCTTCTCAGCACGTACGTACTGCCCAATTTGTACGGGGCGGGGCTGATTAGTTCTTTGCTGGTGGCGATGTTTAGTTTCTGTGCCAATAAATACTTCGTTTTCCGAAAAAAATAACCCTGCGCCGAAGTGCAGGGTTATACAAAAAGACGTTTTATCTAATGACCGTATAACACGTTGCCCGTCCTATTAAAAAGCCATTTTACTTTACCGGTTTTGGTCAACGCCGCCGTGATGCCATATTCGGTACCGGTTATTTTCACCACATTGGTCCAACCGGTAATGCGGTTATAAGCAGCATCGGTATATTCATTATGAACCGGAATGGCAATTTTACCTTCCTTTGTTAACCAAAGGTACGGCGCATCTTTAGACCATTCAAACACATCTGTCAGTTTAGCTGTTTTGACAAAGTTTTTGGTTTCCTCTCTAAAACGTCCTTTCAAATGTACGCTGCCGTCTTTCTTAAATATAATCAACCCACCGTCTTTCGTTTTCACTATTTTGTCCACGTTCGTCAGCGCGCGCATTTCAGCCATAAATTTTTCATTTCCGTGGTGCAGAAAAGCCGCTTTTACGCTGCCGTCGTTGCGAACACCCAGCACGTGTTCTTCATATTGGGTATACTGTGACGGCCCGCGATAAAATAGTGCCTGTTTCAGGTTGGTCCACGTACTAAGCGGCGGACACTTTTTCCCTTTACCCACCAAACGGCTGCCGATAAGTTCCATTTTACAAAGCACTGCGCCGCGGTCATTATAATTAGCGGCTCTTTCATAAAAGTTAATAACCTCGTTACTTCCGTTTTCCCCTTTGGCCAGTTTCCAAATGTAGGGCAAATTAAGCGGCAAATCCGCTCCGTTTACCGAGCGCGTATATTCGTCTTCCACAAAAAATCTCCTTTTTCTCCTATCGGCTTCGGTACAACGGTGGGTATTTTTATTACAAATATAATTATCATTCGTTTTATAAAAAGCACAATCTTTAATAACATGTATATCACCGCTTCTTGCCTGGGCCATGAGAAGATGACAGTTCAACGGCAACGCATAAGCGGCAATATCTACATAATGTGCATTCCATTTTTGGTACACAGTTTCAAAACGAGTCAGTTCTTCAAATGGTGTTACTTTGGCAGCTACTGGCAAAGCTTTTTCTACTTTCGCACCCAGGTGCGTCAGGGTAAAGGCCGTGAGCACTTGTTTTACGCCTTCTTTTTTATCGGCCGATACGGAAAAAGAAGGTTCCGCCACGAACTGTTGAGGTGTTTGGTAAAGCAGTTTAGCATTCTCCACTCCCAAATCGGCAAAATCATACAACAATTTATATTTCTTTTTGTGATATTTGACCGTAATTTCAAACACTTTTTTATCGGCATTGATTTTGCCTAAACTCAGCACGTCAGCGCGGCTGCGTTGTGCGTCGTGAAAGCGAGATGTTTGAAACGACTTTAATTTATCCACCACAGGGCGCATGGTCTGCATCTGCGTATCGGTCATTTCATCACTGCGTTCCTCCAAAATAGCCTCTTTTTCGGCGGTTAACTTTTGGGTAACTTCTTTATTTTTTTCCATGCGCTTTTTATACTGATCGGTGGTTTCCCACGCGTCTTTGGGAGCAGTATTGGTGGAAAGTTTAATTTGCTCCGCGTAACTTTCGTTTAGCAATTGTTCCTGTCGGGTACGCAATTGTTCAAAATTGGCAAATAAATCGTCCGTTTCTTTTCTCACCGCAGCAGCTTGCTTCAACGCTTCCTGGATGGACAGGGCATACATGGAGCCTTTCCATTGATCCATATTCTTACGGGCACGGGCTTCCATCTCTTTTATTTTCAGTTGATTAGTTAATTCCTGCTTTTTAATATCGGCTTTTTCCCGTGCGATTTTTTGTTTCAATGACGTGATTTCGGCACCGCGTTGGGCATCGCGCGCTTTTTGTTCTTCGCTGGCTTTGGCAAATTCTTCCTTGGCTTGCAACGCGATTTTTTGATATTCCAACGCGTGTTGCTTTTGCAATGCCACCTGTTCGGCCACTTCGGCAGACAATGCCCCTTCGTATTGCTGTTTAGTAGCGGTTTTAAGACGGTTTTCCAATTCTATATTCTTCTTACGCAAGGCTTCCGCTTCCGCCTGGTAGCGGTTATCTTTTTTTATTTTTTCAAGCAAGGCGGGCACACTGTCCATGTCCACTTTTACATTCAAACGTAAAAATACATGCGGGCGGTTATCTTTGGTAGAAATCTTTTTCTCAACGATTTCTGTTTCCAATACGGTGGCAGCTACGCTGACAATTTCATCCTTAGATATATTGCCGTTTTCAATTTTAAATTCGCTTTTAATAACCATGCCGGCCTCTTCGGAGGCTTCGCGCGTAAGGCGTTGTTTCAAATATTCCACCACCAAATCTTGCGACTTATCCGGAGGGATTACTTCTTCCCCCGCTTTGGGAAATACTTTTACGGCAGCCATGGCAGCCAGCGGATAAAAACAGGCTAATAAAACGGCAAAAAGTCTCTTCATGGGTTACTCCTTATAAAAATAAAAAATCAGGTAAAACACACCTGCTAAAATTATACTAATTTACTTCCGCAGCGCGTCAGCAAAAGAGGTCCCGCTTCTCACCCAAAAGCCATAAAAAAGCCCTTTATGCCAAAGCATAAAGGGCTTTTGAAACAGTTAGGCTATATTAGTCTTCTCTAATAAGCACCACATCTACGCGACGGTTTTGTTCGCGGCCAGCTTCCGTAGCGTTGGAAGCGAGCGGAGCGGACGTACCGGCACCATGGATGCGGATCTCGTTAGGATAGCCGCGTTCTTCAAGCACGCGAGCCACAGCGTGGGCGCGTTCTAAAGACAAGTCCTGGTTATATTCTTCGGTCCCAATGTTATCGGTGTGTCCTTCCACCAAGATAACGGCATCGGGATTCTCGAGAATATCCTTTTCCAGTTCCGCCATTTTGTTTCTATCCTGACGAATATCCCGGCTGTCAAACTTGAAGCTGGCAGCCTCAGTGATAGAATGGCGTTTAATCACATGAACCTTCGGAGCGGGTTTTTTAACCTCTTTCTTCTTCGGTTCGGACTTGCGGCAAATAAAGCAACCTGATACCAGGATTGAACTCAATAATAATACTAAGATTTTTTTCATCTCATTCATCTCCTGTTTTACCAAGTATAGGCTACACCAATATTGCCGTAGCAGTTGGCCGATTTGTTGCTAAGACCAGTATCGAGGTTAACAAACATGCTCCAATTGTTGTTGAATGCATAGTTCAAACCGACCTGTCCGCTGAAATAGGTTCTGCCCAGTTCAGCACTGATAATTTCCATATCCGTGTTAGGCATATCCAAGTTCATGCGCAGTTTAGCATAGTCGTTACCGATGAACTGTTTGACGGCCACAGACCCGTACCAACTGAGTTTGTTTTTCACTTTACCGTCAAACTGTACCCCTAAGCGGGCTTGAGCGTTGTATTGATCGTTACCGTTGACATGCAAGTTCAAAGCACCTGCACCGGTTTCTGCAAACGCCTGTTGGTGAGAGTAGCTATTCAACACACCCACAAACGGTTTCACGTTCAACCAGTTGAACACAGGAACGTTATACGAAGCTTCCAAGTCCAAGCCTAAGTTCATACCGTCATACAAGCCTTCGGCGCCGCGAGCCATAAAGCCAATGGTGCGTTTGCCGTGATAGTGTTGAATGCCGCCGAACAAGGTTCCTTTGAACAACCAGTCGTTCTTCATATAACCGGCATACACACCCAAGGATGTATCATCGATATCCATTTTGCCATAGTGTTCGCGGAAATCGCTCTTGCCAAATCCGCCGTACACACCGAGCAATACTTCATCGGAGGAGCGGTCATAACCTACTAACACGCCCGTCATATTATTGGTAAAGCGCGGTGAATTTTCATCCGCATACGCTTTATCGTATTGGCTGTAGTATTCCACCCACACGTTGTCATGGCAGTGAGCGCATTTACCGGCGGACGGAGCACGTTTAGCGATACGATCATACACGTGAGCTGTTTTAGCGTTGAACAACGAGGTTAGCGCGCTGTTAGCATAAAGCACACCGTGTACATCGTTTAACGCAGATTTCAACGTAGCGTTCGGATCGATCAAGGTGACACCCGTCGGGTTCAAGCCACCGAGTTCTTCCAACTGCAGCAAGGCATTGGTGATGTCTCCACCGAAACCGGTAGAAACAGCATCCATAGCGCGGGCAGCTTCGCTGGCGTTGCGGCCTAAGCCACCGGTAACGGTGGTCGCGTTAGCATAATCCGTCGCTTTTCTCTTGGCAGTTAAGACAACTTTGGTCGGATCGCTGTAATCGACAGATACATCAATACGGCTGGTGTCGTAACCGGCGATCGAGCCGTCGTAGGTGAATGTACCGGCGACGTTAGCGGCTTCCATAATATCGAATGTATCCCATTCGAAGTATCTGCCGTTTTCGTTGGTAACCGTTAAGTTAGCACCGCTGGTAATCGTGGTGTTACCGGTGACAACGAGTTTATCGCTGGCCGGGGTTTCGTTGATTTCGATGGCCGTTGTGCTACCGGCGGCGAGGTTCAAGTCACCCGTAATGGTCAGCGTGTCAATGCTGTTGCCGGGGGCGATAGTAGCACCCGTGTTCACATTGACCGTACCGGTAATGTTACCGTTACCGCGCAAGGTAGCGCCCGTGTTCACGTTCATCGTGGTGGCCGTTAAAGCGCGATTGGCGGCGAATACACCGCTGTTGATGTCAGCCTGGTTAGCGGTGAAGGCGTTGGTTTGTACATCAAACACAGCGCTTCCGCTCTTAATAAAGGTGCCCAGGGTATTGATTTCGTTCAACGAGGCATCTGTCGTGTCGTTGAATTCCACGGTCGTGCCGGCAGCGCCGTACACCGTGTTGTTAATATTTTGGGTGTTACCGATCAATTTTCCACCGTCTACATAGGTATCGCCCGTATAGCCGTTAGAAGCCATGGTGAAGGTCATATCGCCCGCGCCGGCTTTGTGGAAGTCTTTCGCAGCGCCCGTGGCGGTGTTAAGCGTCAAAGCAGCAGCGTTGTTTACGGTAATGTCATCGGTAGCGGCTTGACCTTTGAGCACATTGTTTAATGTGCTGGCAGCCGTTAAAGCCAAGATACCGTTACCGGCAAAGGCGATATCGCCCGTACCGATATTGTTTTGGTTAGCAGCCGTCAAGGTTGTGCCGTTGATTAACGTTCCACCCGTATAATCGTTGGCACCGGACAAGGTGGTCGCGGCAGTTACCTGCACGTCGCCGGAACCGGTAATCTTGCTGGCACCGGTGCCCGCGGCGTTGAACGCCAAGGTGCCGGTGTTGTTGATGCTACCGGTAGCTACTAAGTCAGAGGCGGAACCGGTGATGGTGCCGCTGTTGGCAATGTCCGTAGCGGTGATGGTAGCATTGTTGGTTAAGGCAGAGGTGTTGGAAACATTGGTCTGGTTGATAGCGAAGTTATTCACTAAGTCAGCCGTAATGTTCGTATCACCCGTACCGCTAATGGTATTAACGGTGGTACCGCCTTCCACGTTCAAGGTGCCGTTGTTGGTTACAGCGCCGTTCAAGTTGTCGGCGACAGAATCAATGGTACCCGTGTTGGAAATAGCACCGTTGATGGCGGCGTTGTTGTCCACCGTGCCGGTGTTATTAAAGGCAGCCGTAATGGCGGCATTGTTGGTCATGTTGGCGTCGTTGTTCACCGTGGCTTGGGCAATGGTGAAATTGTTGACCAAGTCATCCGAGATGTTCATCACACCCGTACCGGTGATAGCAGCCTGCGTGGTACCGCCTTCAATGTTTAAGGTACCGTTGCTGTTGACCGTGCCGGCCAAGTTATCGGCCGTAGAATCAATGGTGCCGGTGTTGGTGATGGCACCCGTGATCGTTGCATTGTTATCCACCGTACCGGCGTTGTTGAAATCAGCCGTGATAGCCGCGTTATTGGTCAGCGTCTTACCGGCCGCGTTGGTGACGGTGGTTTGAGTGATGGCACCTTCGTTGGTGGCATCATTCGTGAAGTTGGTGGTACCGGCGCCGGTGATGACGTTGGCGTTGGTGCCGCCTGCTAAGTTCAAGATATTGGTGTTAGCAATACCGTCGTTGAAAGCCAACAAGTCAGCGTTAGAAGTCAACGTGCCGCTGTTGGTCAACGATTTTTGGTTGATGTTACCAGTGTTGGTAATCGTACCGTTGGTGGTTAAGGTACCGGTGCCGCTGATGTTATTAGCGGTGTTACCGGCGCCCAAGTTCAAGGCACCGCTGTTGGTGATGCCGTCAACGGTGGTGATATCACCCGCGTCGATGGTCAAAGAACCCAACGTAGCGATGTCCAAGGTGCCTTGTGCAATGCTTACACCGGAGGTGTTGGTTACCGCGCCGGTCACTTGTAAAGCACCGGTGTTGCCGGTGATGACGTTGTTGTTGGTACCGGATTGCATCTCAAAGGTACCGGCGTTATCAATGCTCGTGCTGGTGGTGATATTGCTCACATCATCCGCCACGAGTTTCGCCCCGGCAATAACGAAGATGGTATCTTGAGATACCGTACCGGAGTTGTTGGTGGTACCAAGGATGGTTAAATCCCCGGTGCCGCTGATATTGTTGGTATTGTCACCGTCAACGATGATATAGTCACCGCTGTTGGTAATGGCGCCAGTCACATCTGCACCCGACAACGCGATGAAACTACCGCTGTTATTGATGGTGGTGGCGGTGATTGCGGCGCTGTTAATGAGGTCACCGGTGTTGGTCACCGTCGACTGCGTAATAGCAGCGGCGTTGGCAACGTCACCGGAGAAGTTGGTGGTACCGGTGCCGGTGATAATGTTGTTGTTGGTACCGCCGGTAAGGCCTAAGGTGGCATTGTTGGCAATGCCGTTAGCGGAGACCAACAAGTCGGCACTGCTGTTCAAGGTGCCGCCCGTAATCGTGATGTTATCTTGGCTGATGGAAGCCGCGTTGGTAATCGTACCGCCGGTGACTTCCAATTCACCGTTACCGTTAATCGCATTAGCGTTGCCGGTACCGGCGTTCCAAGTTAATTTACCGTCGTTAACGATAGAGGCTTCCACTTTATCACTGTCGGTGGTCAAGTGGCTGCCGGTCGTTACGTTGACGGTGGTGCCGGTAATGGAGCTATTGTTGACGGTATCGCCCAAGATATTGATGATACCGGTGCCTTTCACTTTACCGGTGTTGGTAATATCGGCATCTACGAGTTGCAAAGTACCGCGGTTTTCAACGGTGCTGGTGATATCTGTCAGCGTGCCGAGGTTACCGCCTGCATTGATTTGGATATTCGTAGAAATGTCACCGCCGTTGGTGACCGTGCCATCAATATAGGTAAGACCGGAACCGTTAATATCAGTCATGTTTGTACCACCGGTGAACGCGAGTCCGCTGTTGTTGGTGATAGCATTGGTGATATTCAACTGGTCAGCGTCGGTGGTAAATGTACCGCCGCTGATGGTAAGGTCGGCCTGTGTGATGGCTGCTTGGTTGAGCACGTTACCGGAAGTGATCATAGACCCTGTACCGGTAATCACATTATTGTTTGTGCCGCCGGTTAAGGTTAAACCGTTGGCTACGTTGTTGACGACTCCGTTAGTAGAGGCCAACAAGTCAGCGTTGCTAACCAAAGCACCGCCGTTGATGGTGATGTTGCCTTGGCTGATAGAAGCGCCGTTGTTAATCGTGCCGCCGGTAATGGTCAAGGAACCGGCACCCGTTACTGCATTATTGTTGCCGGTGCCGCCGTTCCACGTCATGGCACCTTCGTTCTTGATGGCAGCGTTCACATCAGAAATATTCGTCGTAAACGAACCGGTAGAGGCAATGTTTAAATTGTCCTGCGTGATTGTGCTATTGTTGGCGGTAAAGCCCAAGATGTTGGTAGTACCGGTACCGGTGATAGCCGCATTGATGTTGGCATTCGTAATATCGGTCGTACCTTTGTTTGCTAAGGCTTTGGTAATATCGGTGGTGGTGGCGTAATGACCGCTCGTACCTACGCCGATATTGGTGTCAATAACACCGGTGCTTGTCACATCACCGTTAATGTAAGTGGTACCTGTACCGCTAATGTCGCTGGTGTTGGTACCGGTGGTGAATTCAATTGCACCGTTGTTGGTAATACCGCTCGTGGTGGTCAGTAAGTTGGCATCGGTGGTCAACGTACCGCCACTGACGGTGATAGCGGATTGGTTGATGGCCGCTTGGTTGAGTACATCACCCGTAGTGATCAAGGAACCCGTACCGCTGATGGCATTGCTGTTCGTGCCGCCGGTTAAAACTAAACCGCCGTCCACGTTGTTGGTAATACCGGCCGCAGAGGCGAGCAAGTCGGCATTGCTGGTTAAAGCAGTGCCAGCGCCGTTAATCGTGATGTTGCCTTGGCTGATAGCCGCGTTGTTGGTAATGGCTGCGCCCGTGTTGACATTGAGCGTACCGTTACCGCTAATCACGTTAGCGTTGGTAGCACCGGCATTGATGTTATAAGTACCGGCGTTGTTAATAGCGCCTTCCACTTTCGTGCTGTCGCTGGTTAACGCGCCGCCCGCAGCGATGTTGATGCTGCTTTGGCTGATGGTGCTGTTGTTGGTGGTATCGCCCAAGATGTTGAGCGTACCGGTGCCGGTGATTTTACCGGTGGATAAAATATCGGCATCAATCAAGTCGGTCGTGCCGCGGTTTTCCAATTGTTTTTGGACGTCCGTGGCGGTGCCGTAATGAGCGCCGGTGTTCACTTGTACAACCGTGTCAATCACGGCCAAGTTCTGCACGTTACCGTCGATATAGGTGGTACCCGTACCGCTGATAGCGTTGTTGTTGTCGCCGCCGGTGAAAGAAATAGCAGCGTTGTTAGTAATGCCGTTAGCGGTGGTGATGGCATCGGCCGCGGTGGTGAGTTTACCGCCCGCAACGGTGATGCTGTCCTGGGTGATGGTAGATTGGTTGTTTACGTTACCATTCACCACCGTAGAACCCGTACCGCTGATGACATTGTTGTTCGTGCCACCGGTTAAGGTTAAACCGCTGGCTACGTTGTTGGTAATACCGGCAGTAGAAGCAAGTAAATCAGCATTGCTGGTTAACGCGCCGGTGCCGGAAATAGTAATGTTGCCTTGGTTAATGGAACCGGTGTTGGCAATGGTGCCGCCGGTGATTTCCAAGGAGCCTGCGCCGGTGATGGCGTTGGCGTTACCGGTACCCGCGTTCCACGTTAACGTGCCCGCGTTGTCCACAGCGGCGGTAATAATGTCGCTGCTCGTAGTTAAGTGACCGGTAGAGGCAATGACCACATTGTCTTGGGTGATGTTACCCGTGTTGGCGGTATTGCCTTGGATGTAAGTGTTACCAGCGCCGGTGATGGTGTTGGCATTATCACCGCCGGAGATAACATAAGAACCATTGTTGGTAATTGTACCCGCTACTTTATCGCCGGCAGTGGTAAATGTACCGGTGTTGGTAACGGCCGCTGTAATAAGCGCATTGTTGGTTAAGTTACCATTGTTGGTGACAGTAGTTTGTGTAACTGCCGCATTGTTGGTAACGGTGTTGGAGAAATTAGTAACACCGGTGCCGATAACTACGGTGCCATTGGTACCGCCGGTAATATTCAAATTGCCAGCGTTGTCAATACCGTTAGTCGCACTGATTAAATCTCCGGTAGTATTGAAAGTCCCACCGGCAGTGTTACTCAATTGATTCGTTAAAGTAATATGACCGGTGTTATCAAACACACCCGTGTTGATAATATCGGCTTGCTCAATCGCGTTACTGTTAGAAGAAACGCCCTTAGCAGTAATAGAACCCGTACCGGAAATGCTACCGGTGTTGGTTAATTGAGCAGTGATAGCCGCGCTGTTGGTTAAAGTATCAGCGTTGCTAACTGCCGCCTGAGTGATATCACCGGTGTTGGTAACATATCCTGTAAAATCTACATGACCGGCACCCGAAATGGCACTCGTGTTAGTACCGGCCGTGTAATGAATAGTACCGGCGTTGGTAATGCCACTGGTGGCATTGAGGTCGGAAGCGTTGGTGGTGACCAGTTTGCCGGAAGCAACGGTAATGACATCTTGAGAAATGGAACCGTTGTTCGTCAAATCGCCATTGATGTTGGTAACACCGGCAGTGCCTGTGACGGCTACGCTTAAAGTACCGTTACCGTTCAAGTTGAGCGTACCTTCGTTGGCAACATCATCGCCTAAGTCGGTCGCATTGGAATTCAATGTAGAACCGGAAGCGACATTGGATTTGGCTAACAACGTAGCATTGTTAGCAAACGTCGCATTGTTGGCCACATACACATTATCGCGTGCAATGGTCCCGGCGCTTGTAGAATCACCGTTAATATACAAATCTCCGGTGCCGGAAATGCTACCGCTGTTAGTTAAAGCGGCCACATAAATATCGGCAGAAGAGAGAATATCAAAATTGTTAGTGTTCAACGAATCGACGTTAATAACATTAGTAGCGTTAGAATCGCCCGCTAAAACGAGCGCACCGCCGGTGATCGTGCCGGCCGTGTTCAACATGGCAGTAATGGTACCGCCCGCGTTGTTCAACGTATCGGTTGCGTTGGCTTGCGTGAGCGAAGCCTGTGTAATCGTACCCGAGTTGGTTGACGCGCCGCTTAACGTTAA
>Ga0310786_10009288_pt1 | contig 12501 bp, 3 predicted proteins | sample AusTroGonzalo_MG_FD_203881 | JGI IMG/M metagenome (GOLD analysis project Ga0310786, IMG submission 203881) | Bovine rumen microbial communities from tropical cattle in Woodstock, Queensland, Australia - Gonzalo_03 (v2) (version 2) | ecosystem: Host-associated > Mammals > Digestive system >...
TTGCCGGTTGTGATAGGGATAAGGATATTCCGGTTACGGGGGTTTCTTTGTCTTTATCGGAGTTTCAGATTAAGGTGGGACGTGATACTATGCTCGTTGCCACTGTGAGCCCGAATAAAGCCACTGACGCGTCTGTAATATGGTATTCCGATAATCCTAAGGTCGCAAGCGTCAAAGATGGCTTGGTGACCGCCATTTCGTGTGGCAAGGCCCTTATCACTGTCGAGACGGTCGACGGCGAGTTTACCGCCTTCTGTACGGTAACCGTAATTCCTGACCGTATTCCGGTTGATTCAATCTCTTTGGACCGCACTGAAATAAAGATGATGATAGGCAGTACAGATACTCTCCGTGTTACCGTGCTCCCCGAGGATGCTACTGACAAGGACGTTACCTGGACCAGTTCCGATACAAGAGTCATATCGGTCAATGAAGGTGTGATTACAGCTGTGGGTTTAGGCCAGGCTGTAGTTACGGCATCGGTCGTAGATTCAGGTATGACGGCCAGTTGTGAGATTTTGGTTGTGGAGCCTTATATCGTGGTTAAGCATATGAATGCGGAGCGTTTGCCAGATATGCTTATAGCCCGTGCCGATCATATACTGTTTGTGGCCGATAGCCAGCTTGTGGTGGCCGGAGGACACGTAAAGGAGTTTACCAGAACCACGACGGCCGAGTATTATGTCGACGGCGAGTGGCATTCCCTGAATATGAGATATACGCATGATATGGCCTTCTCCGTTGTATTGAACGACGGCCGTATGATGCTGGGAGGCGGATGCAGTTCCGATCTGGGATCGGGTCAGACATCACGCGTTGAGATATATGATCCTGCGAGCCATAGTTTCACAGTCGCTCCTTCAATGACCACAGCCCGTACCCTTTCACATGCAGTTGAGCTGGAGGGTGGGGACGTGTTTGTATCGGGTAACTGGTATGCTCAGGATTCAAAGGAGTTGTATTCGGACGCCGATGATAATTTCATCAGTAAGGGGAATGTAGCAGAGTCACGCACTAATCCGTATGTGTTACGTTCGGCTGCCAATGACGCCATCGTGTTCGGCGCAACCAGCAATTATGGAGATGCCAATTCGCTTGTAGTGGACAGGCTGAGCGGCGGCTCGTTCAGTGTGGAACTGTTTAATGAGTGGACACCGTTTGACGCGCCTGTCAACTGGCGTGCCAAGGATTGTGCAATTGCTGACTACAGTTATCTGATACTGGCCAGGAACAGTAAGGGTGAGGTCGGTGTGATAAAGGTTGAGGGCGAATCATTCTCGTTGTTTGGGACCGAATTGCCGATACCTGTGGCTTACGATGACGATGCCCTTCAGTATTCCGGTCTTATATTTACCGATAACAGCGGTTCTGCATATTTGCCGGCTTATAACGGTGATGACCTTTCGCCGGTCTATTATGTACTTAAGATGGACCTTAAGGCCAATCCTGCCAAGCTGACGCTTTATAAGACCGATGTGCTTGACGCATATGCTTCCATATGGTCCATGACAAAACTACCAGACGGACGTCTGGTAGCTTGTGGCGGTATTTACAACAGTAATTATACCCCTTATTCAACTGTCTGGGCTTTCAGCCCGTTCTGATATCCTATTCAGTTATCGCTGTACGGGAGTGGCTGTTCGGTTGAATTCAGATTCAATACTTGTATTCTGATTCTGTCCCGACGTCTGTACGTTGTTGTTGCGCTGCGGAGCAGGCGACGAACCCTGTGAGGGAGTAGGTGATGCTACTACCGGTTTCTTACCGATCTGAACATCGGTTCCCTTAGTTACAGCAGCATCATTACCACCTCCATAGACGTTTCCGTTGATGGTTACGCCCGTAACAGGCTGATTAATGGTTGCGGTAAGCGGAGTCTTGGTCTGATCGGTAACCCATTCATCGTTTTGATACTTTAGAATGGTATATGTTATGGCGTCCTCACCACCCTGAGTAGCTTGCTGCATACGTACATTACCTCTGCGCTCCCCGCTTGCACCAATCTGAGTGTGAAGCAGTTCCATACTCTTGAGAGAAACGGTATCTCCGAGTTTGTCTCCGATGCGTATTCTGGTTTTACCCTTAACTGTGGCTTTATTACCACCTCCGTATACGTCACCCGTAATAATTCCGTCGGTGGTCAAGTTGACAGCCGTAGCTTTGTATGCGCTGTAATCGGTGCTTGTGCCAAGGTATTCGCCATTAACCCAACCCTTTGTGACATTGATATCGACAATGGGGTTACCTACCATTACTGCAAGTTCACCGTTACCTCCGCCATATACAGTTCCGATGGTTTGGAACGAACGGATATTCAGTCTGGGATCCGGATAAGGATTCTGGCCGGATTCATTCAGAACGTAATGAGTCACCATTTCTCCTCCTCCAACGTCCACGGTTGTTGTAGTGTTTTTATAACCGTATACGGAGTAGGGTGCGTTGTTTCCGCCAAGGTAGAGTTCGTCAATTGTTATTGGCACACAACCGGTCTGCTCGATGTTGACTGTGATAGAACCGAATATTCTGCCACCCTTGTTGTTTCCGCCGAATACTTTGTGGAAATGACCGCTGGTGATGGTAAGTTCTACGTTGTTACCTACATCGGCCTTCTCGGATCCGCCGTAGATTTCGGCCATACCGGTGACACAACCCATTTCCAGTTTTGTTGAACCTTCCATGTAGGCCTCACGACCGCCGCCGTAGACTCCGTCTACATTGATTGCGCATTCGCTTATCTCATCAAGCATGGAAACTGCGGTTTCACGGACATTACCCAGTGTGTTGCTACCTCCATAGATATAGTGTATGCGACCACCGTAAATGGCAGTAGTGGCAGTTCCGGTTCCGTATGCCTCACTGGCTCTTGCTTGGATGTCATCTTGGGCTGAGGAGTAGTAATGGTAGCCTACATTTGCACCGGGATTATTATTGCCGGCACCGTTTCCGCCACCGAACACATACTCTATCTCATAGGCTCCTGAAATGGTAACCTTTGTAGCGGGAGTGGCTGCGGCGTTACCGCCTCCATATACTGAGTGGATACTTACCTGATCACAATTGTCGGGATCGATGAATACTTCCGCGAAGTCATCGGATCTGAACGGGAGATATTCAGCCTGGTTTCCACCTCCGTAAACGGCAGCGAGTTGATATGTGTGGGTACCGGTGGCGCTCATGCGGTCCTGCTCGGTACTGAGAATCTGACCGGTTGCAGCATTTGATGTTGTCTGCTTGACGTATACCTTGGCATGTCCTCTGGGTGAGCCGTATACGTTGTTGCAACCGAATATACGTCCGGATTGAGCTAGACCATATGAATCATAGTCGGCTATAAGTATTGCACCGTACTGTGTTACCGTAACATCGCCATAGACTGTAGCAGCGATAGCACTGCTGTTCTGATTGTTTGTATTCGCTGCCTGGCCGCGTCCACCTCCATAAACGTCATGACCTATAGTGGCTCCGGGATACAGGTTGACAATTGTATGCTTGCTGTCGTTGCTTTCCAGATCAATGACCTCGTGATCATTTTCGTCCAGGCTGAAGTTGGCCGTATTGGTGTTGGCCAACGCGCCTCCTCCGTAAACATCACGTCCAATCGTAACTGTGCCGGAATTATTGGCCTTACTTACATTGACTGTGACATTGCCTCCAACATGGCCTTGTTTTCCGCCGCCATATACATCGCAGGTTACTGCTCCACCTTCAAGGGAAACTGATGTTGAGCCGCTCACATCAGCCTGGTTACCACCTCCATATACGTTACCCAATGTGCCATCGCCAATAGTACCATTTCCAATTGTACCTGATGTAAGGAGTATGGTCGTGTTACCGGTAACATTGGCTGCATCACCTCCTCCAAATACATTACCCAGAACAGTTGCGACATGACCTTGAACCGCATCTCCAATGGTTACTTTAGGATTAGCTGCCACAATAGCTCCAGAGCCCTTACCTCCACCAAATACGTTGCCACTTACAGTACCGTTCTTGATGTTGACGGCAGGATAATTGCCATTAGAGGTGTAGGGGGCATTGTTGCCGCCGCCAAATACATCGTTCAGGTATTTGCTGTCATTAGCGCCGTTGTTGCTGTCCCAGTTAATATCGATGGTAATATTACCATCTACGGTATTTCCGGTGTTGTTTCCACCGAATAATCCACCTGTGATACGTCCACCTGTGATATTGAGAGTAATGTCACCTGTTATAGCTGCATTGTTTGCTCCACCATAGACGTATTCAATGTATTCGTTTTCACCGCCTGTGCGGACAATTCTCAGATTACCGGCGTTACTGGCTGCCATATTGCCACCTCCATAGACTTCGGTAATCTGCATCAGACAGCCATCATCTTCCTTGTTGATTTCCACATCGATGGTACCGCCGATGGTTCCATCTTCATTACTGCCTCCAAATACCTGACCGATAGTGCCACCGCCTATGAAAGCGCTTGTATTACCTGTTACATCGGCCGCACTGGTCTCACCGTTACCTCCGGCAAATATGCGGTCAAATATTCCGCCGTGTATGGTTACATCTGTAGCAGGAACAGACGCAGCATTTCCTCCGCCGAACAGATCCTTTATGGTGTTGTTGCAATTGTTGACAATTACAGTTGTGGGAGTAGTCGTAACAGTGGGCAGATAAGCGGCTAAGTTACCACCTCCATATACAGCCTTAAGTGCATATGTTGTGCCTTGAGCAGGATTATCTGTACCGTTGATAGTTACTGTGACAGAACCCAGGGGAGTTCCGTTTACGTTATTGGCTCCAAATACGTAGTCTTTTACTGTTCCTCCATCAACCTGGACCTGAACAGAACCGTTGACCGAAGCTGCATAAGTGCTGTCACCCAGGCCGCCTCCATAGATAGAACCGTTTACGGTACCTTTCTTGAGCCAAACCTTGGTTATGTCAGAAGTAGCATCATTGACACTTCCCAGAGCAGAGCCGCCATATACATCACCCCAAACGACAGGAGTGGTGGACTGGGCATTGCCTATAATTACGGTAATATTTCCGTCGGTTGCAGTAGCAGGACCGTATCCTCCGCCATGAACGTTGGCAGGTGAGGCGCTCGTACCTACCGTTCCGCCGTTTACGTTTACAGCAATTGCACCGCCTACTGTTCCTTGAGAGTTGCATCCGCCGTATACGCCTTGAGCGACAGTGCCGGTAGTCAGGGTAACAGTAGCGTTACCCTCTACACCTGCAAGGTTACCACCTCCAAAGACTGCGCCTTTGACGTCTACAGCCCAGGCATTGCCACTTACCAGCAATGAAGCCAGTAACAATGTGATGGTTAATCTATATCTGTTGTTCATATGTAGTATTTTATCTAAAAATGTCATTACTGTATGTTTACCGTTGTGTTGCCGCTAACCTCACCTTGGTTGCCTCCCCCGAAAACGTTACCCCATACTACAGTCTTGTCTTGGATTGTTACAATAGTTGAGGCATTTGACGGGGTAGAAATGTTGTATACTGTGCTTTGGTCGCCTCCTCCATACACATTGCCTGTACTGGCATCCCCTGGGGTTCCTATCACACTATTACCTCTTATGGTTAGGCTAACATTTCCCTTTACTGTACCGAGAGTGGTGAGATCTTCGTTGGTGTAGAGGAAGTGTTTGTTTTCGCTTTTGTCGATGGCTGTTGCCGTGCTGTTGACGGTGGCGGTGGTGTCGCGCCAGGTGTAAGTGGTGGTGCGGCCTTTGACGCCAGTACGGTAGGTGCCGAGGGCAGTGTAATAGTAGGGTTCCACGCGGAAGCCGATGCTGTCGACCTCGACGGTAGGCAGTGAGGCCGAGAATCCGGCGCCGAATACATTGCCACCGACGGTGCAGGAGTCGAGGGTGGAGGTGACGGTGCCATCTACCTTGCCGAGGTTGCCGCCGCCGTAGAAGTTGCGGGTGATGGTGCAATGCTTCAGCGTGGAGGTGACGTTGCGCGTGGTGGCTAACGAGAACCGGATAAAATCAATAAAGAGTCGGGCGACGTTCGTCTTGTTGTCCGACATGGGGATGAACTGGTAGTCGTAGCCCACCGACACACCTCCGAATTGACTTATGTAGTCCTGTCTATAGCCGTTATAAACGACACCATTCGCATAATTACCGCTGCTGGAGTTAGCCTTTATTTCACCTTTGAGCCAACTGTTCCAGTTGAGGTTGAACTGAGATTGGCCCGAAGTCCAGGGGTCCTTATTGTCTGAAAAGTTTCTCGGAGCCGCACGATAGTAGGAGTTGCCTCCATACCCTGCGCCGAAATAGGTGCCAAATTCGCAGTTTGTGGCAGTGGTCGTGACCGTGCGTCCGCTATTCATGTCGCCGAACTTGGGGCCTCCGCAGTACTGATTGACACGGCTGTTGCTAATGATGGTGTTAATGTTGCCTTCGTTGATTTTAGAGGCGTTGATGCCACCGGCATAAAACTCATTGATGTCGGCATTGTCAATAATCCAGGTGATGTTGCCCTTGGTGTGGTTAGACGTTTTGCCGATACCCTCCATTCCGGTGCCTGCCATAGTGCCGAAACGGCCTCCGTTGATGTAACACTCGGCATCATCCTCATAGTTGGTAGCAGCAGCATAGAGTCCGGTAAGATAAAATGCATCGAAGTCGCCGCCGGTAACCGACACAGGGGGATGCTTTGTTGCGAAAGTCTTGTCCTGGTGGCATCCTAGATGGAACTCCTTAAACCATACATTACCACCAACATGGATGTAAGTAGTCCTATTGCCGTTGTTATTGTTCTGTCCGCTAACCCACTGTTCGATGACACCACCGTGGAGGATTAACGGTTGTGCAGCTCTTGTATCGCGTTCATACTCCATCTGAGTTACGCGGAAGAGAGCGGTATTTGTCACCTCAAACCAATTCAGAGGCTGCGGGATACCAAAGTTGAACGTACCGGTGCCTCCAGTCGACTTTTGAGCCATGCCCAAACCTACGAGGTCGACAAAGTCATATTTCACAGGATGGAACTGTGTTCGTGAGTCAAAACGCAATATAAAGGAATAATCAGGTTCATTATCCTTGTCAATATCGATTGAGGTAACCGTATAAGGCTTTGAGCTATTAATTGAATTATACTGGTGATAGTTGCCCACAAGAACAACTGCATAGTCATATACTGTGTGAGATGTGCTAGGATCCAATGCAGTTACGGCTCTGTCGATTCCGTTTTTATTGAGTGTACCATTGTTCCATATATTGGTATATACTATCTGATTATCCCCATTGATACTGTATGTTCCTCCATTTGTGTAATGGTTACCTCCACCCACGTTGGGAACATTATAAAGGGTCGTCATTGCAGTATTATACACTACGTCTGCATTTTCATCAGCAACATATGCGGCTTTTGCCCAATAGGGTTCAATGGTGATGGCAGTCACACCTTCGGGTACATCCCAGTAGGCACCTTGGTTGAAGACACGGTTGCTGCCACCAGTGCCGTATAGGTCTTTGTTGGTGCAGTTTCGGTCGGCAAAATTGAATGGCATAGCTGAAATATTGCCGTTGCCGTCGTAGGTAACATCGCCTCCCGAATTCGTGAAGGTACCGGGGGTGCCACCGGTGATGCTGACAATCTTCCATCCTGTTACCACGCGGTTGCCGGTGTAGTTATTGGTGCCCACGTCGTTGTAGTAGGGCAACTGCACCTTGTAGTAGTTGAAGTTGTAGTGGTCCGGGTCTTTGTCGGTGATGTTGAGGCTAAGGCTTGAGGTGGTTATTCGGGCCCCTGTTGGAGGTTCGTATACAGCACCGCCGCTACCCATCCGGATAGAAACTGAGAGTGTTCCTAATTTACCTCCTTTGTTACGTTCTGTTTGTGCAGTAGCATTCTGAGCGTCAATATTCACTACCGACGGATACTTACCGAATTCCTTCAGGACAGGATAAGGTGTGTCACCATCTAACTGAGAAGGCTCCAGCACCCATTTCATCATCTCGCTGCTACTATATGTGCCGGTAGCCCACCATCCCGCCAGTTCACGATGACTGTTGAGCAGGTGACGGTAGAACTCAAAGCGCTGCAGGAAACGGTCCTCGGCACCAAGAGCACAGTTGTAAGTGATACCCGCGGACTGCACATATGGTGCCTCAAGACGGAAATAGTTGAAGTTACTCACACCATTTGCGTCTCTGTTTACTATGTTTTTACCGTTATATATGGGTGCTATGTTGGATCCACCTGTTATATTGCCGTAGAACATGCAGGCAAACACCATTGTCTGGAGGTTATTGCTTGCAGTTGATTCATTGTTGTAGCCTACAATACCTCCTACGTTAGTACCTCCGGTGATGGTTGCGAAACTGTAACAATTTACTACACGTGCTGATTCTTTAAGGAGGCCCACCAGACCACCGGTGTAAGCTGTTCCACCTATTGAACCACTCAGGATACCTACGTTATATATGCGTGCAGAACTCTCTGCAGAACACGCTATAGCACCGGTATTACCGCTGCTGGTACTTATGCCTACATTGTCAAGTACAAGGTTTTTGACTGTGCCTTTCAGCGTAGTGAATAGCGGTGCACTGAGCCCGGTTATCTTGTATGGCATGTGGGTTGTAGGATCGATATCGGCTTCCAACGTGCCATTGAATGTGGTAACGACAGGGGTTCCTCCGGTTATGTCCTGTGTAATGACATAGTGGCCATCGGCATTAGTAATATCACTTAAAGAGGTGATATTGGTTTGTCCCCACACAGCCCCTGTCCCCAGCGTTATTAACAGTAGCAGGAGGCCTATGGTGCGGTGTATGATATGTCTTATATATAGTGTCATGTCGTTGCCTCTCTTCTTTTACTCTATGTTCACCTCGGTGCTGCCCTCTACGTTGCCTTGATCACCGCCGCCAAAGACGTTGCCATACACTGTGGTTCCATCCTGAAGCAAGACGGTAACGGTGTGGCTGGCACCGGTGACCCAGCTTGATTCACCACCGCCAAAGACATTGCCGGTACCTGTCAGGACATTATTTCCTTGCAATGTGCCAACTTTGGTGTCTCCCTTGAGGGTAAGGTTCACGTCTCCGTCCACGGAGCCGAGGTTAGACGTTCTCAGGTCCTGGTTGGTGTATATGTAATGGTTGGTATTCAAGTCGCTGCCGGACTGACCGTTGCTAAGTGTCACGCCTGCCTCGGCGGCGTTCTTCCAGGAGAATGTGGTGGTTCCGGAAAATACGCCTGGCTCAAACATACCGGACGCGCTGTTGTAGTTCGGAGCCGTTGTGAAACCTTCATTTCTTACTTCAAGAGTAGGTAATGAGGCAGAGAAACCTGCGCCGAACACATTTCCTTTCACCGTGCAGTTGTCGAGTTCCGAGGTTACTGTACCCACAACCTTGCCAAGATTGCCACCGCCATAGAAGTTGTTCTCTATGGTACAGTGCTTCAATTTTGATTCCACCTCATTGCATTGTGCCAGCGAGAAAGAGGCAAACTTGACATAGAATCGGCCACCTGTTTTTCCGGAGCTCCATACAAAATACTCATAGTCAAAGTCGGTAGCTACACCGATGCCCTTATATCCATATTTTCCATTCTGACCTAATGCATTTCCACTAGCGTTAGTGCCATCAAAATACTTGCCGCGGTCACGGGTATAGTTTCCTTGTTGTGTAGTCCAATTTACTGGGTTATCGTCTTTGTCGTAGTATTTTTTTCTGGAATAAGCGGTTCCACCGAAACCGGCACCGAAGAACGTTCCAAAGACACAACCATCGGCATTAGTGGTAACCTTCTTCCCAGATTCCATATTGCCGAACTTGGGGCCGCCGCAGTAGGTGGTCACATGACTATTGAAGATATCGACGGTTACATTGCCTTTAATGTTTTTACCCGTAGCTCCATTAGTACCTCCCCCGTAGAAGTTGTCTATGTCGGCATTGTATATCTGCCACCGAACGTTGCCGCCAATGGCTTCCTGCCCCGTTCCCGCTGCTTCTTTAAAATGGCCTCCACTGATATAGCACTCTGCATTGTCCGTTCTCATTGCAGCATCCTGGTTGTAGATGCCGGTAAGGTAGAAAGCATCATAATCACCGCCTGTGACCGATACTGGTGGATGAGGCGTGGAATTGTTACCGTCACCATGAGTGCCCATATTGAACTCCTTGAACCAGACATTTCCGCCAAGATGCATATATATGGTTTTTCCATTCACTTTAGAATTGTTTGTTGACACGAACTGGTCAATAACACCTCCTTGGAGGATAAGCGGTCCTTCTGTCCTGCTTGCATTATCAACTAAATCCTCGTATTCTAACTGGCTGAAGTAAATGGAAGATGTATTGGTAATCTCAAACCAGGCACTGGGGTGTATGATAGCCATATTGAGGATATTACTTGCACCATTGGGCTTCTGGGCCTGAGCGGTGCCTGGGACATTCAGGAAGTCGAAACGGATAGGGGCTACTCTTAACTTGCCAGAATGGTGATATATCATGCTGTAATCAGGCTCATTGTCATGGTTTATATCCACCGACATGAGGGTGAAAGGATTGGTGCCGTTTGAAGGTATACCATTCTGATGGAGATTGCCTACCAAAACAACGGCATTGTCATAGACGGTCGGTCCATAACCGCCCAGATTGTCGTTGATGTATTTGAGCGCATTGCCAACGGTGTTTTCTATCCTTTGGGCGGCAGCTCCCAATTGGGCTGTTGTTCCAAGAACCTCGCCATCGAAAAATGTAGTACCCACTTTGACCTGTGTGCCTGTATTTCCTACTTCTTGTTTCGTATAACCTGTATTATACACCGCATCATAATAAGGGTCGGAAATATAAACCGCCTTTGCCCAATAGGGCTCGATGGTGATAGATGTTACACCGTATGGCACATCAAAATAGGCTCCTTGCGAGAAGACGCGCTTGCTGACGGTGTAGAGGTCTTTATTGGAACTCTTGCGGTCAGCAAAGTTATAGTTCGGATAATCGAAATAGTTATCAGCAAAAGTCTTGGTATAGTCATAGTTTGCAGAGGTATAGGGATCACCGTTAACAGCGTTGATGGCTGTAATCTTCCATCCCGTCACCACGCGGTTGCCTGTGTAGTTACCGGTGCCCACATCATTGTAATAAGGCAACTGCACCTTGTCATAGTTGTAGTTAAAACGGTCGAAGTCCTTGTCGGTACGCGTCAGGGAAAAGCTACCGGTTGTTATACTTGCACCGGCGGGCCATGTCTGTCCGCCGTCAGTCTTTATGCCGCTGATGGTTACAGACAGTGTCCTACCAAGCTTGCCGCCGTGGTTACGACCAACTGTAGCACTATCCGGAGCATTGTCAAAGTCCGGATTGACAATGGATGGGTAATAACCTTGGGCTTTCAGTATAGGGTAGGGCTTGGGGTCGTCGATGGTGCGGTCGGCAGTCTCAAGTACCCATTTCAGCATTTTGTCGGCATCGGCGGGGGCGCCTGTGACATAGAAGGCCGCCAGTTTCTTGTTGCTGTTCAGTAGCAGGCGGTAGAACTCAAAACGGTTCAGGAACTTCTCCTCAACAGCCAGGGCGCAGTTGTACTTGCCTGAAGTGATATGACTGGTAGGCAGTTGCTCATATGCGTAGTAGTTGAAAGTGGTCAGGCCACCGCTATTCAGGTTACTGATGTTTGTGCCGCCATAGACGGGCGATTTGTTGGTGCCACCAGTGATGTCTCCATAAAACATGCAGTTCATCACCATGGTGTTGAAACTTGAAGCGGTAGTAGTGGCATTGTTATTACCTACTATTCCACCTACGGTGGTGCCGCCGGTGATTGTGGCAAAACTGTAACAGTTGATGACGCGGGCTTTATTGCTGATTTGCCCCACCAGTCCGCCAGTATTGCCGGTGCCACCTACAGACCCGCTAAGGATTCCTACATTATATATGCGAGCATTATCTCCACTCGCCTCGCAGGCTATTGCTCCAGTGTTGCCAGTGTTTCCGCTGATATTTACATCCTCCAAAACCAGATTCCTGACCGTACCGGTAAGGGTGGTGAACAATGGCACACCAAGATTCATGATGCGGTAGGGCATGTGAGTTTGAGGATTTATATCAGCTTCAAGTGTGCCTGAGAAGGATGCAATAGTACTAAACCCATTGCTGACATCGATATCATTCTTGATGACGAAAGTATCGCTACTTCCATTGATGCCGGTTAACCCTGTTACGTCAGTGATATCTGCACCCCATGCAAAGGTGCTGATGGTTAGCATCAGGAATAGGAGGGTCAGTCCATTACGGTTGTTACTTCTCATAATCATCATCTTCTTCAACTGGTCAACTCTTCAATTATGTTTTAGGCCAACTTTTTGCACTACTTTGTTACTGCAATCTTGTGTCGGTTCACGATGTAGACACCGCGGCTGTTGACCGGAACGGTTACTTTGGTGCCTGGTTGTATGGTGAACTGCTTCAGTATCTTTCCTGCTACGTTCGTCACTGTTACCGTGGTGGGGTACTCGAGTGAGCTCTCTATGCAGATGTTCAGGTGATC
>Ga0310786_10009289_pt1 | contig 12500 bp, 9 predicted proteins | sample AusTroGonzalo_MG_FD_203881 | JGI IMG/M metagenome (GOLD analysis project Ga0310786, IMG submission 203881) | Bovine rumen microbial communities from tropical cattle in Woodstock, Queensland, Australia - Gonzalo_03 (v2) (version 2) | ecosystem: Host-associated > Mammals > Digestive system >...
GCCGTAGCATTATTGCTGCGATTCAGGTTGTAGGTGAATCTTCCGTTCGCATTGGCCTCCACTTGCAAGCCACTCTCCCAGTCTTGTCGGAAAGTGAAACGGACTCGTTGGCCAAAGTTGCCGCTCCTTGTAATATTCTCTACCGTCATCTTGTCTTTGCTTCGATAGAGATAGCCGATGTTCTTCGAAGAGCTGAGCGAAGTGTTCATGTCGAAGCGCCAATGCTTCTTGCTGTCCAGAGCCGTATTGAAGTTGTAGTTGGCCGAAGCATTCCAGTTGCCGTTCACATTCACAGGCATCGAAACTCTTCCACCTGTCACTTCGTTATATTCCGTTCTGTTCGTAGTGCTGTTCCTTGTAGTATGGAACTGCAAATTGACCGCATTTGTGCGCTGGTAGTCGATAACTGTTCTGCGATACTCGAACTGGACATTTTGGGTGAAGTTCGGCTTCAGTTCCGCATTACCTATTCTTATGTTAAGAGGGTTCGCGTCGCTCAGTGTATCTGGAATCATGTCCGTAATGTTCGGCCAACCTGTATTGGCGTTGTAGCGGAATTCCAACTGTTCCTGTCTGCTGAATCTGTACTGGAAGTTCACAACAGGAGAGGCGTTTACGACAGTCCTCCTGAGCAGAGTGTCTATGCGGCCTTTCTGATAGTCGACCTTGCTGATTTGTGGCTGCACATTTCCGCCGATAGTCAAGCGATATTTCGTCCTGTTTATTCGCACCTGAACTCTCAGGTCGTGGTTCTGACCGATGTTCTTGGTGTAGCTGCATTGTTGCTTGTCCTGCACAACATACTCCGAATCGAAGAAATTGTCGTAGTTGTATTGGTTCACGCCAAGAATGTCGTTATACGGATCGAATATAGAGCGCACATCCCTGTCGTTATCGCGGAAGTTATAACGATAGTTATAGTCCAACTGCAAATAAGTCTGATAGGCAATCGGCTCGCTATAGCTCAAGCGCGCATTGAAGTTGTAATTGTAGTTCGAGCCACGATTGTACTGCACTTTATGATAGACGGAATCTTCTCCGCTGAGCGCTTGCAGCAGATAGTAATCCGTCTGCGAATAGCTGTTTCCGTTGTTGTTCGAATCGCCATAACCGCCACCCAGATTCAGTGTAACGTTCCTGCCAGGCTTCTTCAGCCTCTTGTTGATTTGCAGAGAAGCAGAGGCGTTGATGTTCTTCGAACTGTTCCAGTTGTCGCCAACTCTGTGGTTCACGCCAATCTGCTTTGCAAGAGCAGCATAGTCGGCCAGAGGAGTAGGGGAGAGCTGGAAGGGATCGTCGTTCCAAGTAGCTGATTCGCTACCGCCTTCGCCACGACTTCTGCCGAAACTGAACTCAGGTCGGAACATAATGTTCCAACTCGAATCGGGCTTCCATTCCACGCGATATTGGAAACCGAAGTTGCCGTTATGGTTGCTGCTATGATTTCTGCTGGCCGAATAAGCCGAGTTCTTCAGCTCGAAGTTCTGCGAGTTCGACTGCGAAGCGCTACTGTTCTGCGAGAAGTCGCCGTTCACGCTACCGTTCAGCTCCACCTTCTTGTTCTCCCAGTTCATCGTGGTTCCCAGTCTCTGATTGTCGCTCAAACCATTGCCCTGAGTATTGTTCGCGCTACCCACAAAGCTGTATTTCTCGTCGCCACGGAAGCTGTTCACATTCAGGTTTCCGCTGTATCGGTCGTGAGTGCCGTAAGTCCCGTCAGCTCGGCCAAAGAAGCCCTTCTTCCTATCCTTTTTTATGGCGAGGTCGAGGACCGTTCGTTCGTTTCCGTCGTCAATACCGGTTATTCTGGCCATATCGCTCTTGCGGTCGTAAGCCTTCACCTTATCCACGATTTCGGCAGGCAAATTCTGGAGCACGAGATTGCGGTTGTTGCCGAAGAACTCCTTGCCGTCCACGAGGATCTGACTGATGTTTTTGCCGTTGAAAGTGTAGTTGCCGTTCTCGTCCTGAACAATACCAGGCAGCTTCTTGATGAGGTCCTCAACCATCGAGCCCTCGGGCAATTTGAACGCATCCGCGTTATAGGCCACAGTATCGTCCACGACCGTCATTTCCGGCAGTTTGCCCTCCACCACAGCCTCGGCCATAACCGTAGCATCCTCTCGCATCATCACATCCGCAACCTTGAAGTTGCCCGATTTCTGAGGCAGAGTCAGCTTGAACTTCTGCGTCTTGAAGCCCATGAACGAAACCTGAAGCGTATAGTTGGCAGCCGGAATACCAGGCAAGAGGAACTGTCCGTTCTGCTTTGTCACAGCTCCGGCAACCATCGAGTCACGCTCGTTGTAGAGCTTCACACCCGCCCCTTCCATGGGGTGCAGCTTCTCGTTTTCGTAAACAGTACCGCGTATATTAAGAAGCATCGCCTGCTTTTGCTGGGCCTGAATCAGGGTGGTAGCAAGCAGGAGCAAAAGCGAGGCAATGTATCTTACTTTTTTACTCATCACACTATTTATGACGCCCCAAACCGCAAAAGGTTTAAAAAAAACGGCCAACTTAGCCGCTAAAATCTAATATATGTCTTGAAAAATAGAGGGATGACTATTATTTTTCTACTTCATACTCTGCACCATACTTATCCGCATTTTCATACTCTGGCCCAAAGTCATCCGCATTTTCATAGTCAAACTCATCCCTTTTCTTTGGTTTTTTCTTTGGTTTAGGCTTCGTGTTCGGCTTTGATTTTGGCTTTTCCCGTTCATTATCCATCCTCTCCTCTCCCATAAAGCCCAAGAAGCAAAGAATCAAATAGAAGGGCAGACAGCCCAGCAAAGCACTAATGATTATTCCTTTCCAAGTTGGGCTATTTTTCCGACAAGCAACCATTGCATAAACAAAAAGGGCTATTAATGCCGCTAACAATATACTACCTACCCATTCCACTTCGCTTGTGATTTTGTGATTTCGGCTGCAAAGTTACGAAAGATTTTCCACATTTCCACAAATTCCACAAATTCCACAACGAGTTTCGAGAGAGATGCAGCCACTATATATTATATATTATAGTTAAGTAATGTAATTATTAATAATATAATATAAGCAAACGGCGTGTGTCTTATTTTCCACTTGTGAACTTTGTGGAATCTGTGGAAAGCCCAGAATCGGAGCAAATCGTGCTGAAAATCAATGCGTTGCGAAAATCGCCTGAATTCGTGCTGAAAATCGGCCCAATTGAAGGGCTGAAATTTGGCAACGCGCGAAAATTGTCGTAAATTTGCATTGTGAAAGAAAAGAGAACAACTGCAGGGTTCTTTACAAATTTAACACGTTAAAGTGGCCAATTTAACACGTTACGATTGCAACCTTGACTAACGTCGAGCTAAAGCTTCACGAGGGAAAACAAACGGAGCGAAGAGCGGTACTCTAAACTAACAACTGACTCTAAATTTCAGAACTCGGGCCTGTTGACGAGCCAGGTGGGATGGGAGGTTGGAGCGCCTTTGTGGTCGACGAAGACGAGGCGGCCGTCGATGTCCTTCAACTCCATCAATATCATGGGACGCGGATGATAGTCGCTCCTGCGAGGGTTGCGGGGAATGAGCCCTTCGCAATGGGCGTGCATTATCATGAACATGCGCCCGTTCTTGTCGGTCACGATTTCGCCGTTGTGGCCTGCTCCGTTCAGGATGGCGTCTGGACTGGCGGATGTGAGTACGGGCTGGGGCTCGCTCCAACCTGAAAGGAGGTTCTTGGAGGTGCTCAGGCAAAGGGTGTACTCGTAGTTGTTGAAGTGGTTCTTCGAGCAGTAGAAGTAGTAGAGGCCTTTGTATTTGTAGATGTAGCCGCCCTCGTAGGCTGTGGTGATGTAATGGGGCTCGCTGCCCTTGGCGTAGCTGAGTCCGTCCTTCGCCAATTCGCGTATGTAGTTGCCTTTGCTGTTAACGTCGCCATAGACGAGATAGTGCTTGCCGTCGTCGTCGCGGAAGTATTGTCCGTCCTGAGGAGTTGGATGCTCTGGAGTGCCGATGTTCAGGGTGTTTGCGTAGCGGAAGGGGCTGTCGATGTTGTTGGCTACGAGTACGACTTGGCGATCGTTTTCCATGGAGACGAAGAGGGTAAGATAGACCACGAGTTTGCCTTTGATGATGGCTGGAGAGGGAGCCCAGTAGTTGATGTTCTGCTGTCCTGCTCCCGTGTGCATGGGATCGAGTTTCCCGTCGCCAAAGGGGTCGTGTGGATTGGGGCCTGGGAACATATCGCGATAGAAGGTCCAGTTGCAGAGGTCGCGGCTGCGATAGATCTTGATTGGGTAGCCGGTCTTGAAGCAGTAGAACCACTCGCCAATCTTCACTATCGAGGGGTCTGGACAGTCGAAATCTGTGACTGGATTGATTGCGACGGTTGTGTTGGGCATGCCTCTTCGGAGTTCGAGGAGGGCGTTCTCGGCGATGATGCTTTGGTTTGTGTCCTGAGCCAAAGCGCCCAAACTTGTCAAACAGACAAGAATGAGGGCGAGGAAACAATTACTTTTTACCATATTGGGTTCAACTTATTGCCTTTTGCTTGCAAATATATGAAAAAAACTGCAATTGCGCGTCGGAGGTCTCAAAAAAAATCGTACTTTTGCTTCACCAAAACTTTTTTAGATTATGCGAGTAAAACATCTTTTCATCCTTTTGTGTGCAGGGGCTATTGCGGCTTGCACAGATTGGAAAATTACTGGTGACGAACAGGCTGAGCCTGAATGGGGAACGGCTTCTCTGTGCATTGAAGAGCCCATTGCCGAGGGCGAGACGTTCTGCTATCAGATTCAAATCAACCTGGACACGCTTTCTGGCGAGAGCGATCTGGCTCAGACTTTGGCTGCTACGCTTCGCGACAGCGTGCTCTGTATGCAGGGTGCTACGATTCAGGAGACTATGATGGCTCTGGCGGACAGTATGCAGAACGAATGGAAGGCTGAACTGGCCGAGGTCTACGAGCCCGATTTGGAGTGGAAGGAGTCGCTCCAGTTCTACTACACCATCACGGGAAAGCCCGTGGAGAACGGCCGCGAGGATGTGCTCTCGTACCAGACGAGCATTGACTGCTATCTGGGTGGTGCTCACGGAAGCTATGTGGTTCAGTACTTCAATTTCGACAAGGAGACGGGCAAGCTCTTGAAGATTGAGGATGTTGTTCCGGCTGAGAAGGAGACGGAGGTTCTGGTGGCTATGGCCGAGCAGTTGTGCAAGGATTGGGAGGCCGAGGACCTGGAGGACCTTCAAGAAAAGACGGGCATTACGATGCTGGGCGACCTCTACCTGACGAACAATTTTCTGATGAAAGGCGATAGTCTGGAGTTCCTCTTCAACCAGTACGAAATCGCGCCTTATGCGGCTGGGCTGATTGGCATCACCATCCCGTCGCCGAAAAACCAGTAGCCCCATACCAGGCGGTCTGCTGGAACTGGGTGTTCAGTCCGTAGCTCTGGTACTTTTCCATGGGCACGAACATTGAGACTCCGCCGTAGCATTCGGGGTTGAGGAGCCGTGGATTCTCGCAGAAACGGGCAAACCAGGTGAGTGTGCTCGAATAGGTGGCGAGGGGTACGGCCTCTTGGTAGAGTGCGAGCCAGGCCTCGTAATCCTCTGGAGAGAGGAGCTGGTGCATGGTCGTGCGCATATCGAAGAGGTAGGACTTGGAGGTCCAGTCCAAGTCGCAATACCTTTGGAAGCCTTCGGCCATGGGCTCGCTCTTGTCCATGTAGAAGGGCAGGAGGAGCTGTCCGGTAGCCTGTGCCAAGGGTTCGAGCTTGGCGCAATCGATGAGCGAGAGGAGCACTCCGGAGTATTCCACGCGGTCGTAAGTGCCTGGATATGCGCTATCGTAGCCCTGCACAATCTCTTGTGCGTTGGCAGAGGCGAGGGCGGCGAGAATCTTGTCGTAAGGGGCTCCAGGACCTGGAATTTCGGCTGGCGAGCCGATGATGAAGTCGGCCACATCTCGGAGTTCGTAGGCGACCTCGATGCATTGCATGAAACAGGCGTCGAAGAAGAGGTAGTCGAACTTTGGCAGTTGTGCGAGTACGGAGTGGAGTTCAGGGATTTCCATCTCGCTCTCGGCAGTTGAAGTGCCGCGATTGAGGTCCTCTCCGAATGTCTTTCTCCTTGGCGTCCAGCCAGTTGCGTGCGACCAGAGCGTGAGTCCGTAGTGGCGGGCAGGGAAGTAGTGCTCGATGTCCTTGAGCGTTTGGAGCATGGTCTTGGGGTCTGTGCTGCAGAGTTCCTGGTCGGCCTGTTTCCAGAGCTTGAGTCCGCTTTTGGCGGAGAGTTCGTAGATGGCGGGTTTGTGGAGGCGATCGTCGAGGTAGATGATGAAGTTGACGTCGTCTGGGACGAGGTCTTTGGCCGCAATCATCTCGGTTGTGTCGTTGCGGACAACGGAATTGAGGCTGTTGTCGGCAGCCATATAGACGATGACGGTTCGCTCCCTTTCGGCTCTGGGCTGGATGGGCTCTTCTGGCAGAACAAGGCGGTCGTGGCATCCTGAAAGGAGACAACAGACAATAGACAGCAGACAACAGAGAAGAACCGTCTTATTATAATATATAATGTGTGCGACGAGGCGTTTCATGGCTGCAAAGATACGAATAATTCTTCACTCTTCACTCTTCATTCTTCACTTTTAACACAATAAGCGGGCTTTTTTAATCGTTATTATACTGTTATGCAATGGATTAACCGGATTCGGCAGGTAAAGATTGTCTTGATTGTCTTGGCAGTCGTTTTGTGCGTTTCCTCGCTCGTTGTCTCGCATTTTCTGGTTCGCGACCTAAAGGTCGAAGAGCAAAGAAAGATGGAGATTTGGGCCGAGGCGATGCGCTCGCTCAATAATGCCGACGAAACAACCGACCTGACGCTCGTCTGGACCGTTCTGAACAGTAACAATACCATTCCCGTAGTTGTTCTGGACAGCGAAAACAAGGTTCAGGACTACCGCAACATCGACGTTTCTGCGGCCTCTGCCACTTCGCTCGATACGCTAGTCTATCATCAGGCCCAATCGATGAAAGAAGCTGGGAGAGTGATTCGCATCAACTTCGGCGACTCGGATTATATGGAGATTTGCTATGCCGACAGCTTGATTCTGAGGCGCTTGGCTTGGTGGCCTTACGTTCAGTTGGGCGTCGTGCTCATCTTTGTCGTAGTCGCCATTTTCGCTCTTCTGAGCAGCAAGAAAGCCGAGCAGAACAAGGTTTGGGTGGGCCTGAGCAAAGAGACGGCTCATCAGTTGGGAACGCCTATCAGCAGCTTGATGGCGTGGCACGAAGTTCTGCGCGAGACCTATCCCGACGACGAGCTGTTGCCCGAAATGGGAAAAGACGTCCAACGACTGCAACGCATAGCCGAAAGGTTCAGCAAGATTGGCTCTCAGCCTGAACCCAAGCCTGAGAACCTGAATGCCGTTCTGGCAAATGTGATGGAATATATTGGAAGGCGGACCAGTAATCGCGTTACAATGAGTTGCAATCTGCCCCAGGAACCCCTCATCGCTCCCGTTTGTGCTCCCCTGTTCGAATGGGTGATAGAAAACCTCTGCAAGAACGCCATAGATGCTATGGAAGGCAACGGCAGCATCACTCTGACCGCCAAGGAAGAACTGGATTGCGTGAGCGTGGAAGTGAGCGATACGGGCAAGGGAATTCCCAAGAACAGGTTTAGCTCCGTCTTCATGCCCGGCTATACGACAAAAGAGCGTGGTTGGGGCCTCGGACTCTCGCTTGCGAAACGCATTGTGGAAGAGTACCACAACGGACGCATTTATGTGAAAAATTCCGAGATCGGAAAGGGCACAACCTTCCGCGTAGAACTCAAAAAGCACTAAATCGGCATTTTTTTCGTGCCTAAAGTGTACAACTAATTGATTTTTTTTGTACTTTTGCAGCCCGATGGGAGAACTGGACGGTTATAAAGTTGATTTGAAAGGTCTTTCCTCTGATACTGTGTCGTATCGCTGGCAAGCCGACAATAACTTCTTCTCCGCCGTTCAGGGACCGGAAATCAAGCGCGGTCTGCTCGATGTAGCATTACGGGTGAAGCAGACATCTGGAGCCTACGAGTTGGAGTTCCAACTGAAAGGCGAGGTGGAAGTAGCGTGCGACCGCTGTCTTGAGCCAATGTCGCAACCCATCGATGCACTTTGCACCCTGAAAGTTGTGATGGGCGACGACTTTGCCGACGACGGCGATGTGGTGACCATACCCGAAAAGGACGGCACCATAAACGTGGCTTGGAACATCTATGAGTTCGCAGCTCTGCAGATTCCTCTCCGTCATGTTCACCAAGAATGCGAAGTCGAAGAAGAGGCTCCAGAAGAGGAGAAAACAGATCCTCGATGGGACGAACTGAAGAAAATATTACATAAATAATAAATAACTGAAACAATGGCACATCCAAAAAGAAGACAGTCCAAGACCAGGACTCTGAAACGCAGAACTCACGACAAGGCAGTAGCTCCAGCATTGGCAGTATGTCCAAATTGCGGTGAGTTCCACATCTATCACACAGTCTGCCCCGCTTGCGGTTACTATCGCGGCAAGGTAGCCATCGAGAAAGAGGCCTAAGGATTGGAACAGATAAATGCCGTCATAACTGGTGTGGGCGGATACGTGCCCGACTACATCCTCGACAACGAAGAAATGTCGCGGATTGTAGATACCAGCGATGAATGGATAATGGAAAGGATTGGCGTGAAGACCCGCCACATCCTTAAGCCTGAACAGGGCAGCGGTACTTCGTATATGATGACGAGGGCCGTTGCTCAACTTTTGCGTAAAACGGGAGCAGATCCCGATAGCATAGAATTGGTCATCTGCGCAACCACCACCCCCGACTATCACTTCCCCTCCACAGCTTCGCTGGTCATAGGAAATTGCGGACTGAACAACGCTTTCGGCTATGATATGGAAGCCGCTTGTGCAAGTTTCCTCTACGGAATGGAAGTGGGAGCCGCCTATATTCGCTCAGGTCGCTACAAACGCATCATCATTTGCGGAGGCGACCACATGAGTTCGATGACCAACTACGAAGACCGCAACTCTTGTCCCATCTTTGGCGACGGAGCCGCTTGCGTTATGATGGAAGCCACAACGGAAGAAGTGGGCCTGATGGACGGCTATTACAGGGTTGACGGTAAAGGTTATCAGCCTCTTCACATGGCAGCCGGAGGTTCGGCTAAAATGCCAAGCCACGAAACTGTTGACGCTCGCGAACACTTTGTGTATCAGGAGGGTAGGGCAGTCTATAAGCATGCTGTCCTGAACATGACAAGCGCTGTGAAGACCATTACCAAGCGCAACAACCTCACGAAAGACAACATCGATTGGGTTGTACCTCACCAGGCCAACATCAACATCGAGATTTCCGTGGCCGAGCGCATTGGTATAGACAAAGACCATATCATGATAAACATCGACCACATGGCCAATACCAGTGGTGGCACACTCCCTCTTTGTCTGTGGGAGTATGAACCCCAGTTGAAGAAGGGCGACAAGCTCGTCTTTACCGCTTTTGGAGCAGGTTTCACTTGGGGCGCAAGCTACATGATTTGGGGTTACGACGGGGCAAAGGAAGCAGCCAAAGAGCCAGCCGAGTTCTATAAGGAAGGGCTCATGACTCGCGAAGAATGGTATAAGCTTCGCCAAAATGCATAAATCCGGATTCGTTAATATCGTTGGCAACCCGAATGTTGGGAAGTCAACCCTAATGAATCTCCTTGTTGGAGAGCGAATCTCCATTGCCACTTTCAAGGCTCAGACCACTCGACATCGCATAATGGGCATCCTGAATACGCCCGATATGCAGATTTGCTTCAGCGATACTCCTGGAGTTTTGAAGCCCAACTACAAGTTGCAAGAGCAAATGCTCCAATTCAGCGAAAGCGCTTTGCAAGATGCCGACGTTCTGCTCTATGTGACCGATATGGTGGAAACGCCCGACAAGAACAGCGATTTTCTGGAGAAAGTCAAGAAGCAAAAGGCTCCCGTTCTCGTCCTCATCAACAAGATTGACCTGAGCGACCAGAAAGCTCTGACCGAGAAAGTTGAGCTTTGGCACGAGGCTTTGCCAGAAGCGGAAATCATTCCCATAAGCGCTCTGCACAAGTTCAATGTAGATAATGTTCTGAAGCGCATTCAAGAACTCTTGCCCGAATCGCCAGCCTATTTCGACAAGGACCAGTGGACCGACAAGCCCGCAAGGTTCTTTGTCACAGAAATCATTCGCGAGAAGATTCTTCTCTACTACGACAAGGAAATTCCCTACTCGGTGGAAGTCGTCGTGGAGCAGTTCAAGGAGACCGAAAAGAACATCCACATAAACGCAGTAATCTATGTAGAAAGGGATAGCCAGAAGGGCATAATCATTGGACATCAGGGAGTTGCGTTGAAGCGAGTTTCTACAGAAGCGCGCAAAAGTCTGGAGAAATTCTTCGGCAAAAGCATATATCTGGAAGTCTTCGTGAAGGTGGATAAAGACTGGCGTCAGAGCGACAGAGCAATGAAGGCTTACGGATATAATCTGGAATAGACAACTGACAACAGACAATGGTTAATATAGCGATTTTTGTCTCCGGAAGCGGAACCAATTGCGAGAATCTGATTCGCCATTTCGAGAACTCGGAAGAGGTGAAGTGTGCTTTGGTGGTCAGCAACAAGGCCGACGCCTATGCTCTGGTTCGCGCAGAAAGGTTGGGAGTTCCTACGGCTATAGTTCCGAAGGCTATGCTGAACACCCCCGAAGAAACGCTCGCTTTGTTGCAGGAATACGGAATCGACTTCATTGTGCTTGCAGGTTTCCTGCCCCTCATTCCTGCCTATCTCATAGACGCTTTCCCACAGAAAATCATCAATCTGCATCCAGCTCTCCTGCCCAAATTCGGCGGAAAGGGAATGTGGGGACATCATGTTCACGAAGCCGTTAAAGCTGCTGGCGAAACGGAAACGGGAATGACCGTTCACTATGTTTCTCCCGTTTGTGACGGAGGCGAGATTATCGCTCAGTTCCGAACCGCTCTTTCTCCAACCGATACGGTTGACGATATTGCCGAGAAGGAACACCAATTGGAGATGCAGTTTTTCCCTCAAGTAGTGGAGTCTGTAATCCACGATAGCTATTATTCTAAATAGCTATCCCCCTCTTTTTCCTTTTTAGTGTAGTTTTTCTCAATTTCTCTTGCAGAGTTCGAGAGAAAAGGGTAATTTTGTGCGCACAAAACTGAAAACTAACACTAAAATGGACCTCAATATCACCAGAAAACTCATTAAATCACTTGTCGTAGTCCTGTTTTGTCTCTTTCAGACTAACCTTTGGGCTGTGACGGAAATTCATGTCGAGACCGCAGGAACGCTCTCTTCCCTGCTGACAGATACAGAAAGGAAGCTCAAGTTGACGGGCTTCATCAACGGAAGCGACATCAAATTCATTCGCGAACTTATTGATAATAATGCGGTTACAAGCCTCGATTGTTCGGAAGTGAGGATTGTAGCTGGCGGAGAAGCTTATAACGAGAGCTATACGACTGCGAACGACATTATAGGCGAGAAGATGTTTGCCGGATGTTCCAAACTTCAGGAAATGGTTCTGCCATCCACTGTGACTTCCATCCAGAAGAACGCTTTCTCGAATTCAGGACTCAAGAAGATTGACATTCCCAATAGTGTGCTTAATGTTGGCGAAGACGCTTTTGCCTATTGCAACTCGCTCGCAACCGTCGTTATCGGCAAGAAGGTTAAGTCGCTTAGCAAGGGAACATTCTACAGTTCGCCCGTTACGAAAGCTTATGTAAAGCCTATGACTCCGCCTTCGGTTGGGCCGTATCTGTTCTCGTCGAGCAGTCTTGTTGTCTACGTCTATAAGGATGCTTTAGCGGACTACAAAGCATCAGATTGGAAGGAATACTACAGCACTATCTCTGGCCTTTTGGAAAGATATTATCCGCAGGAACCAGACGAGAATGATATCGTGAACGAGCTTTGTGGCAATTATTTCGAAGATGCCGCTTGCACCCAATTGAAGGCCGAATATCAGGCCATGAGCGACGAAGAACTCTCTGCAGCTTTCACCGAAGCCGGAATGCCCGATTTTATGACGGAAATAGCCATCAAGGTGAAGAACGGAAGTTGGGCTGCTTACGAGCAAGAGTTCCGCATCCATAGTTACAAGGCCTATAGCGACGCCAAATATTGGAACGATAAACTCTGGGTGCGTTGTGCCTCCTATATGGGCAATCCGACAGGCATTTACACTCAGAACGATGGTGATCCGCTCTATGTCTTCGTGGATGAAGATGTTCCCTCCGATGCCACTTTGTATTGTGCAGGAATAGGTGTAGACGGAATGTTTTCGAACGCCAAAACCGGTCAGAAGCTCCAGAAAGGTCTGAACATCATAGACGGAGAAGCAGGCAAGGCCTATTACATATTATATACTGCCGATACGCAAAGCATGACCAAACGGCTGAGCGAGTGGCCCGAGATAAAGATTCATATTGAAGGCGGC
>Ga0310786_10009290_pt1 | contig 12499 bp, 6 predicted proteins | sample AusTroGonzalo_MG_FD_203881 | JGI IMG/M metagenome (GOLD analysis project Ga0310786, IMG submission 203881) | Bovine rumen microbial communities from tropical cattle in Woodstock, Queensland, Australia - Gonzalo_03 (v2) (version 2) | ecosystem: Host-associated > Mammals > Digestive system >...
CAACATATACAGCTTAGTGGTAAATATACTCATCATTTGTGTGGTATTCCCGTATGTCTATATGAATACACCCATCCAGACTTCCTCGTTCGCCATCGTTGAGGGTGTGATGGTAATAGGACTGATTCCCATGGTATGGAAACTCTCCCTACTGTCGAGATTCGATCTGGGCACCAAGAACTGCAGCGAACTCAGCAGGCTGATGCTCACTTACAAGAAAATCTGCCATCAGGAGAAAGTCTGGATGATTGGCGCCGTATGTCTGGCGATGATAGCCTTCTACATCCTGGAACTGGGATTCAACACGAAAGCTGGCTACGAGTTCGGTACGAGATTGTTGTTGCCTCTCGGACTCTCATTGCTCACATTTGGCCTTGGACTTGTCTTCGCAAAATGGCAGCTCCGTCGCCATGCCCATCAACTACAGGAGATAGAGCAAGGCCTCGCAGAACTCAAGGAGTTCGAGCAATCAACTTAAGAATTTTGGGGGTGGCCGTGCAACTTTTGTCGAGTTTGTTGCGTCTAACAGACAAATAATAAAACATAGACGAACTGATGAAACGGCTGTATTATCTCGACTACTTGAAAGTTGCGCTAACGGTGCTGGTGGTGTTCCATCATGCTGCCATACCCTATTCGCCTGGCGGTGAATGGGCCTACACCACAAGTCATCCCGAAGAGATGATGCCATGGATCTGGCATTTTCTCTCTACGAATGCCTCGTTCTTTATGGGACTGTTCTTCCTGATATCAGGCTATTTCGTACCGAGAAGCTTCGATAGTCAGGGAACAGTCACTTTCCTACGCAAGAAACTGATAAGGCTGGGTATCCCCGTGCTCCTGATCACCACCCTGCTCACGGTGCTGACTGGTCAGTTAGAGGTGGGTCACATGTGGTATGTGGAGGGATTGCTGGTGCTTTGCATCATCTATGCCATCGTCAGACAAATGGTCAAACCCATCAAGGCAGAGTGCCATCTGACGTTCGAGGGCATGCTGACAGTGGCGTTCCTGATTGGTTTTGGTGGTCATCTGATCCGTCAGGTGAGTCCGCAGGACAACTGGATCTGGCTACTTGGATTTATTAAGATCGAGCCTGCACACTACCTGCAATACGTCGCGATGTTTGTGATGGGTGTACTGGCCTACCGTTTCCAATGGCTCGAAAAAATGTCGAACACCTTAGGAGCCGTATCGCTCGCCATCGGTGTGGCATTAGCCTTAGGTAACTATCTGCGCGACGACGGCGGGGCATGGAACCTCATTGTGTACCAGTTGTTCGGCATCTACGAATCGCTGTTGTGCGTTTTCCTCTGCTTCGGACTGCTGTGGCTGTTCAGAGTTTGTGCGAACAGACCCAACACCTTCATGAACTGGTGTGCCCGACAGGCATATGGCGCATATATCGTACATCTGTTTATCCTGCTGGGCATTCAATTTGCTACAGACCAGATGGTCATGCCCGGCATCGTGAAGTTCTTTATGATTGCCATTGTGGCAACCGTCCTTTCGTTCCTAACGACCTATCTGTTAAGACTCATCCCTGGGGTAAAGAAAGTATTATAATAATATAATAGGTATTAATAGTTAAGTTTTAAGATGAAAAGATTGTTTTTAGGAGCAGCATTAGCGATGCTGCTTACACCTGCAGTGACTGTAGGACAAGTCAACCAGACCAACCAAACAACACAGACCGTCAGAGGACAGGTTTGTGACGTGGCGTCGGGAGAGCCGATGATCGGCGTAACCATCACAGTGGAAAACGGCATGACACTGGCCACCGTTTCGGATATGGACGGTAATTTCGTGATCAACAATGTGCCCGTCGGGCGACACTCGGTGCGGGCCACCTTTATCGGCTACGAGCCCGTGCTGCTGAAGGAACAGCTGGTGACATCGGGTAAGGAACTGGTGCTGACGCTGAAGATGCGCGAGAGTATCGCGGAACTGGGCGAGGTAGTGATCAAGCCCCGTGTGAACAAGCAGCTGCCGCTGAACGAGATGGCACAGGTGGGCGCCCGTATGTTCAGTGTCGAGGAGGCCAGCCGTTATGCCGGTGGTATGGCCGATCCTGCACGTACGGCCTCGATGTTTGCCGGTGTGGCCACTGGCGGTGCTACCAACGGCATCTCGATTCACGGCAATTCGCCCCAGATGTTACAGTGGCGCGTGGAGGGTGTGGAGGTAAACAACCCTAACCACTTCGCAGAGATCACGGAGGCTGGTGGTGGCATTTTCACCTCACTGAACGGAACGGTGCTTGCCAACAGCGACTTCCTCACTGGAGCTATGCCGGCTGAATACGGCAATGCTCTGTCTGGAGTCTTCGACATGAAGATGCGTGTGGGCAACAACACCAAATACGAACATGCCGTACAGGTGGGAACACTGGGTGTGGACTTTGCCTCGGAAGGACCGTTGTGCAAGGGTTCAAAGGCCTCATACCTGGTCAACTACCGTTACAGTTTCCTCGAGATTGCCAAGAAGATCCACGCCATCAACATGGAAAAGGAAACACTCGACTATCAGGATCTGAGTTTCAAACTGAATATGCCTACCACAAAGGCTGGCACCTTTGCCGTGTGGTTCACAGGCCTTATCGACAATTATGAAAACGAGGTGCCCGACGTGCCAGAATGGGAGACGCTGTGGGACATGAACGACTCGTGGTCGCACCAACGAAACTGTGCCATGGGCGTCACACACAACTATCGTTTCAAGTCGGGTGGCACCCTGCACTCCAGCGTGGCCTACACAGGAGCCTACAGAAAACTGGGTGTCACCAACTACGATGAGCAGATGACGAAGACACCAGGTATGGATGGTCGCAACTCGGAAAGGAACGTCATCATCAGTACCCAGCACCAGTACAAGGTATCGTCGCGCTACACGATGCAGAACGGTTTCGAACACCGTCACATGGCTTTCAACACATGGCTCGACTGGATCCACGAGGCTGGAGGACCATTGTATCGAGTCTATGAGTCGGACGGCAACACAGGACTGACACGTCTCTACAGCAGTCACAAGGTGGCACTGAGCAACAGACTATCGACGGTGACAGGTGTCAACGTCATGTGGTTTAACCTGAACAACCAGTGGCTGGTAGAGCCCCGTGTCAGCGTGCAATACAAGACCTCACCGTCGATCACCCTCTCGCTGGCCTACGCCATGAACAGTCGCAAGGAGAATACAGATACGTACTTCGTTAATGACACTTCCAATTCCAATCTCGGACTGACTCGCTCACATCATATCTCCGCATCGTTCGCACAGCGTTTGGGTGAGAATGCCATGATCAAGATTGAGCCCTATTGGCAGTGGCTGTTTGATGTACCCGTGGAGCAGGGAACGACCTATTCTATTCTCAACCACCGCAACTTCTTCCAAGATCGTGCACTGGTAAACGAGGGAGCAGGCTGTAATTACGGTATCGACCTCACACTGGAACGTTATCTGAAGGATGGCTTCTATGGTATGTTGACAACCACCCTGTTTAAGTCGGAGTATCGCGACGCCCAGGGTCAGTGGCACCACTCGCGTCATGACCGTGGCTTCATCACAAACATCCTGGGCGGAAAAGAGTGGATGGTCGGCAAGAACCGCAAGAATGTGTTTGGTGTCAATGGTCGACTCACGCTGATGGGTGGCGACCGTTACACGCCCATCCCTGACGACATCACCTTCGAGGATGTCATGCTACGCCCAGACAAATCGGTACCTGAGATCGACGGTCTCGACCCTTACAATGCACAAAAGGGTATGAACGTAGGCTATGCCTTCTCCGTGAAGTACACCATCAACAATCGACACACCTCGCACCACTTCATACTGGAGTATCTGCAGATGCGCACGTTCCAGGGTCAGACCTTCGACCTAAGAAGCCATGAGGTCGTGGATAAGTTCACGTCTCTGACCTTCCCTAACATCGCCTATCGGGTGGAGTTCTGAGGCCCTTCTCGTGCAATCGTTTGCATCCTATAATCGGCAATATCTTAGGCCTTGCGATGACAACGGGTGAAAAATATTCGTAACTTTGACCCAGAAAAGTCATTACAAGAAAGCGAAAGCTACCATCAATTGTCTAACAAAAACCGATTATAGCATGAGAATCAACTTTCATCTGGAGTATCAGACCACCTTCGGCGAGGAGCTGATGGTGAACATCCTAACGGATGGTAAGGCCGAAGAACACAAGATGGGTACACTCGACGGTATCCATTGGTCGGCAGAGATCAGTAAGACCGTGAAGGCTGCTGGTCACATGGACTATTACTACAGTGTCGTACGTGGTGACAAACAGGAACGGACGGAGTGGCTCGTGGAGCCTCACCGTTTGGAATTTGCCGCCGAGAAGGGCGTACGCTATACGGTGTACGACCACTGGCTCGACATCCCAGAGGACGCCTTCCTCTACTCGACGGCCTTCACGGAGTGCGTGGCAGCGAGGAAGCTGAACATGAGTCCGCAGACATCGTATGCCAAGACGGTACGGCTGAAGGTACGTGCACCCCAGCTGCGCAACAACGAGCGACTGGCCATCATGGGTGCTGGCGATGTCTTGGGCAACTGGGAGGCCTTGCGTGCCATCGAGATGGCAGAGCATGCAAACAACGAATGGGTAGTTAGCCTCGACGCCAATGCCCTGCCGCAGACTTTTGAATTTAAGTTCGTGGGACTCGACGAGGTAGAGGACGTGACACCCCTTTGGGAGGAAGGCGAGAACCGCAAGGTCACACTACCCGAATTGGAACAGGGCGAGGTGGTGGTCTACGAGCTGTCGCAGGCCAAATTCCCCCTCTATCCCTGGAAGGGCGCTGGTACAGTGATCCCCGTCTTTTCCCTGCGCAGTGAGGGCAGTTTCGGCGTGGGCGACTTCGGCGACCTGAAACAGATGGTCGACTGGTGTGCAAAGACGAAGCAGCGTGTGCTGCAGGTGTTGCCCATCAACGATACGAACATGACGAAAACCTGGCAGGACTCCTATCCTTATAACAGCATCAGCATCTACGCCCTCCATCCGCAGTACACTGACTTCCGGCAGTTGCCCGCCATCAAAGATGAGGCCAAGCGTCAGGCTTTCGAGACGCTGCGTCAGGAACTGAATGCCCTGCCGCAGATTGACTACGAACGGATGTTTACGGCCAAGATGGACTATCTGCGTGAGATCTTTGCACAGGAATGGACAACAGTACAGCGTCGTGAGAGCTATAAGAAGTTCTTCGAGCAGAACAAGGCGTGGCTCGTGCCCTATGCTGCCTTTTGCTACTACCGTGACCTCTATGGCACGGCCGAATTCCCCACATGGCCCAAGACTGCTACCGTAGAGGCTACACAGAAGCCAACGTTCAAGGGCAAGAAGGAACTGAACTTCTGGTATTTCGTGCAGTATAACCTCGACGCCCAGATGCATGCCGCCCATGCCCATGCCCGTAAGAACCGGGTGATCCTGAAGGGTGATATTCCCATCGGCATCAGCCGTGACGGTGTAGAGGCCTGGGTAGAGCCCAAATACTTCAACCTGAACGGACAGGCTGGAGCACCACCCGATGCCTTCTCTGCCGACGGTCAGAACTGGGGATTCCCCACATACAACTGGGACGAGATGTTGAAGGACGACTGCTCGTGGTGGGTGCGCCGTTTCCGTAAGATGGCGGAATATTTTGATGCCTACCGTATCGACCATGTGCTGGGCTTCTTCCGTATCTGGGAGATTCCCGTACCCGAGAAGTCCGGACTCATGGGACAGTTTGCCCCTGCCCTGGGCATGAGCAAGGAGGAGATCGAAGCCTATGGTGTTCCGTTCAGGGAGAATTTGTTCCTTGTTGACCACAAGCGCAATGACCGCTGGCATCCCCGTATCGCCGTCCAGTATCAGGATGGCTACAACCAGCTCAACGATGGTGAGAAGTTCTGTTTCAACCGTCTTTACAACGACTACTTCTATCATCGCAACAACCATTTCTGGTATACGGAGGCGATGAAGAAACTGCCCAAGTTGACACAGGCCACCCGTATGCTCGTCTGTGCTGAAGACCTCGGAATGGTGCCCGACTGTGTGCCCTGGGTGATGAACGAACTGCGTATCCTCTCCTTAGAGATCCAGGCGATGCCTAAGGATCCGACGACACGTTTCGGCAAACTGTCGCACAATCCCTACCGTAGTGTCGATACCATCTCCACCCACGACATGGCCACGCTGCGTCAGTGGTGGGATGAGGACGAAGAGCGTTCGCAGGCCTACTACAACACAACGTTGCGTCGCGGCGGTGCTGCACCCCGTCCGTTGCCTGGTTGGCTTGCCAAGGACATCGTGAGCCGTCACCTAACATCGCCCTCGATGCTCTGTCTGATTTCCTTCCAGGACTGGATGAGTATCGACGAGAAACTGCGTCTGCCCGACGAGAATGGCGAGCGTATCAATATCCCCGCCAATCCACGCCACTACTGGCGCTACCGCATGCACCTAACCATCGAGCAGCTTCTGGCTGCCGATGACCTGAACAACGAAATCAGCACATTAATTATACAAAGCGGACGAAAATGAAGAAGTTATTATTGAGCCTGCTGATGATGCCAATGATGGCATGGGCAGGCAATGTGAAGTCGCCGAACGGCAACATTGAGTTAAAGTTTTCAGTAGATAACACAGGTCGTCCTGTCTACGAGATGACTTATAAGGGCAAGGCCGTCATCAAACCCTCGTTCCTCGGTCTTGAACTGGCCAAGGACAAGCACGCCTCGAAAGGTATGCAGGAGACCGATCTCATGGACGGCTTTACAATTGTCAAAGAAGAGACCAAGGAGTTTGATGAGACATGGCAGCCCGTATGGGGCGAGACCAAGGATATCCGCAACCACTACGTTGAGTATGTTGCTGTGCTACAGCAACAAACGCAACAGCGCGAGATACTTATCCGCTTCCGCGTCTACGACGACGGCATCGGCTTCCGCTATGAGTTCCCCCAGCAGAAGGAACTGAACTACTTCCTTATCAAAGAGGAGCGCAGCGAATTCGCAATGGCGGGTGACCACACGGCATGGTGGCTGCCTGGCGACTACGACACCCAGGAGCAGATGACGCAACAGACGAAGCTCTCAGAGATCCGCAGTCAGATGAAGAAGGCTGTGAACTGGGACAACTCCAGCGTGGCCGTCTTTTCTGAAACAGGTGTGCAAACTTCGTTGCAGATGAGAAGCGATGACGGACTGTATATCAACATCCACGAGGCTGCCTGTGCCGACTATGCCACGATGCACCTCGAACTCGTCGATGCTGAGACTAAACACCTCTCTGAGAAGCTCATGGGCGGCAGCAATGCCTACACCCCTGATCCTAAGCCGTCAGCCTGGCCTCTGCCAAAGCCCTTTACCTTTGTGAGTCATCTGACTCCTGACGCCACAGGCCTGAAGGGTGCCATACAGACACCCTGTGAGACGCCCTGGCGTACAGTGATGGTCAGCGACGATGCAAGGGATATGCTCTCCTCGAACCTTATCCTCAACCTCAATGAGCCCTGTGCCCTCGACGACGTGAGTTGGATCCATCCCACAAAGTATTGTGGTGTATGGTGGGAGATGATCGTAGGTCGTGGTTCATGGCACTATACCAACGACTTCCCCAGCATCAAACTCGACCAAATCGATTGGAAGAGTGTGAAGCCCAACGGCACCCACAAAGCCAATAATGAGAACGTGAAGCGCTACATCGACTTCGCTGCCAAAAACGGACTCGATCAGGTGCTCGTAGAAGGTTGGAACGTTGGCTGGGAGGACTGGGCAAATATGTGGAAGCGCGATGTCTTCGACTTCGTGACCCCCTACCCCGATTTCGATATCAAGATGCTGAATGAGTACGCCCATTCGAAGGGCGTGAAGCTGCTGATGCACCACGAGACCTCAAGTTCTACACAGAACTACGAGCGCCATATCAAAGAGGCTTACGAGCTGATGAACAAATACGGCTACGACGCCGTAAAGACAGGTTATGTGGGTGATATCATCCCTCGTGGCGACCACCACTATTCACAGTCGATGAACAACCACTACCTATACGTCGTCAAGGAGGCCGCCAAGCATCATATCATGGTTAACGCCCATGAGGCCACCCGTCCTACAGGTCTCTGTCGTACCTACCCCAACCTTGTAGGCAACGAGAGTGCCCGTGGTACGGAATACGAGGCCTTCGGAGGCTCGAACCCTGACCACACCTGCATCCTGCCCTTCACCCGTCTGCAGGGAGGACCGATGGACTATACCCCAGGTATCTTCGTAACCAAACTCTCTGAATGGAGCAACAACACCTCTTGGGCACGTATCACCATAGCCGGCTCGCTGGCCCTCTATCTGACGATGTACTCACCCCTGCAGATGGCTGCCGACCTGCCCGAGAACTACGAGAAGTTCGACGATGCCTTCCAGTTCATCCGCGACGTAGCCTGCGACTGGGATGACTCCAAGTATCTCGAGGCCGAGCCTGCCGACTATATCACCGTCGCCCGCAAAGCAAAAGGTACCGACAACTGGTTCATTGGCGGCAAGTGCGACGAGAACGGTCACCAGAGCATTATCAAACTCGACTTCCTCGACAAAGGTCGCAAGTATGACTGTACCATCTACGCTGACGCGAAGGATGCCCACTACGAGACCAATCCGCAGGCCTACACCATCACCAAGAAAGTGGTAACGGCCAAGGACGTACTGAAACTCAAGGAAGCTCCTGGTGGTGGGTTCGCCGTTTCCCTAATAGCAAAATAATAAACTATAGAGAGCTAAGAAGCCTATGAGATCTTTTATTATCATCCTTTTGATATCCGCTGTAGCAGGGGTTGTCCCCGCTACAGCACAGTCTGATGAGTCAGTTGACCTCAACGCACTCTATCAGCAGATTGGCGAGGCCATCAGCCAGTCACCGCAATACGTTGCAGAACGGGAACGACAGATCACTGCCTGCCGAGACCGTCTGATGAATGAGAAAGACGTGGAGAAGAGTGTCACGATTGCCGAAGAGCTCTTCCTGCTTTATCAGCCCTACAAAAACGACTCGGCTCTCCATTATGCTGAGATGTGCATCAGTCTGGCTGATTCCCTCAACCGTCAAGACCTCGTCGGACGATACCGTTCGATGTTGGCATATCAGTGCTCTACGACCGACAGACACGCTGAGTCGCTTGAGCAACTCCGTCTCGTCAACAAGTCTGCGCTCGATAAAAAAGGACTTGTCGACTATTACCATGCCTGGATGCACGTCTGCGGTGAGATAGGATCCTATACCCAGCGCGGGGATGTGCAACTGCGCTATTATGCCATGCAGGATGCCTACCGCGACTCCGTAATGATGGTAGCTGAGGAGAACAGTGAGGAATGGTTCCATCTGAAGATGGACATCCTCAATGCCCGTAGGCAGTATCAGGATGCCCTTGAGCTCAGCGATGAATGGATCAAGAAGGACACTGATGACACGCATGAGGCAGCCTATGCAGCCTTCTACCGTTCGATGGTCTATGACAAACTCAGGAATGAAGACATGGTACGCTACTGGCTGAGCAAATCGGCCCTTGACGACATCAAGTGTGCTGTGATGAACCAAGCCTCGCTCCTCTTCCTGGCAGAACATCTTGCCAATGACGGTGACATCAGTCGAGCCCGTCGTTTTATGGAGTTCTCCAGAGCGTGCAACCTGACCTTCTGTCCTCAGATGCGCGCCTATCAGGTCAACCCTGTCATCAATATCATCGAGAAGAGCAGTGAGTCAGCCCAGTCCCGTACAAACCTGATTATCATGATAGCCGTGGGTGTGGTCGTCCTGCTTCTCATAGCACTATTGACTGTATTCGTCATCAGAAAAAAACAAAAATGAAGAAATTGATATTTGCAGGATTATTGTCGCTGCTGCTCCCAAGAATAGCAACAGCACAGACACAGACGTTTCAGGAGGTAAGTTACTCACCAGAGAAGACCGTATTTACACTCTTTGCACCCAACGATGCCAAGAAGGTTGTTGTACGCATCTATCAGGATGGCTTGGGCGGCAAGGCCCTGAAGACCGTCAAGATGGTGCGCACAACCAATAAACAATGGCAGACCACCGTGAAGGGCGACCTCATGGGTAAGTTCTATACCTTTGACATGGGTATGGGCGAGTGTCCTGGTGTCTTTGCCAAGGCTGTGGGTGTGAACGGTAAGCGCGGTGCCATCATCGACATGGCTAAGACGGATCCCAAGCACTGGTGTTGCGACCAAGGGCCCGTGGTGAAATCACCTGCCGACCTCGTGGTCTATGAGATGCACCATCGTGACTTTTCCATCGCCAGGGAGGATGCGAAATATCCTAGTAAGTTCATGGCTCTGACGGAGCCTTGGGCCATCGAGCACCTGAAGTCATTAGGTGTGAACGCCATCCATATCCTGCCCAGCTACGACTACGGTTCCGTGGATGAGACTCGTCTCAATGAGCCTCAATACAACTGGGGCTACGATCCTGTGAACTACAACGTGCCTGAGGGCAGCTACTCGACGGATCCCTACAAGCCCGAGGTTCGCATCCGTGAGTTTAAGGAGATGGTGAAGGCACTGCACGATGCCGGCATCAGCGTTATCCTCGATGTGGTGTATAACCATACCTACGACATCGAGCACTCGAACTTCCAGCGTACCTATCCCGATTATTACTATCGTAAGACGACTGACGGACAATACTCCAACGGCAGCGGCTGTGGTAACGAGACAGCCTCCGATAAGCCGATGATGCGTCAGTTCATGATTGAGAGCGTGAAGCACTGGATCAACGAATACCACATCGACGGATTCCGTTTCGACCTGATGGGTTGTCATGATATCGAGACGATGAACCTGATCCGCAAGGCTGTCGACGAGATCGATCCCTCCATCTTCATTTATGGCGAGGGATGGAGTGCCGGCGCCTGTGCCATCCCCAACGAACGACTTGGCATGAAAGCCAATATTCCCCAGATGCCAGGCATTGCAGCCTTCTCGGATGAGATCCGTGATGCCCTGCGTGGTCCTTTCAGCGACGACACTAAAGCCGGATGGATGGGAGCACGCATCCCCAAAATGACGCTGCAGGATCTATCCGTCCAGAAGGAAAGCCTGAAATTCGGCATTGTCGGAGCCATCGACCATCCGCAGGTGGACATGTCGAAGGTGAACTATTCGAAAGCCCCCTGGGCTCTGGAGCCCACGCAGATGATGTCGTATGTGAGTTGTCACGACGACATGTGTCTTGTGGACCGTCTGAAAGCCAGCATCCCTGGCATCAGCAAAGCAGAACTGATACGACTTGACCTTTTGGCTCAGACAGCAGTCCTCACCTCTCAGGGTGTACCTTTCATCTTGAGTGGTGAGGAACTGTTGCGCACGAAACAAGGGGTTCACAATAGCTTCGAGTCACCTGACAGCATCAACCATCTGGATTGGAGCAACAAGACGAAATACCCGCAGGTGTTCGACTACTACAAGAATCTGATTGCCCTTCGTAAGAACCATCCCGCCTTCCGTCTGGGCAGTGCCGATCTCGTCAGGAAGCATCTGGAGTTCCTTGACACCCCAGTAAAGACGCTGGCCTATCGTCTGAAGAACTACGCAGGTCGCGATGACTGGCGCAACATCATCGTGATCCTCAATGCCGGCAATACCGATACGGAGATCACGATTCCTGAAGGTCACTACACCATCGTCTGCTGCGACGGACAAATTAACGAGGAAGGACTGGGCACTCTCAAAGGCTCGAAAGCCATCGTTGATGCACAGTCGGCACTCATCATACACGACTGACCATGGTAAAAAGCAACGCTTAGCAAAGAAATATGTTATTTTTCGCAAAAGTTTTTGGTAGTTCGACGATAATTTCATATCTTTGTGGCTCGAAATCAAATTCATTACCAAACAAATAACTCTTTGTAAGATGAAAAATGTACCTGTAATTAAGATCGGAATCGTCGCCGTAAGTCGCGACTGTTTCCCTGAGTCATTGGCAGTTAATCGTCGTAAGGCTGTGATTGCCGAGTATGAAAAGAAGTTCGGTAAAGAAGGCATCTACGAGTGTCCTATCTGTATCGTTGAGAGCGAGATCCACGCTCAGCAGGCCCTTGAGGATGTGAAGAAGGCCGGCTGTAACGCCCTCTGTGTGTACCTCGGCAACTTCGGTCCTGAGATCTCTGAGACCATGATTGCAGACTGGTTCCAGGGCCCGACAATGTTCTGCGCTGCTGCTGAAGAGACTCAGAACGACCTGATAGATGGTCGTGGCGATGCTTACTGCGGTATGCTGAACGCCAGCCAGGCTCTGTCGCTGCGTAAGACCCGTGCTTACATTCCTGAGGAGCCCGTGGGCGACGCTGCTCAGTGTGCTGAGATGATTCACGAGTTCCTGCCTATCGCTCGTGCTATCGTTGGTCTGCAGAACCTGAAGATCATCAGCTTCGGTCCCCGTCCTAACAACTTCCTGGCTTGTAACGCTCCTATCCGTGCCCTCTATGAT
>Ga0310786_10009291_pt1 | contig 12497 bp, 10 predicted proteins | sample AusTroGonzalo_MG_FD_203881 | JGI IMG/M metagenome (GOLD analysis project Ga0310786, IMG submission 203881) | Bovine rumen microbial communities from tropical cattle in Woodstock, Queensland, Australia - Gonzalo_03 (v2) (version 2) | ecosystem: Host-associated > Mammals > Digestive system >...
CATATCAAACGACAGGATGTAGACTCCCATGATCGGTATAAAATCTATAAGAAGATATTTTCCTACATAAGAAGCAACTATGAAGATAGTGACCGGGAGGTTACCGATGCTTAAGAGCAGGCTGTCCTTGATCATCTTTGTAACTTTCTGTTCGTAAAGAGCGATCATGGGGAAGATATATATGGTAACCGCAGTCAAAGCGACGATCAGTATATAGATAGGATACTGAAGCCACTTAAGTGACGGGTCTAATATATAAAGTACTATATATAGATTATAGATCCAGACAGCCAGGAGAATGACTATCGGAACAAATACGAGAGTTGCTTTCTTAAAGTTCTCTTTGAAATATCTGAAGAAATCCCTTACGACGAAAGGATCATTTCCCATATGTACTTCAAATGTGATCCTGTAAAGGGCTGTCCATGAGGCGCCGATCGTAAACAGAGGTATGGAACAGATCAGGAAAAGGAAGTTTCCGATTATCAAAGCCCCCAATCCGGAAAGAAACCTCATTCCCCAGCTTCGCTTATCGAAAAAGCTACTCATCAAATAAACCTCCGTCTATATGTACAGATTTAATGACAGTTGAACAAAACACAACAGCTGATTTTGTACATATGGTAGAATTATACATTTTTCTCAAAATGATGCAAACGCGAAACGTTTCGACTTGATAATTTACAAAAATTGCGCCCAAAACGATGTGCGATAGCAATAAAGGTAAAGAAAGATAGCCTTAATATGGATATTATGTAGATGTAATTACAAAAAACAGGCCTAGTTTTCATCAAAATTAACAATAACGGAGGTTATTATGAAAAAAGTAATTGCTAGTGCACTTTGCCTTACAATGGCTGCAGCTATGTTCGCAGGCTGTAACAAGTCAGGTAAGAACAAGAAAGAGATCAATCTGTACACATTTACAGATGAGGTCGCTGGTATGGCAAAGAAGTACAAGGAACTCAATCCTGACTTCAAGTATGAGTTCAACGTAACTCAGGTTGCTACAGATGGCGGCGGATATCAGCAGACACTCGATGCTGCTCTTGCAGCTGGTGGCGCTGAGGCTCCTGACATCTATTGCGCTGAGGCAGCTTTCGTTCTCAAGTATGCACAGGGTGCAGCTTCTGAGTACGCAGCTCCTTACGAGGATCTCGGAATTGACGTTAAGAAGGGAATTGAGGACGCCGGTATCGCTCAGTACACAGTAGAAATCGGTACAAGACCTTCTGATGGTAAGGTTGTAGGTCTCGGATATCAGGCAACTGGTGGATGTATGATCTATCGTGCAGACATCGCTCAGGAAGTTTTCGGTACTGACGATCCTGCAAAGATCGGTGAGATCTTTGGTTCCGGTACAGGTTCTTGGGATAAGTTCTGGGCAGCAGCTGAGCAGCTCAAGGCTAAGGGATATGCTATTGTTTCCGGTGACGGTGACATCTGGCACTCTGTTGAGAACAGTTCTTCATCCGGTTGGGTTGTAGACGGCAAGCTCAATATCTCCAAAGAGCGTGAAGAGTTCATGGATATGTCCAAGAAGCTCAAGGATAACAACTATCACAACGATACACAGGACTGGCAGGAAGGTTGGTTCGCTGACATGAACGGTACTGGTGAGAAGGGCGTATTCACATTCTTCGGACCTGCTTGGCTCATCAACTACACACTCGGTGACAACGGTAAAGATCAGGCTGGTAACTATCGTGTTACAGCTCCTCCGGTAGGTTTCTTCTGGGGCGGCACATGGATCCTTGCTTCTAAGTATGCTGCAGAGGCTTCCGATGAGAAGAAGGCTGCTATCGCTGACTTCATCACATGGATCACTCTCGACACATCTGAGACAGGTCTCCAGTACCTCTGGGCTAACGGCCTTATGAACGATGCTGGTACAAAGGACTGCGTTGCTTCTTCTGTAGTAATGGATAAGTCCGATGGAAAGTGCGACTTCTTGGGCGGCCAGAACATGTTCGAGTACTTCGTACCTGCAAATGCTGGTGCTAACGGTAAGTGCCTCACAGAGTCTGACGAGGATATCAACCAGATCTGGCGTGATCAGGTAAGACAGTATACTGCTGGCGAGAAGACGAAGGAAGAAGCTATCGAAGCTTTCAAGACTGAAGTTGCCAACAAGCTCAGTATCCCTTCCTGATTTTCCGAAGATAATTAACAATTAATTTCTTCATACCTTAAGATTTGAGGGCGGATAAATCATATTTGCCGCCCTCATTTCTTTACTATAAAGATTAAATAGGGAGGAACCGGGTGTGGATAAAAGGAAAACGGTAAATTACGCCAAGTATGGCTATATCTTTTCTATCCCGTTTGTAATCGCATATCTGATCTTTTCATTGTATCCTGTACTTTACACTGTAGTTATCGGATTTACGGATCTTCATGGTCTGACAATGAAGATCACAGATATGAGATTGATGTCTAATCCTTTTCAGAACTATATTGATGTTCTTTCTGCTAAAGGCAATGGTTCATTCAGGTTGGCTTTTTTCAACACCGTTATAATGTGGGTATGTAACTTCATACCGCAGTTATTTGTCTCTTTGCTCCTTACGGCTTGGTTTACTGATGACAGAACCAAGATCAAGGGTCAGGGTTTGTTTAAGGTATTGGTTTATCTGCCAAACATCATTACCGCAGCTTCTGTTGCTATCTTGTTCCAGGCTTTCTTGTCATATCCTATCGGACCTTTGAATGCTATCCGTTCAGGTTTCCTTAATTTCTTTGACAAGATCTTCCATTTCGGTTTTGATGGTAAGACATATAATTTCTTGAATAATAAGAACTTCACTCGTGGAACGGTATCCTTTATCCAGTTCTGGATGTGGTACGGCAATACGATGGTTCTTTTGATAGCCGGTGTTATCGGTATAGATCCAGAAATCTTCGAGGCAGCTCAGATTGATGGTGCTAACAGAAGACAGACGTTCTTTAGGATTACACTTCCTTGTATCAGAACAATCTTGCTCTATGTTTTGGTAACAAGTATGATCGGTGGTCTTAATATGTTCGATATTCCTCAGCTTCTCAACAGAGGAGGTCCGGACGGATCGACAGCGACCACGGCAATGTATATCTATACTCAGGCATTTAGAAATTCCGAGTATATGTATAATAGAGCATCGGCCGCAAGTATCATTATGTTCATTATCATAATGATCTTGACAGTCATTCTCTTCTACATCCTCAGAGATAAGGATGAAGTAGAGCTCAGAAAAATCAGAAAGAGAGAAAGGAAAGCTCTTAAGCGCTAAGCTTGGAGTTTAAGGTGATAAAAAATGAGTTCAAAGTCATTATCAAAATCCCAAGATTCTCTCGTTGTTAAGGTATTTGTTTATATTATCTGTATTGTATTGGCGATCTTAAGTATCCTGCCTTTCTGGTTCATGGTCGTTAATGCTACACGTACTTCAGAGATGATATTGGCTCATCCTATTTCCCTGATCCCGTCTTCCCACCTGGGAGACAACCTCAAGGTATTCGATGACAAGCCTACATTCCAGCCGGTTACAGGTTTTATCAACTCGGCTATCATTTCTGTAGGTGCTACGGTATTGTCATTGTACTTCTCATCTTTGACAGCATATGCTCTTACAGCTTATGAGTGGAAACTGAGAGATTCATTCTTCAAGTTCATCATGGCAGTCATGATGATTCCTGCACAGTGTACATTGATCGGTTTCTTTAAGATGGTCTATGCACTTCATATGACAAATAACTTACTGACGCTCATATTGCCTGCTATTGCAGCTCCTGCAACGGTATTCTTTATGAGACAGTATCTGCAATCCTCTCTTTCAATGGAGATCGTACAGTCAGCACGTATCGACGGTGCCGGCGAGTTCAGAACTTTCAACAGCATCGTTCTTCCTATCATGAAGCCGGCTCTGGCAACACAGGCTATCTTCATTTATGTAGGTACATGGAACGAACTCTTCAGACCTCTGGTTATCCTCATCGATGCATCCAAGAAGACAATGCCTATCATGGTATCTCTCTTGAACGGTGATATCTACAGAGTTGAGTACGGTGCTATCTATCTTGGTCTTGCGATCACGATCCTGCCGCTTATCATTGTATACTTGATCCTTTCAAGATACATCGTTTCCGGTGTTGCACTTGGTGCTGTAAAGTAATCTCTGATAAGAATTACAAACTAAAAGGACTGTTTCATCGAAACAGTCCTTTTTTTACTTTGATCTTAAATCTGTCAGCTGGCGTTGGATATCTGATTTTTTCTCTTGAGCTTGTTTCTGTAAGCTGAAGGCGAGCAGGCGACTATCTTCTGGAAACTTCTGCAGAAAGTGGTCAGATTATTAAAGCCCGTCTGGAATGCGATATCAGTGATAGACAGATCGTCATCGCCCAATAAAGACTTGGCGGCCTGTATCCTTCTTCTTGAGAGATAATCATAGAATGTGGAATCAGTATATTCCTTGAAGAGCCTGGAAAAATGGAATTTGGAAAAGCCCACAAAGGATGCCGCATAATCCAGAGTAATATCATCCATATAATGTGTGTTTATGTAATTGATCAGGCTCTTGAACTTGATATATGTCTCTCTTTGCTTGGTATCGATGATGCAGATAGGTTCCGACTTAACAGAATACCTGGCAAGTGCACCAAAGATCGCCAGAAGATGTGAATATATCGACATCTCGAGAACTATGTTGTCATAAAGGAAGTAAAGGTCATTGATATTCATGAAGTGATCGAATATCTGAGAATAGATCTCAGGATATGTCGTGGGATTAACAAGTCTTGCTTCCTTTAAGAATTCCTCAAGATCTCTGTAATCGAAGAACTTAGATATAAAGTCGATATTGAAGAGATAGATGAACCTGGAGCCTTCACAGTCGCACTCGATCTCGTGAAGTATTCCCGGCGGGATAAAAAGGATATCACCCATGTTAAGATCGAATTTACGTCCGTTAGCCGTATATTTGTATCCGTTTTCCATTGGTATTACGATCTCGATCGCATCATGCTTATGGAGAGGATAGCCTTCAACCTGATTGTTGTACCAGATACGCATATTGGTCTGAGGAACGAAGTCAACATCTTCGTTGTTTCCTATAACCGTGCGCGTAAGAAACTGTCGGATCGGCTGCAGATAGTTTGCAGGCGTTTCGTTTTTCTTTTCTTTCATTAATATAAACCTCACTTTGCCCCTAAAGAGATTTCTTTGTCATTATAAAGGGTTGCTGATCGTTCTTCAACAAAAAATCGCAATATCTGTAAAATATTCTTCATTTTATGTAAGAAAAAAGTTCGAAAAGAATGTAAAATAAACAATGATCATCTATCCCATGGGAGTAACAACATGCTCAGAGAAGAAGCCAGACAAAAAGCCACTTTACTCGTTTCTAAGATGACTTTGGAAGAAGCGGCATCGCAACTCCGCTTTGACGCGCCTGCGATCGACAGGCTTGGGATCCCCGAGTATAACTGGTGGAATGAGTGCCTTCACGGAGTGGCCAGAGCAGGAACGGCTACCATGTTTCCGCAGGCTATCGGACTCGGAGCAACTTTTGATAAGGAATTGATGACGAAGATCGGCGAGGTCATATCGACCGAAGCACGTGCTAAGTATAATGAATCCGTCAAGAACAACGACAGGGATATATATAAGGGACTTACCTTCTGGACACCGAACGTAAACCTTTTCAGGGATCCGAGGTGGGGAAGAGGTCAGGAGACATACGGTGAAGATCCGGTATTGATCTCCGAACTTGCTGTTCCTTTTATCAAGGCTTTGCAGGGCGATTATGATGAGGATCATTTTATGAAGATCGCTGCCTGCGCCAAGCATTTTGCTGTACATTCCGGACCTGAGGATATGAGGCACTTTTTCGATGCGAAGGCAACGCTCAAGGAAATGTGGGAGACATATCTTCCGCAGTTCCGGGCCTGTGTCAGGGATGCGAAGGTCGAGTCGGTTATGGGTGCTTATAACAGGACCAACGGCGAGCCTTGTAACGCGCACAAGTATCTGATGCAGGAAGTTCTCCGCGGCAGATGGGAATTTGAAGGGCATTACGTATCTGACTGCTGGGCCATTAATGATTTCCATGCTAATCACAAGATAACGAATTCTCCGGAAGAGAGCGTTAAGCTTGCTTTGGAGACGGGATGTGACCTTAACTGCGGATGCACATATCAGAAGATAATGAATGCTTATGAGCAGGGACTCGTAAGCGAGGAATGTATCAGGAATGCGGCAGTCAACCTCTTTACGACAAGGTATATGCTCGGCATGTTTGACAAGACCGAGTATGATGATATCCCGTATAGTGCCGTTGAATGCAGGGAACATCTTGAAGTTGCAAGAAGGGCAACGGAAGAAAGCATTGTTCTCCTGAAAAATGACGGCATTCTTCCTCTGGACAGGAGCAAGGTAAAGACAATAGGCGTAATCGGTCCTAATGCCGACAGTGTTCCTGCGCTGATCGGAAACTATTACGGTACATCCTCAAGGTATACAACTGTTCTTCGCGGCATACAGGATGCTTGCGGAGATGATATAAGAGTTCTCTATTCGGAAGGCTGCCATATTTCCATGAGTAAGCCTGATTTCCTCTCGAGAGAGAATCCGAGACTGTCTGAAGCGATCGCTGTCGCGAATAATTCAGACCTGGTAGTCCTTTGCATCGGCCTTAATGAGATGCTCGAAGGCGAAGAAGGAGATCAGGGCAATCAGTATGCCTCGGGAGACAAGAAAGATCTGGAGTTTCCTGAGACACAGAGACTTCTCATAAGAGAGATCGAAAAGACGGGTGTTCCTTTCATAGTCTGCATCCTTGCAGGTTCTGCGATGAGTATGCTCGATTTCTGTGATGAGGCTTCGGCGATCTTCCAGATGTGGTATCCGGGTGCTCAGGGCGGAGCAGTCCTGGGGGATATGCTTTTCGGAAAGGTGAATCCGTCAGGAAAGCTTCCTGTTACGTTTTATACGGATCTTGAGGGATTCCCTGAGTTTACGGATTATTCCATGAAGGGAAGGACATACAGGTTTATCGAGAGAAAGCCGATGTATCCGTTCGGTTACGGACTGAATTACGGTGATACGGGAATTGACGGCGCGGCAGTCATAAGCGTCGGTGATTTTGAGTCTTTCAAGAAGAAGGGCTGCGAGATCGAAGTCATAGCAAGTAACGGAAGCAGCAGACCGACTGAGGATGTCCTTCAGGTATATGTTAAGGTCGAAAGCCCATATGAAGTTAAGAATGCGAAGCTGGTCGCTTTCGAGAGAATGAAGTTCGGCGGAAACGAGATAAAGAGCCTCAAGGTCAATATCCCGTGGAGGGCATTTACGACGATCGATGATAACGGCGAGGTCGATCACGGAGGCAGAAGTGCGACGATATATGTAGGATTTAACGGGCCGGATCCGAGGAGTTTTGAATTGACCGGCAAGAAGAACGTAAAGATAATAGTTTGATCCGGGGGGGGTAAAACAATATGATAAGAACTGAACTGACACCGAGCGGAATGACGCTTTATACGCTCGTAAACGGCAACGGAACGGAAGTCGAGCTCATAGAGCTCGGTGCTACGATCGTGAGCATCAAGATCCCGACGAAGGACGGCAAGAAGATAGATGTCGTTCTGGGATATGATGATCTTAATAAGTATAAGGAGAATCCGTGCTTTTTCGGAAGCGTAGTAGGTCCTATCGCGAACAGGACGGCAGGCGCGTCCTTTATGATCGACGACGTGAAGTATAATCTTCCTGTAAACGAGGGGAAGAATAATCTTCATTCCGATTTCGAGAAGGGATTTCATAAGAGGATGTTCTCGCCTGTGATCGATTTTGTAAAAGACCAGGTATGTTTCACGTTAAAGCTCAAGGATATGGAATACGGGCTTCCCGGCAACAGGGAGTTCAGGGTCAAGTATAGTCTTACGGAAGACAATACCCTCAGGATCGAGTATAAGATGACGACCGATAAGAAGACGGCCATTAATCCGACCAACCATACGTATTTCAATCTCGGAGGACATGACAGCGGATCGATCCTTAACGAGGAAGTCAAGATATATTCGTCTTTCTATACGCCTGTATCGGGTGATCTTATTCCGAAGGAAAAAGCTCCTGTTAAGGGAACTCCGTTCGATTTTACCTCGTTTAAGAGAGTCGGAAAGAATATAAGCGATGATGATCAGCAGCTCCAGTATGGCGGAGGATATGACCATAACTTTATCCTTGCCCAGAACAAGGAAGCCGTTGCTTATGTAAAAGATCCTGACACGGGCATCCAGATGGAGGTCTATACTGACCTTCCGGGGTTACAGTTCTACACGGGAAACAACATCGGAACTGTTGTCGGTAAGGGTAATGAGATCTATAAGAAGAATTTCGGACTATGCATGGAGACTCAGTATGTGCCTAATTCTCTGAATGACAGCAGATTTGACTGTCCGGTCATCAATGCGGGTGAAGAATTCGTAAGCAGGACCTCATATCACTTCATTTTCTGATCTTTTTCGGGATACTGTCATAAAAGCGAAAAAAAGATAGTACTTTTGCCTATTGCGACAAATTGCGAATAAGAATATAATCGCAATATTATACATAGGCAGGAGGTTTCATATGGCCAAAATTACTATTAATGATGACTTGTGCAAAGGCTGTGGTCTTTGTGTAGGTGCCTGTCCTAAGAATATTCTCGAACTTGAAAAGTCCAGGTTGAATTCCAAGGGTTATCACCCGGTTCATAACGTGGACATGGATTCATGTATCGGCTGCGCTTTCTGTGCAGTTCAGTGTCCGGATTCGGCTATTACTGTAGAAAGATAAGAGGAGAGTTCTTAAAATGGCACAAAAAAGAGTCTTAATGAAGGGTAATGAGGTTATTGCAGAAGCCGCTTTACGTGCGGGCTGCAGAAATTACTTCGGTTATCCGATCACCCCGCAGACTGAAGTCATGCACTACATGGCTAAGAAGATGGTTCAGATCGGCGGTAATTTTGTTCAGGCTGAGAGTGAAGTTTCAGCTATCAACATGGTTTACGGTGCCGCTTCAGCAGGCGCAAGAGTAATGACATCTTCGTCATCCCCGGGAATCTCTCTTAAGCAGGAGGGTATTTCCTATATCGCAGGTGCTGAGCTTCCTGCAGTAGTCGTTAATATCGTAAGAGCAGGCCCGGGTCTCGGCGGTATCCAGCCGGCACAGGGTGACTATTTCCAGGCAACGAAGGGCGGCGGACACGGCGACTACAGAAACCTTGTCATCGCACCTGCTTCTGTTCAGGAACTCTATGAGCTTACTGTTGAAGCTTTTAATCTCGCAGACAAATACAGGATGCTCGTTATGATCCTCGGTGACGGTACTTTGGGTCAGATGATGGAGCCTGTTGCTTTCCGTGATGAAGAGCCGATCGAGACATATGAGAAGCCTTGGGCTTGTACCGGAAGAGGTGACCGTAAGGAACATAATACGATCACATCGATCTATATCGATCCGGATGTTCTTGAGGCCAAGAACAGAGAGCTTCAGGAGAAGTATAAGATAGTCGAGGAGAATGAAGTCCGCTATGAGGCTATAGGCCTTGAGGATGCTGAGATTGTTATCACCGCTTTCTCCACATGTTCACGTATCAGCAAGAATGTAATCAGACAGGCAGCAGAACTCGGTATCAAGGTCGGTATGATAAGACCTATCACACTCTGGCCGTTCCCGAGCAAGATCATTTCCGAGACGGCAGCCAAGTCCAACGTTAAGGCTTTCCTTGATGTTGAGCTCAATGCAGGTCAGATGGTCGAGGATGTCCGTCTTGCAGTAAACGGTCAAAAGCCGGTTTACTTCCACGGAAGGATGGGCGGTAACCTGCCTACACAAAAAGAGATCCTCGACAAGATCATCGAGATCCACAAGGGAGGTAACGTATAATGGCTATTGTATTTCAACCTACAGAAGGTTTGACAAAGAAGCCTTTGCATTATTGCCCGGGCTGTAACCACGGTATCATCCACAGGATCATCGCCGAGACGATGGTCGAGATGGGCATCTTGAACGATGCTATCGGTGTCGCATCCGTCGGTTGTACTTATAACAGTTATGAGTATTTCTCATGTGATATGGTTCAGGCAGCTCACGGCCGTGCGCCTGCAGTTGCTACAGGTATCAAGCGTACTCATAAGGACAAGATCGTCTTCACATATCAGGGTGACGGTGACCTCGCTTCCATCGGTACTGCAGAGATCATCCATGCGGCTGCAAGAGGAGAGAAGATCTGTGCATTCTTCGTAAACAACGCAGTTTACGGAATGACATCCGGACAGATGGCTCCTACGACGCTTCTGGGTCAGGTAACGACGACTTCACCTTTCGGACGTGACGCATCATATCAGGGTTATCCGATCAACGTATCAGAACTCATCTCCCAGCTTACGGGTGCCGTATATGTTGAGCGTGTATGCCTCACGGATTATAAGAACATCATGAACGCCAAGAAGGCTATCAAGAAGGCCTTTGAGGTTCAGATGAGCGGTAAGGGATTCGCTTTTGTAGAGTTCCTCTCCACATGTCCTACGAACTGGGGTAAAGAGCCTTGTGCCGCTATGGAGTGGCTCAAGGAGAAGATGATCCCTCAGTATCCTCTCGGATGCTTCAAGGACACATCTAACGAGGAGGTGAAAGCATGATCGATTTTTCCGTAATTCTCGCAGGATTCGGCGGACAGGGAATCCTCTCCGCAGGTAAGATGGCAGCGGAGGCTGCTCTTTATGAGGGCAAGGAAGTCTCATGGTTCCCTTCATACGGTCCTGAGATGCGTGGCGGTACGGCTAACTGTTCCGTCGTAATATCGGATGAGCCTATCGGTTCACCTGTCATCAACGATGCAGACGTAGTCATCTGTCTTAACCAGCCTTCAATGGAGAAGTTTGAGTCTTCTTTGAAACCGGGCGGATATCTGATCATTGATTCTTCCCTGATCCATATCGAGCCTAAGAGGACCGACATCAACTTTATCGCAATGCCTGCTTCCGATATCGCTTCCGAGCTCGGTAACATGCAGTTTGCCACTATCTCGATGCTCGGTTGTCTTTCGAAGGCAACAGGATGCTTCTCGCGTGATTCTTTCGAGTCCTCTCTTAAGGAAGTCCTTCCTGAGAGACACCATAACAAGATCCCGGGAAACTTGAACGCATTCGACAAAGGCGCTTCTTACGCCAAGTAAGATACACTTGATCTTTCGAAGGGAGTTGTCAGTTGTCATACGGCAGCTCCCTTTTTTCTGCTCGAAAACATAGTGCAAATGTCAAAAAGCTCGTAATTGAACTTGGCTTTTGTTTCTAGTATACTTACGCCATAATATAGCCTAAGGGGAGGTGAATGTATGGACAGCGACAGTCATTACCGAAGTAGCAGTTATCGCGGTCCTGTACATTTCACGGGCATGATGCCGTAATCTTTTTCCGGCTTTCCTATCCTGTATGTACATCGCCGCGAGCGGTGTTTTTTATTCTTTGTGCAGGAGGCGGGGGCTATGGACACAAACATCATTAAAGAGCCGAATTTTGTTGAGGAGATCCTCGAGATATTCAGAAGCGATATCTCGGCAGCAGAGCTTAACGAGAAGATCTCCGATTACCATGACAACGATATAGCGGGTGCGCTCGAGCAGCTGACACCCGAAGAGAGACAGAAGCTCTATCCGATACTCGGTGCGGAAAAAGTATCCGAGATATTCACTTACATTGAAGACGTCGAGCTCTACATGAGCGAGCTCAATATCGAGAAGGCTGCCAAGGTCATCTCCCACATGGACTCCGATGACGCCGTAGATGTCCTCGAAGAGATGGACGATTCGACATCCGAACAGATCGTCAGCATGCTCGAGGGAGACGCAGGTAAAGACGTAAGACTCATTCTCTCGTATGATGATGATGAGATCGGCAGCAAGATGACTACCAATCTCATCGTTATCAAACGCGGACTTACCGTAAGGGAAGCCATGAGAGAGCTCGTTAAGCAGGCGGGCGATAATGACAATATATTCACAATATATGTAACGGATGAGGATGACAGGTTCTACGGAGCGATTGACCTTAAGGACCTGATAGTAGCAAGATCGAGCACCGATCTCGAGAATCTGATCGTAACATCCTATCCTTATGTCGGTGACCATGAGATCATGAGCGACTGTATCGAGAGGATCAAGGACTACGCGGAGGATTCCATACCTGTACTGTCGGAAGATAAGAAGATACTGGGCATCATCACGGCACAGGATATCGTTGAAGTAGTCGATGACGAGTTGGGCGATGACTACGCTAAGCTCGCAGGTCTCACCGCAGAGGAAGATCTTAACGAGAAGACAAACGAGAGCATGAGGAAGAGACTTCCTTGGCTTATAATCCTTCTTATCCTCGGAATAGTCGTATCCACAGTGGTGGGCGTTTTCGAGAAGGTCGTAGCAGCAATACCGATAGTCATATGCTTTCAGTCGCTTATCCTTGATATGGCAGGAAATGC
>Ga0310786_10009292_pt1 | contig 12496 bp, 8 predicted proteins | sample AusTroGonzalo_MG_FD_203881 | JGI IMG/M metagenome (GOLD analysis project Ga0310786, IMG submission 203881) | Bovine rumen microbial communities from tropical cattle in Woodstock, Queensland, Australia - Gonzalo_03 (v2) (version 2) | ecosystem: Host-associated > Mammals > Digestive system >...
TTTTCGCTCAGGTCGCCCTGTGCACGTGCCTCAGCGATGGCATCTCTCACCTGAGGCAGTTCCACTTGTTCCATATGGCGGAGTTCTTCTACGAGTTTGTCGTAACCCTCCTGTGACATATATTCGTAACCCATATCTTCTGTTCTAGATTAAATTATGGTGCAAAGATACGAAAAAATTCCGCAGAATGTTTGCAAATCTTCCAAAAACTTCCTACCTTTGCCGCAAATAACAATGAAACTCGAAGATTACTTACGACAACATGCAGAAGAAACGCCTGATCGTATAGCCGTCATCTGTGGTGACGAGACGGTCAGTTACGCCACGTTGTTTCAACGGGTGCAGGCGCGTGCTGCCACGATGCCTCAGGGTGAGGTTGTCGTGTTCCGCAGTTCACATACCATTGATTTCCTTGTCACCTATTTCGCCATTCATCTGGCTGGTTCGGTGGCCGCTCCTCTGGAGCACGATACACCCGAGCCCTTGTTTCAGGAGATCTCTGCCAGTCTTGTAGGCAGTACGCTGCCAGCAGACAGTGCCGACATCCACTATACCACAGGCACCACTGGACGTTCCAAGGGTGTCATCATCAGTCATCGCACCATCATTGCCGATGCTGAGAACCTGATCGCAGGTCAGGGCTTCAGTCGTGATCTGTTGTTCATCATCAACGGGCCTCTTAATCACCTCGGCTCACTGTCGAAGATATTCCCTGTGGTGATGCTTGGTGCCACACTCTACATCCTTGACGGCATGCGCGATCTGAATGCTTTCTTCCGTGCCCTCGACTATCCCGCACCGAAGATTGCCACCTTCTTCGTACCTGCTACCATCCGTATGCTGCTGCAGTTTGGTGCCGAGCGTCTGGCAACCTATGCTGATAAGATCGACTTCATCGAGTCGGGGGCTGCCCCTCTGGCACATGCCGATATGCTGCGTCTCTGTGAGCTGCTGCCCCATACGCGCCTCTATAACACCTATGCCTCTACCGAGACAGGTATCATTGCCACCTACAACTTCAACGACGGACGCTGTCTGCAGGGCTGCCTAGGTCGTCCCATGCCTCATTCGCGTATCGTGATTACCGACGAAGGACTGATTGCCTGTCAGGGTGACACGCTGATGACGGGCTATGTGAATGATCCAGAACTCACTGCTACCATCCTGCGCGACGATACCATCTATACCTCCGACATCGGACATATCGACGACGAGGGTATGTTGCGCCTCGAAGGACGTCAGGGCGATGTTATTAATGTGGGTGGGTATAAGGTGGCTCCCACTGAGGTCGAGGATGCTGCTCTCTCACTGCCTGAGGTCAAGGACTGTATCTGTATCTCTGTTGCGCATCCCGTCATGGGTCAGGCGCTAAAACTGCTGGTGGTTCTGGCAGATGGTCACTCCCTAAACAAACGTCAGATAGCCCTTGCTCTCAAAGACCGTCTCGAAACCTACAAGGTGCCCCAACTTTACGAACAGGTAGAAACCATCCAGCGCACCTACAACGGAAAACTCAATCGGAAGTATTATAGCAGTTGATATGGAAGAAGACATATTTAATGGAGCGCGGCATGTTCCGACTGGACTGGAGCATCTTTGACTGGCAGGAGGCCAGAAGGGGGGACTTCTTTTATATGATGCGTATTGGCGATGAGCAACCCGGTGAGACACCCCAGATTCCACTCAGAAAACTCCAGGCAGCCATTCCCGATTTTGACTGGGAGAAAGGCCACTCTGGAGTGCTTCTTTCAAGTGATGTCACAGATAGGCTGACTGAACTCTGGCATCCTGACCAGGGATTTGTGAACCTATTTGCTGATCCGTATGTGAACTGAATCACTAATCCTCTGTTTCTTTTTTCGCGAATGATAGTTGGCTGGCCTGCTCGTAGGTGAACTGGGCCATTTCTTCTGTCTGCGGTGACGCACCGTAGAGTGCCTTGTACATCCGATAGAGGGAACGGATACCATCTGTCTTTACCGCGTGTACGACACAAAGGTTGAGAAGACCCACGTTCTCAGACAGGATGTCGAGATCGGTGAGGGCGATCTGCGAGAGTGCCATCTGGTAGGCATCGTCGCTGTTGGCGGCGATGAAGCGGTCGATGTCGCCCAAGGTGGTGAAGCCGAACTTCTCGAACACGCGAAGGAAAGGCTGCAGCGAGGTGGGGTAAATCTCGGCTTGGTTGACGGCGGCAATGCGTTTGTTCAGACGGTCGAAGGGGTGCAGGTTCAGGTAGTTGCGGAACGATTCACTGTCGAGTTCCACATCATCGAGTTTACCTGATTCCACCAGTGATTTTACACGACGGCGATAGTCGGTAAGGGTAGCGCGCAGACGACTGAACTCATCGTCGATGAGCTCGAGTGTGCCTGCCAGCCGACTGAACTGGCGTACGTATTCGCGTGGGATCTTCACGTCGCCCTTATAGCCTGTGTCGTGCTCGATGGTGGACCACACGTGTTGCAGGGCAGTCCGCATCTGCAGTTCGAAACGGATGGTGTTGAGTTCGGGCATCGAGGGATCATCAACCACGCTCTTAGGCAGACGACAGATGTAATGGAGTGAGTTGTAGCCGAAGCTGTCGAGCTCGTGAAGTTTTCGTTTGTCCACTGACTCTTTCCAATCGACATCGAGGGTGCGCTTAGCAATGGCTGCCACCTTATCCACGTCGTCGGTGTAGAAGGTGATGATGCGGACACCCACGAGATCTGTCAGATTGTTGATGTCGTTATACTTGTAACCTTTGCGTTCGAGCTTACCAGCCAGTGAGTCTTCCTGCTTCACGCGGTGCTCCATGGCGTTGACGTAGATGCCCTGTTCTTTCAGGACACGACTGAGATGCTGATAGACCAGCTCATCCAATCTCTGGAGAATGGGGAGCCGGTCTCTGAATTGCTGGAGAATCATTTCTCCATGGGGATCTAAATGATGACTCATTTCTTTGGAGTGGTACTGATATTTACAAGATGGACAATGTTCAGATAGGGGATACCTGTATTGGCCTCAAGACCGATCTCACAGGTACGGCTGTTGGAGTAGCCGACCTCAATCTTATGGGCTTCGATCTGGGGCTTCAGCTTGCGCAGACCATAGCGGTTCAGTTCAGGGAAGGTAAAACCGCGATCGCCAGCGAATCCGCAACAACCCACACCCTCTGGAATTAGCACGTTGTTCGAGCAGAGTTTGGCGAGGGCAATCATGTCCTTATCCACACCCATCAGTCGGGTAGAGCAGGTGAGGTGGATGGCAATGGGCTTGTCAGTCGGATGGAAGTCGAGACGATCCTTCAGGTAGGTCATGATGAACTCGGCAGGCTCGTAGAGCTTCATCTTCTTCATCACCTTCTTCATGCGGTGCAGACAGGGACTCTGACCACAGAGTACGGGATACTTACCTTGTTCTGAAGCTTTCCAGAGGGCAGCTTCAAGTTCGGCACTCTTACGGTCGGCGATGTCGAGCATACCCTTCGACTCCCATATCTGTCCGCAGCACATGCGCTCCATACCTTCCGGGAAGATGACCTCGTAGCCTGCCTTCGCCATCAGCTGGATGACCTCGTCGACGAGTGCGTGCTTGAAAGGCGCTTCTTTCGAAAGACCCATCGTCTGGTTGATACAACTGGGGAAATAGACGACCTTCAGGTCGGAGTGCTGTCCCTCGTAGTGAGGAACGGATTTCTCGATGATGAATTGGGTGAGGTCACTCTTCTTGGGCTGACGCTTCTTCTTCGGCATCGCAGTGGTCCAAAGCGGCAGTCCCATCTTATTCATCGTGCGACAGACGTTGGTCATCAGCGTAGGACCGAGGGTGACGTGGGCAAGATGGGCCACGTCAAGCACGACGCGCAGACCGCTCTTGATACCTGCCATGTGGTTGGCAGCGAATTCGCCGATCTTACGACCCATGGGGTTCTTGTTCATATCGAGTTGGCGAATGAGGTGGGTCAACTCACCTGTATTGATCTTCATCGGACAAGAGGTCGAGCAGAGTCCATCGGCAGCACAAGTCTGATCACCATAGTATTTATATTGCTGTCGCAGGGTAGCGGCACGCTCCGGATTCTGACCCGTCTTCTCCAGATAGAGGATCTCTCGCTGGACGGCGATACGCATACGGGAGGAGAGGGTGAGGCCGCATGACATGCAATTGACTTCACAGAAGCCACACTCGATACACTTGTTGGCCCGCTTCACCTGTTCGATTGTCTCCTTGGCTGTCGAGTGTTCTGGTTCCATGAGATACCGGCCGCCATCGGGCACGCTGGCGAAGTCGTAGTCGAGTACAGGCAGCGGTTTCAGACACTTGATAAAGCAGTCGGGATCGTCGTTGAAGATCACGCCCTGATTCAGCAGACCCTCGGGATCGAAGATAGCCTTCAGTTCCTTCATCACCTCGTAGGCCTTGTCACCCCACTCGTATTTCACGAAGGGCGCCATGTTACGGCCTGTGCCGTGCTCTGCCTTCAGTGAACCGTCGTAGCCCTCTACCACGAGTTTCGCCACGTCGCGCATCATCTCTGCGTAACGTGCCACCTCGTGCTCGTCGGCAAAACTCTGGTTCAGGATGAAGTGGTAGTTGCCCTCAAAGGCGTGACCATAGATACAAGCATCTGAGTAACCGTGATCGGCGATGAGTTTCTGGAGTTTCACGGTAGCCTCAGGCAGTGACTCGATGGGGAATGCAACATCCTCAATCAGACACGAGGTGCCGATAGGACGTGTACCACCCACGCTGGGGAAGATACCTGAGCGGATAGCCCAGTATTTACCATAGACGGCAGGATCCTCTGTAAACTCGGCAGGGATATACAGTTTGAACTGCTTCAGGCATTCCTGGATCTTCTCAATCTTCTCGAGGAGCTGTTCGTGGGTGATGCCCTTCGTCTCTGTGAGAATAGCGGTGAGACCCTTGTAATCGCCAGGCTCTACGCCAGGAATCTTTCCGGCGTCCACATCCTTCTTATACTGCAGATAGACAGGATCATCGACAGAAGCCAGTGACATGTAGTCGAGCATCTCAGCCGACTTCACCACGAGGTTCTCTGCACTATAGGTCAGGTCGTCCTCACCAGCCTTCATCTTCTTCATGGCCACCACAGCCTCGCAACTCTCCTTCATGGTGAGGAAATAAACCATCGCAGAGGCCTTGAACTTATAGTCGATGAGGGTTTTCATCGTCACCTCAGAGAGGAAGGCGAGTGTGCCCTCACTACCTACCATCGAGTGGGCGATGATATCGAACGGATCATCATAGGCCACCAAGGGACGGAGGTTCAGACCCGTCACGTTCTTAATACTATATTTGGTACGTATGCGCGAGGCGAGGGCTTCGTCTGCACGTACCTTGTCGCGCAGGGCCTCGATCTTCTTCAGGAACTCGGGATGACTCTTGCGGAAGGCCTCCTTACTCTCTTCCGAACCGGTGTCGAGCACGGTGCCGTCGGTCAGGATGATTCGGGCGCTGATCATCATACGGTCGCTGTTGGCATGCACACCGCAGTTCATACCCGAGGCATTGTTGATCACGATACCACCCACCATGGCCGAACCGATAGAGGCAGGGTCGGGTGGGAACACACGTCCGTAGGGCTTCAGGATCTCATTCACCTTTCCACCCACGATACCAGGCTGAAGTTTGATGGTCTCCTGGTTCTTGCCGATCTCATATTTCTCCCAGTGCTTACCGGCAACGATCAGCACACTCTCTGTACAACTCTGACCAGAGAGCGAGGTGCCTGCTGCACGGAAGGTGAAGGGCAGCTTGTATTTCTGACAGGCCTTAACGATCTTGGATATCTCCGTTTCGCCATCGCTGCGGATGACGACCTTCGGGATCTGGCGATAGAAACTGGCGTCCGTTCCCCAACCTAAGGTACGGAGCTCATCGGTATAAATACGGTCAGACGGCAGGAACTGTCTGAGGTCTTGAAGGAATTGATTCATCATAGGGCTTTTTCTTTTTTACGTGTAATACTATTAGTTTTGGGGGCAAATATACAAAAAAAAGTTGAAATAATTTGCATTATTCCAAAAAAGTTTGTATATTTGTCGCCAATAATATTCATCAAATAACTAAAAAACCTATATGACAGCTCTAATTTCCGTAATCCCAATTCTGTTGCTCATCGTATTGATGATGGGTTTCAAAGTGTCTGGTTACAAGAGTGCAGTGGTCACTCTTATCGTTACAATCCTGCTGGCCTTATTTGCAGTACCTGCTATGGGTATCCTGCCTGAGAAGTTTGCCGGAGAGTCAATCTTTGGCATCACCCTCTGGTCGGTGGTGGAAGGTTTCCTGAAGGCGTGCTTCCCGATTATCCTGATCATCATCTGCGCCATCTTCAGTTACAACATCCTTTGTGAGACGAAGGAGATCGAGACGATCAAGACGCAGTTTATCCAGATGACGAGCGACAAGGGACTGCTCGTGCTGTTGCTCACCTGGGGCCTCGGTGGTGTGCTCGAAGGTATGGCCGGCTTCGGAACGGCTGTGGCGATTCCTGCTGCCATCTTGATCGGACTGGGCTTCAAACCGATGTTCTCGGCTGTGATCTGTCTGGTGGCCAATACGGTGGCTGTGGGCTTCGGTGCCGTAGGACTGCCTGCTACCACACTCGCCAATCAGGTGGCTGCCAGCGGTGTAGCTACGCCTGAGGAGCTTTGTGAGGTGGCAACCTTCATCATCCTGCAGCTCTCTCTGATGTTCTTCATCACCCCGTTCCTCATCCTGATGATGACGGATCGTACGAAGATTGTGAAGAATCTCTCTATCGCCCTCTTCGTGGGTGCATGCTCCATCACCGTGCAGTTCTGCTGCGCTCACTTCATTGGTCCTGAGACACCTGCTATCCTGGGTTCTGTGGCTGCCATCATCGCGATGCTGATCTACAACAAACTGTTTATCAAGGACGAGAATCCTGCTGACGAGGTGAAGGTTGAAAAGAAGCAATTCGGTACAGTGAAGACCCTTAAGGCATGGAGTGTCTATGGTCTGATCATCTTCTTCATCCTCATCAGCAGTAAGATCGTGCCTCCCATCAACGAGTTCCTGAATTCTACCTTGGTGACGAAGTTCGACCTGCCCGTGATCGGTAATACCTTTAAGTTCGGCTGGCTGTCGAATGCGGGTCTGATGATCTTCCTCGGTGCCGTGATCGGCGGACTGATCCAGGGCATGAGCTTCGGTAGTCTGATGAAGCTGTTGGCGAAGACCACCCTGAACCTGCAGAAGACGGTTGTGACGATCTGCTGTCTCGTGGCAATGGCGATGCTGATGAACAACACGGGTATGACCAACGATATCGCAAAGGGCCTTGTGTTGCTCACAGGTTCTGCCTTCCCGTTCTTCGCACCGCTGATCGGTTCGATCGGTACCTTCGTGACAGGTTCGGCTACGAATGCCAACATCCTCTTCGGTAAGCTGCAGGCTACTGCCGCCAGCGACCTCGGACTGGTGAATCAGGGTACGTTCTTCGGTGTTAGTGGTAGTGAGACCAACTGGCTCGCTGCAGCCAACTGTGCCGGATCTGAGGGCGGTAAACTGCTATCACCGCAGTCGATAGCCATTGCAACCGCCGCTTGCGATATGGAAGGACAGGATGGTGACATCATGCGTAAGACGATGCCATTCGCCATCTTCTGGATCCTGATGAATGGTCTGATGGTATTCCTCGGTCTACACGTGATCTGATCATAATGATCATAAAAATCCCCGCCACTCGGCGGGGATTTCTTTTTATTGGAGGTTCTTAAAGGCGGAACCGAAAATGATGTACTGTGTGTTACCAGCGATGGTGCCTTCGTTCTGTCCCCAGAGGAAGGGCCAGTCGTCGAAGTTTTCAAAGTGGTCTGGCTTACGGAAGAGCAGACCAGGTGCCACGTTACCGGGGATGGCAGAGAAGTCGGCACGGTTGTTACCGTAGAACACCTGCTTCGGACGGGCAGCTCCTACGACAGCCACAAACGAGTAGTTGTGATAAGGATGACAGCCGTAGAGCCAGTTGGACACGCGATAAATCTCATCCTTGCTTACGATGTCAGGATAGTAGAGGTGGGCGTAGTTCACGGCGATACCGAAGTTGAGAATCATATTCACACCAGCCCAGTTGCCGAGTCCGATGGGCACACCATAAGGATTATCCTTGTCGAAACCTTTAACATAGTCGGCAAACTCCTTGACAAGTGGACGGAGGCTCTGCTTGTAGGCCTCGTCCTTCATAGGGATGCTGTCGAGTGCGATCTGTAACTTCAGGGTGATGTTGTTACCCGTCAACCAGGCGAAATCGGCCTCTGCCTGCGCGTCGCGACGAGGTTTGCTGGCTTTCAACAATTCTTCTGCTTCAGCGCGCAGACGGTCTGCCTGACGTTGGGCGCGCTCTGCCAGATCGTCGTTATAGCCTCGAAGTACACGGGCTGCAGAATTCAAGACGCCTGCGGCCTGAAGATCGAGGCGGGGATTACGCGTAGTGAAAGCCCACATATCGTCAGGCGTACCACTGCGCTTGCCATCGGCTGACACCTCATAGGGCTTCAGACTCGGATCATAGTGCAGACCGTCGGTGATAGAGGCGGCATCGCCTAAGTGGTGGTAGTTGTCGAGCACAGAGTTAGAGAGTGTCTGTGCCATGTGTCCGATTTGTTCTGCCTGTGCCACGAGGTTCAGCGTACCATGTTCGATAAACTGCAGAATATCGGGGGTGCCGTCGGGACGGTGTAGATCGACATAACGTTGCTTCTGACTGACGAAGGTTTCGTCGCGCATCGGCTTGAAGAGTTCCCAGGCACGGATGAAGTTCTGTACCACATTGATGTTCGAACCCGTCTCGATGTCGAAGTCACCGGCATCGAAGAAACCGCCGACATTCAGACCTGGGATGAGTTCATAGGGTTTGTATTTCGTATCTGTAGTCGCCCCCTGACTATGCAGGTCGAAGTGGTCGCTCTCAGGTGCCTGCAAATAACCTTCCTTGAAGGGCTCACCATGCCAGGTGCGATAGCCCTCCGTGACGTACATATGATCCATGTGGATGGGCACCCATACGTCGGTAGTAGCATCAGTGATCTTGTCATACACGTGTTCATCGATCAGGAAGTCGTTGGTCTTCGTGTTGCCATATTGGATATAATACACACCCGGTTCACGGACACTGGAGAAATTGAACTTCACATAGTTATATTTGAAATAGGGTCCCCATGGTTTGATCTCACCCGTGAAGACTTTCTCCTTAGAACCGTCGTCCTTGATGCGGTAGAGGTATGCATTCGCCTGAGGGATGTCCTGCTTGTCGAGTTCGATCACGGCCACCTTCGGCTGCTCGGGGGTATAACCCACCTGACTGAAACCGATGTTCGGCTCACGGATCCAACCAGGGATAGCATGCGGCTCAACGGTCCAGGTCACCACCTTACCGGTCTTGCCTTTCGGCAGCACACTGCGCAGCACGAACCATCCATTCTGGGCCAGCATACGGCCATCATAGAGTTTCAACTCTGCGTCACTGCTGATACGTACCATGCGCTCAGGGTCATCGGTTGCCATGATAATCTGATGACCTGTCTCCAACGGCAGAGGATCGACGAAGCGGTCTGTACCACGATCATCGTAGGTCTTGAAGCCCTTGAACTGACGGGGCTTCTCACTGTTCGGACGGGTGATAGTCTGACTTGTAGCATAACGCGGGAAGCGGTTCAGACGACCATCCATCGTGAAGGTCTTCAACCAGTAACGTGAAGGCAGGAACTCCAGATTGAAACCTGCATCACCAGCCAGTTTCTCCGGTACGGGCTTGTCGAGCCAGACGGCAATCTCCACTGCCTTGCCCTTTGCGGTCACCACCACACGACTGTCAAAGTCGTAGTCGTTATAACGCAGGGCCACCTCGATGGTACCTTTCTCTTGGTCCACCTTACGATCGGTCATCAGTGGCACGAGGTCCCACTGCTCAGGGGTGTTGCTCAGACGGACAGCACCACCCTGGATGGAACGCACACCATGTTGGATGACCTCAATACCCGAGTTCTTCTCGTCATTGAATCCGCCGTTAAAACTGTTGCTATAAACGAGCACGTTGACACCTTGTCGCTCGAAATAGCCAAGATCGTTTAGTCTGAGATCCTGTGCTTTTGCTGAGACAGTTGCCAGGATCAGTGTTGATAAAATGAATAGTTTTCGCATAAACAAATAGTTTTATTGGTATTTAGACGTGGTAGAAAGCCTGAAGTCAAATGGTGTTAACATAGTTTAAATAGAATTTCCTGTCACGGATGGGATTTCCTTTCGAATTGTTTGGCAGTTTGAGGGCTTTTGTGTAAATTTGCAGGCAGAAAAAGTACAGCTAGATGGAACGACTTTGGAACAGGAACTACTGCAAGGTGATGGCAGCGAACTTCTCGCTGTTTTTTGCGTTTTATGTGCTGACACCACTGTTACCGCTCTATCTGAGTGAGCATTTCGGCGCCACGAAGGATATGATCGGTCTCGTGTTGTCGGGCTATACCATCACGGCCCTCTTGTTCCGTCCGTTCAGCGGCTATGTGGTCGATTCCTTTCCGAGAAAGACGGTGCTGATGATTTGTTTCAGTGCCTTTGCCATCTTCTTCGCAGGCTACCTCGCGGCTTCCACCTTATTATTATTTACCATCGTCAGAACCTTGCACGGCGGTCCTTTCGGTGGGCTGACGGTAGCCAACTCTACGGCTGCCATCGACGTGTTGCCATCGAGCCGACGCACGGAGGGCATCGGCTACTATGGACTGAGTAATAATCTGGCGATGGCGATCGCACCGACTATCGGTATATGGATCTATGATCTCACCGACAGTTTCGACTTCCTGTTCTGGTTGGCATTGTTGGTGGCCTGTGCAGGCTGGCTCACTGATGCTACGGTGAAGTTCCCTGAAAAGGAGATCGTGCGTAATAAGTCGAAGTTGTCGTTAGACCGTTTCTTCCTGGTACGTGGATGGCTGTTAGGGGTGAATATGATTGCCTTCGGTTTCAGTTTCGGTGTGCTGAGCAACTATCTGGCAATCTACGGCAAAGAGGAGATGGGTATCACTGGCGGTACGGGTACGTACTTTCTGCTGTGCTCCCTAGGTTTGATGGCGTCACGCTTGCAGGGCGGTAAGGCCCTCCGTCAAGGACGCCTGACGCATAATGCAGGCTCAGGTATGGTGATCTCACTGATCGGTTATACCATGTTTATCCTGGTACCGAATGGGATCGGCTATTATAGTTCGGCGCTGTTGATCGGTCTGGGTAACGGGCATATGTGGCCTGCCTTCCAGAACATGACTATCAATGTGGCGCATAACAACCAGCGTGGAACTGCCAACTCCACGATCCTTATCTCTTGGGATATCGGTATGGGACTGGGCATCCTGCTAGGTGGTGTGATTGCTGAGTTCCTGGGCTATAGTGCAGCCTTCTGGACTGTGGTAGTTGTCAACGCCACAGGAGTGTTGACTTTCTTCCTTGCTACCAAGGCATTCTTCCTCCAGCGTAATCTGAATGCCACTGTCAGATAACAGTAATCCCCGCTCAGAAGCGGGGATTACTCATTATTTGGTTCCGTTAATCGTGTAATCCAGAGCGGCACCGATGGCAGTGCAATATTGCGAATACTTGGGAATGTGGAAACGGATGCTGTATAGTTTCTCCAGGGCAGGGAACACTTCCTTGCACTGGGGGAGGAGCGATAGGTTACCGATGAGTACGAAGTCACGGATATCACTGCCTAACGAGGCGAGCCATGCGGCAGAACCTATTGACTGGAGCACCATTCTGATGAGGCCTGCAGCGATGTCTTCTTTCGAGGCATCGGTCTGTGCACGGGCGAAGTTAGAGGCGATAGTATCCATCGGCAGTCCTGGCAACGGCTGTGCACTGATATCACCGATGGTGAGGTCGATGTTACGCATATTGCCTTGTTTGGCAAGCGTAGCCACCTGTTTGATGTCACCGGTGTTGAGCATGATGCGGGCTAGTCCCTGTAGGGTACCACCGCCCACGCCGATACCACCGATATGGCGCATCTCGTCGCCGTTGCACATCACAAATGAGGTACCAGTGCCCATCGAAACGACGATAGTATGATCAAGTTTCGACTCAAAGCGGGCACCCAGACCATCGGCCATAAACTCCTGCGACTTTGCCGTCGGCAGACCATAGATAGGGGAATCGATATAGGCTGCACCCACACCAGTGAGCATCACCTGCTCCACGTCTTTGAGGTCGATCTCATTGTCGTGCAGATATTTTCCGAAAGCGCCGTAGAGTGAAGTGATCGGATCTGCTGCCGTAATGCGGATAGGGGCAGACACCTTTCCGTTCTTGATGCCTACAATCTTTGTCGTGGAGATACCCACGTCGATACCAATGACAATTCCCATAATATTTAAAGTCTTAATGTTTACTATAAAACAAAAAACCCGGCCGCCATAACGCGAAACCGGGGTAATGAAAGGAGGAGTGGTACCTCCAGGAATCGAACCGGGGA
>Ga0310786_10009293_pt1 | contig 12495 bp, 8 predicted proteins | sample AusTroGonzalo_MG_FD_203881 | JGI IMG/M metagenome (GOLD analysis project Ga0310786, IMG submission 203881) | Bovine rumen microbial communities from tropical cattle in Woodstock, Queensland, Australia - Gonzalo_03 (v2) (version 2) | ecosystem: Host-associated > Mammals > Digestive system >...
TTCACCGCCGGACATGCGTCAAACTCCATATCCGCAGCCCTTGGTATGGCTGTGGCCGATAAGCGCAACGGCAATGCGTCACGACGCGTAGTTGCCGTGATAGGCGACGGTGCAATGAGCGGAGGTCTTGCATTCGAGGGAATAAACAACGCGTCCATCACCGACAACGACCTGCTCATAATCCTGAACGACAACAACATGAGCATATCGCAGAGTGTCGGAGGAATGCGCAGCTATCTGACCCAGCTCCAGACATCACGCTCATACAACAAGTTCCGCTACTACGTCTCAAGGGCATTGGACAAGCTGGGACTCATGACCGAGCAGCGCCGCCGCAACATCATACGCCGCAACAACCGCATCAAGATAAAGCTCACCCATCAGAACAATATGTTCGAGGGTATGGACATACGTTATTTCGGACCGATTGACGGACATAACGTCCAGAATCTGGTACGCATCCTGAGCAACATCAAGAACATGCACGGCCCCAAGCTGCTGCATATCAAGACCATCAAGGGCAAGGGTTACGAGCCCGCCGAGAAGGACTCGGCCATATGGCATGCCCCCGGACTCTTTGACAAGGTAACCGGCGAGCGTATAGTACGCAACGGCAACGGTCAGCCGCCCCTTTTCCAGGATGTGTTCGGCGAGACCCTTCTCGAGCTGATGCGCGAGAACTCCAAAATCATCGGCATAACCCCTGCAATGCCAATAGGCTGCAGCATGGATATCCCCATGAAGGTCTATCCCGACCGCTGTTTTGACGTAGGTATTGCCGAAGGTCATGCCGTGACATTCTCCGGAGGTCTTGCCAAGGAGGGCATGATGCCTTTCTGCAACATCTACTCGTCATTCATGCAGCGTGCATATGACAATATCATACACGATGTCGCCATACAGAAACTCAACGTGGTCATCTGTTTAGACCGCGCCGGTCTGGTAGGAGAAGACGGCCCCACCCATCACGGAGCCTTTGACCTGGCATTCCTGCGCCCCATCCCCAACCTGACCATCGCATCACCCTATGACGAGATAGAACTGCGCAACCTCATGTACACAGCACAGCTTCCCGACCAGGGCCCCTTTATCATCCGATACCCGCGCGGCCGCGGCATACTGTCCGATTGGCGCAAGCCTTTGGAGCCCGTTGTCATCGGCACCGGACGTAAGATAAAGGAGGGCGATGACATCGCAGTACTCTCTATCGGCCCCATAGGCAACCTCGCGGAGAATGCCATTGAGACTTGGGAGAAAGAGAGCGGAAAGACAGCCGCACTCTATGACATGCGTTTCCTGAAACCTATTGACACCTCCATACTCAGGGAGGTCGCAAAGAAATACAGCCGTATCATCACCATTGAGAACGGCGCGGTAACCGGAGGACTGGGCACCGCAGTAGTTGAATACATGGCCGATAACGGCTATAACCCTGTAATCAGGCGTATGGGACTGCCCGACCGATTCATCGAGCACGGCTCCACACCTCAGCTTCTGCATCTCTGTCATCTTGACGAAGATGCAATCATCAGCACACTGAGTGAGCTGATTTCAGAACCCGAAAAATCAAAGAAATGAAAATCGTTATTGCAGGAGCAGGAAATGTAGGTATCCATCTGGCCAAGCTTCTGGCCGGAGAGAACCAGGACATAGTCCTCATTGACGAAAGCCCCGAGAAACTGGCCCGTCTGGATTCCAGTTTTGACCTGCTCACCATCCAGGAATCACCCGTATCGCTGCACGGTCTCAAAGAGGCCGGTGCAGGCAATGCAGACCTGTTCGTGGCTGTAACAACCGACGAAAGCCGCAATATCATATCCGCCCAACTGGCACACCATCTGGGAGCCAAGAAGACGGTAGCCCGAATAAACAACTACGAGTATCTCCAGCCAAAAAACATGGAGTACTTCAACCGCATCGGACTTGATTCACTCATCTACCCGGAACTTCTGGCCGCCAAGGATATCGTGGACGGCATGAAACTCAGCTGGATACGTCAGTGGTGGGAATTCGCAGGCGGCGCCCTGGTAATGATGGGTATCAAACTGCGTGACAACGCCCAGATCCTTAACAAGCCTCTGGCCGAACTCGGCAAGGAACTGCCGTACCACATTGTAGCCATACTCCGTGAGGGTGAGACCATCATCCCGAGCGGCGCCGACAAAATGCAGGCAGGTGATCTGGTCTACTTCATGACCATGAAGAAGCATATCCCCCATATCCGCAAGATTGCAGGTAAGGAGGAACTGCCCGATGTCCGTGATGTAATCATAATGGGCGGCAGCCGCATCGCAGTCCGTACCGCACAGCTCATGCCCGACTACATGAACCTCAAGATAATAGAGAGTGACATGGAGCGCTGCGAGCGCCTGACCGAACTCTGTGATGACAAGGTGATGATCATCAACGGTGACGGACGTGATCCCAGCCTGCTTATGAGCGAGGGTATTGAACATACCGAGGCATTCGTAGCCCTGACCGACAACTCCGAGACCAACATACTGGCCTGTCTGGCTGCCAAACGTTTCGGAGTGACCAAAACCATAGCCGAGGTTGAGAACATAGACTACATCAACATGGCCGAGAAGCTGGATATCGGCACCGTAATCAACAAGAAGAAGATTGCAGCCAGCCACATCTACCAGATGATGCTCGACGCCGATGTCACAAACGTCAAGTGCCTCACTTTCGCCAATGCCGATGTAGCCGAGTTCAACGTCATAGAGGGTGCCAAGATCACCCGCAGTCAGGTAAAGGACATCTCATTCCCGCGTGGAGTGACCATCGGCGGACTTATCCGCAATAAAGAGGCCATCATTGTTACCGGTACCACTCAGATTCAGCCCGGTGACCATGTAGTGGTATTCTGTCTTGAAGGAATGATAAAGACCATAGAAAAGTATTTCAATTGATACACGTAAAGATCATACACCGCATACTTGGAGTCCTGCTTCTGATTGAATCGGGAATACTCCTGCTCTGCGCACTGCTGCCCATATTCTATGGTGAGGACGATATGTTCGGATTCATCATGGCATCGCTCATAAGCGCCTGCTGCGGCATGACCTTCATGATGATCGGCAAGAGCGCCCGCAAGAGAGAGGGATCCATGACCCGCCGCGACGGATACATCGTTGTAGCCGTAAGCTGGGTACTCTTCTCCATATTCGGTTCACTGCCCTTCTATGTCAGCGGCTACATACCGTCATTTACCGATGCCTTCTTCGAGACCATGTCCGGATTCACCACCACCGGCGCCACCATCATACAGGATGTCGAGGTCATACCTCACGGACTGCTGTTCTGGCGAAGCCTGACACAGTGGATAGGCGGTTTGGGCATAGTATTCTTCACGGTGGCCGTACTGCCTATCTTCGGTGTAGGCGAGGTTCAGCTCTTCGCAGCCGAGGCCATCGGTCCCACCCGTAACAAGCTTCATCCGCGCATCAGTATAAGCGGCCGATGGATCATCACCGTCTACCTGCTCATAACCGTTCTTTGTGCTGTTGCCTTGAGACTGTGCGGCATGGGTATCTTTGACAGTGTAAACCACGCCCTTACTACAGCCGCCACCGGCGGATTCTCAACCAAGAACGCAAGCATAGCATACTTCAATTCGCATACAATTGAGTATGTCATCACCTTCTTTATGTTCCTGTCAGGTGTCAACTACGGACTGATATTTTTCCTGGTATTCCGCGGTCAGGTACGCAAACTGATAGAGGACACACAGTTCAAGTGGTATCTCATGTTACTGCTCCTGTTCACCGCGATAGTGGGCATCGCACTATTCATTTCCACACCCTACAACGCATCCGCTTCACTGCGTAACGCGCTGTTCCATGTAACGGCCATCATAACCACTACGGGATTCACATCGACCGATTATACCCTGTGGCCCCCGTTTATATGGATGATTCTGGGTCTGTGTTTCTATTTCGGTGCCTGCGCCGGATCAACCACCGGTGGTATGAAGGCCATCCGAATAGCCGTTCTGTTCAAGTCCATGCGCAATGAGTTCAACCGCATACTGCACCCCAACGCAGTGCTTCCGGTCCGCATCAACGGCAAGGTCATACCTCCGTCAACACGTCAGAGCGTGCTCACGTTCAGCATATTCTTCTTTGCGCTTGTATTTGTAGGCTGGTTCTTCTACCTGGCCATAGGAATAGACATAGCCGAGGCATACGGCATCTCACTGTCGTGTCTGAGTAATATCGGTCTTACAATCGGTTATCACGGATGTAATATTCCGTGGAGTGACATGCCCTCGATAGGCAAATGGTTCTCAACCTTCCTGATGCTGGTCGGCCGACTTGAGGTCTTCAGCGTCCTGCTTATTATCACTCCCTCCTTCTGGAAGCATAACTAACAGTTCCCTGACATCACTGCGCATACGCTCATACAGCTCGCAGCCTTTGTAGTGAGTGTTCTTGCGTATGGCCTCGGCCAGACCCATCTGACTGTGCTGATAAGCGCTGATCTCGTTATGGTATTGCTGGTTGTGGACGGCAAAACGCTGAATCTCGGCCTCACGCTCCTGACGCAGCACCGTGCATATCGGCATAAGCAGTTTCATTATAACGTTCTCCACAAGGTGATGTCCCTGCAGGAACAGATAGGTGTTATCCTCTCTCACACCCATTGAGGTAAGCTCCTTGCGCAGGGCTGCGACCTCGGGAATGGCCTCAGGATAATGGTTCTCCATCCAGCGTATCTTATGGCTCACCCTCTCCGTCACGCTCAGTATGGCTCCCTGCGGACGGCGTACGTCAACAGACTTGAGTCTTATGTCCAGATTCAGGTCCTGCATGCTGTAATTGTTATGCAGTTTATTGCGGTAGAACCATACATTCCACACGAACAGCGGATAAACAGCTTTTGAATAGAGCTCCATGAAAGCCTCGAAATCAATCAGGCGATGGTCATTAAGGGTACACTGTACGCATATCTGATGCAGGCTGCCGGCCCAGCACTGATAGTTCTCAATTGCATAGGCATAGGTCTGGATGACGTACGGATTGCTGATTATCTCCCTTGATGTCTGGGTAACGCCCTGCAGCAGCCAGTCATAGTCACTGTCCACGCACGCAATCAGGTTCTTTCCCAGTCCGTTATGCTCGATGCAGGATCTCAGGGCCGATTTCTTACCCTTGGTCAGGCCGCCGCGGTTAGGCAGCATTATCTGGAAATAGCGCTCCGGAGTCTCGAATTCATCCAACAGCAGACGCCAGAAAGAGACATCGTCATAACTCTCCACGAAAGCCACGATACGGCCTCTGCGCTTGCTTGGCAACAGCTTGTCGGCCGCCTCGAAATAACGGGAAGAAATATTGTCTGTAAGTCTCTTCATGCCGGATTACCCCTTACTTTACAGTAATATCCTCAACATCATATACCGAATCCATCCAGCCGTCCATAATCAGTGCCGGTGAATGGGTGGTCATAATAATCTGACAATTGGGGTTGAGTGAACGCACGCGCTGTATCAGCTGCTGCTGCCACTCTATATGAAGTGAAATTTCCGGCTCGTCCATAAGAAGCACTCCGGGAGTCATATCCTGAACCAGAGTGGTAAGCATAATGACCAGCAGCTGCTTTTCGCCCGATGACAGATTGTACGGCAGCAGTGTAGTGCCGAACTGGTCAAACAGTATCTCGTTGCTGGTGCGGATTATCTTCTTACCCGTATCAGTGAACAGCTCGTCCATATAATCCATGAACTTTATCTTGGGGGCCGATATCTCCTGCGCCTCACGGATCTTCTCCGGATCGCCCGATGTGAGCAGCTGGATGGTACGGTTGCCTATGTTCACCTGATAATCCAGGTAACGGCGCTGAAGCTTGTAGAGCTGCCAGTCAAGTTCCGAAACCACGCTCTTGTCGGACATCTTCTCCAGCAGGTTGCTGTGCATGAGCGGACGGTCGATGCTCCTGATTACGTCATACTTGATCTTGGAAGAACCTTCAGGGAAATATTCTATCTGGACCTCAGGAGTCTCCTCCTGGCTGTTACCGGCCAGATAATCAAGACGGGCTACGGTCTTGTTGAGAATGGTACTCTTACCGGTGCCGTTAACACCGCTCAGAATGTTCACGTCCGGACGCAGGTTCCAGACTATGTGCTTTCTTCCCCAGAGGGAATTTATCTCTATGCGGCTAATGCCATCAGCGTATCCGTTTTCCATAATCATGACTGTTTACGGGTTCTGTTCGGTAAATATAGGAAAAAAAAAGAAGAGTTACCGTACGGTTCCTCTTCTCTTTTTTTGGCGGCGCGTGATTCACATCAAACGATACCCAATGATATTTATAAAAAGGACTATCTATCTAGATTATCAATCACTAACGGAGTGTCCGTTTTGTGATTGCGCTACAAAGATATTCTTTATTTTTTAATTTGTATATTATTGAGGGGTATTTAAGTGATTTTTGCAGATGATAACACTTTAGAGAGCCGTTTTTAAGCGGTGCACTGCATATTTATTCACTTATCCTCAGTCCGTTAAGGAGTTTCAGATACATGGGCACCGCCTGCTCCAATTCATCCATTGTAACATATTCGTCGGCCGTATGAGAGCGTGCCGACTGGCCCGGACCCAGCTTGAATGACGGGCATGAAAGGATGGCTTGATCAGAGAGTGTAGGTGATCCGTAGGGTTTCATACCCAGGCTCTCAGCCTTGCATATAATAGGATGTTTTACATCTATCCTTGATGAATTCAGATTGAACGAGCGTGCCTTCACCTCGCAGTAATCGGGCAGCATTCCGCTGATAATGTCAAACACCTCATGATTGGAGTAGAGTTCGTTGGTGCGGACATCGGCCGTGAAAGTGCATGTATCCGGAATTACATTGTGCTGCGTTCCGGCATTTATCATCGTGATGGTGAACTTGACCGGTCCCAGCAGATCGGACACCTTGTCAAAAGTAAACGAACGGAGTTTCTCAATCAACTCAATAGCACGGTAAAGTGCGTTGACGCCCTCGTTACGAGCGGCATGTCCGGCCTTTCCGTGAACGGTGAAATCCAGCACCATCAGACCCTTCTCGGCAACTGCCGGCTGCATACCGGTAGGCTCGCCTATAAGAGCCACATCCACCTTGGGCAGACTGCCCACCGCCAGCTTCATTCCGTTCTGTCCGTTACGCTCCTCCTCGACCGTAGCCAGGAACAGCGGGTTGTAAGACTGAGGTTTGCTGTCCAACTCATAGAAAGCATACAGAAGCGATACCAGTCCTGCACCGTCATCATTACTGCCCAGTCCATAAAGTTTTCCGTCCTCAACGGTAGGAGTGAACGGATCCTTTGTCCAGCCTGCAACCGGCTTTACGGTATCCATATGGCTGTTGAGCAGAATAGTAGGCTTGGCGGGATCATAACTGTGACCGTAGCACAGCAGGTTAAGCCCAATGCACTCGGGATTATAACCATGGCGCTCCATATCGGCCTTCAATATGGCCGATACCTCCTGCTCCGAACCCGTGGTTGACGGAGTGGCGATGAGCCGCTTAAGCAGTTCCAGTTGTTCCATACCGCGAAGGTAATTATTACTCGGCAAATTCTCCCTTTTCACGGGCGGAAAGTTCCCGTATGATGCTGATTGCAAAGGGCAAGGCAATTGAGAATGTAATAACATCTGCCGTAGCCATAGTAGCCTCCAGGCCCTCAAGACCCCAAATTGCGGGGAGCAGGAAGAATATGGGATAGAATGCGAATCCGTGTCGGCTCATGGCCAGGATTGTGGCACGGCCGGTACGGCGTATGTTCTGCAGCAGCATGTTTGTAGGCGTAGTCAGGCCCACCAGCGGGAAGGCCACGCACTGCCAGCGCAGCAGCACCGATCCAATGCGAATAAGTTCCGGATCCTCATCACGGAAGAATGATATTATCTCCGGTGCGAATATCCATCCCAATGTGGACATCACAATCAATATCATCACGCAGACCTGAATGGTAAAGCTGTATGACTGCCTTACGCGTCCGTACAGTTTGGCGCCCCAGTTGAATCCGCAGACCGGCTGGAATCCCTGGCCCACACCAAGAATCACCGCCATTGCGCACTGCATGATCCTGGCCACAACAGTAAAGGCTGCAATGGTCGACGCCTCCTGGCCCTGCAGCGCATAGCTTGCAGCCGCCCAGTTCATGCAGATGGCCGATATGCTTGAAAGTGACTGGCGCATTAGTGACGGCAGTCCGCCAGCCCCAATCTCGCGGTAACGCTCCAGTGACGGGGCAAAGTTGCGCAGACTTATATGTACGTTACCCGGCAGTGTGGTAGCCCACAGCAGCAGGCACCACGATATGAACTGGCTTACAAGAGTGGCCAGCGAAGCACCGCTCACCCCCATCCCCAACCGGTTTATCAGCAGCCAGTCAAAGAATATGTTCAGCACCATTCCAACTGCAATGCCAATCATGGCCAGCATGGCATTACCCTGCAGACGCAGCTGGTTGTTGAGCGTCATCTGCGATATCAGGAACGGAGTTGCTATCAGAATCCACCTGAGGTATGCGTTTGAGTACGGAACCACATCAGGTGTGGCACCCAGCAGCCGTGACAGAGGAGTCTCAAAAAGCATGCCCAGCACCATAAAGACCAGTCCCACCAAAAATGATGACAGGAATCCGGTAGCCGCCATCTTACCGGCACCATCTGCATCACGGGCACCCAGCGCACGTGACATGTAGTTACCTGATCCGTGCCCAAAGAAGAATCCCGTAGCCTGTATGAGTGACTGATATGCGAAAGCCACACCGACACCCGCCGTAGCGACAGTGCTGATGTGGCCCACAAACCATGAATCTACGATATTGTAGATGGCCGATATGGACATACTAATGATGGTGGGCACCGCCAGGCTGAGTACCAGCCGTGGAACCGGAGTCTCCGTGAGTCTGCGGTAACGCTCCTCACTCCTCAGTATGTCATTATTGTCGTTGTGCACCAGAATCTGTTTCCTGGCACAAAAGTACTCATTATTTGTAATAGATATTTGTATTACACAAGCTATAACACATCAGTCAAATCAAAACTGTATATTAATTCCGAGGCATTATTAAAACCATATAAAACCTTATGCTTTTCGTCATACGCTATCGACCAGAGACGAACGTCAAGTTTAACTCCACATAAATAGTTGCCCGACCAATCAAATACTAAAACCTCTTGAGGAGTCTCTAATGGTTTATAGTCCTCTCTTTTGATACAATAATCCCCGGCCCCATATAAAAACATGATGAAATTATCTGTATATACTCCAGACCATAAGTAGTTTACTTGCTCACCACCTTCTGATGAGAACGCATTGGTATCAAAATAATCATCAAATGACAATGCGCCTTCCTGATGTACAGCATAATGAGAATTAGTCTCAAAATCAAAATACAAAAGATAATCTCTCAATGTAAAAGCCTGGACAAATATATCTTTATATGGATGACGATGAAAACTGCATGAATATCCAACTATTCCATCAAGGTCTGATTCTGATTGGACCATTCTTGGAAATACCTTTACCTCTGTTTCTTTTTTCCCCTTTTTCAAAAAATATTTTGGTGCCTCGCTTTTAGGAGGATTAACCCGACAATAGTAATAGACAAATTGTTTACTCGTGTCCTGTTTTAAAGTAAAACTCTGACCAATACTATATGGCATTATGTCTGTTATTGAATGAATAATCGTTTTTCCTTCTTTTATGGATTTAGATATGTTTAAATCTTTCCTGTTGATACCGTTATCAAGTAGAGGTAATATAACATCACATCCTTCTTCGTATGCATTTTCGTAATAAAAAGAAGGTTTTAAGAATTCGTTTCTTGCTCTTCCTTTAGTACAAAAAGAACCTAAATAATTCATACTTTCCGTACTGTATATCTTTAGAAATCCTTGGCCGTCATTTGTCAGTACTACTAAAAATGTATCACAGACAAGTATTGATTTTGTTCCGATAACGTGTATGTCCGTTTCATTGCCATGAACCAGAGTATCTGTCAAGTTCTTGAAACAAATTTCTTTAACAGGTAATTTTAAGTATTCTTTCCCCGTACAAGAAAACAATACTACTAAAAAAAACACCGCGCTGATAAAGAATCGACAAAACTTCATAAATTAGGATTTTTAATATAATAATCAATATGCGATGTTAGGGCTATTGTTCTTATCAGCCTATTATGACTCCGTTACAAACAAGTTTCAACTACTACCAAATATCAATCAACAAACAGGAGGTAACGGGTCTGTTTATAACTGATCTTGGGCAAATATATGTTTTTTCGAATCACCTCCCCCGAATTAACATTGTTTTAACCTGAATCATTCCAGACCTCTGTAAAAAAAAGTGCCTCAGAGTTTCCCCTAAGGCACTGGAATTTAAAGACCTGATTTCTTATTTGTAATATTCCATACTCTCCGGATTCCAGGTCATGACAACGCTATAGTGACCCTCCACCTGTGAGCGGGAGTAGTCCAGGAATACCTTGAGGGACTTGACAAACAGCTCCGGAGTCTCTATTGAGTCACGCAGAAGCAGGGTACTCATAACGCAGTAGGCTGCACTCTCCATCAGACGGCGGCCGCAGAAATCAATCAGCTCGGTCTCCTTAAGCTCCATCACATGAGCGGTCATGGCATCCAGTTTCTCAACCATGGCATTGATGGCTGCCTTGCTCTCTGAGTCAGGCAGAGTGGCCAGCATATCCTTTACGTACTGTGAATATACGCCGCTGGTTACGTAACGCAGGGCTGCTACAACCTGAAGCTGTGTGGTACCCTCATAGATTGAGGTGATACGGGCATCGCGGTACAGGCGCTCGCAGGTATAGTCACGCATAAAACCTGAGCCTCCGTGTATCTGTATGCTGTCATATGCGTTCTGGTTGGCAAACTCACTGGTCATACCCTTGGTGATGGGTGTCAGGGCATCGGCCAGACGGCTGTAACGCTTGCTCTCCTGACGCTCCTCAGGGGTAAGAGTGCGGGTCTTGGCAATCTGGTCAAGTGACTTGTAGATATCAACGTAGCGGGATGTCTCATACATAAGTGAGCGTGATGCCTCAACCTTGGCCTTCATAACTGCCAGCATCTGATAAACGGCTGGGAATGTATCTATGTTACGGCCAAACTGACGGCGCTCTGCGGCGTATGCCACAGCCTCACGCCATGCGGCATCCTGAATGCCCACACTCTGTGTGGCAATACCCAGACGGGCTCCGTTCATAAGTGACATAACGTACTTGATAAGGCCCAGACGACGGTCACCGCAAAGCTCAGCCTTGGCGTTGTTGAACACCAGCTCGCAGGTGGGTGATCCGTGAATACCCATCTTATCCTCTATACGGCGAACGTTCACGCCGCCGTTACGCTTGTCATAGATAAAGAGTGACAGACCGCGGCCATCGGTGGTACCCTCCTCACTGCGGGCCAGCACCAGGTGAATGTCGCTGTCACCGTTGGTGATAAAGCGCTTTACGCCGTTCAGGCGCCAGCAGCCGTTCTCCACATCCTCGGTGGCCTTGAGCATCACGCTCTGCAGGTCACTTCCGGCATCTGGCTCGGTCAGGTCCATTGACATGGTGGCACCCTCACTTGCCATCTTAAGATATTTCTCTTTCTGCTCAGGGCTTCCGAACTCGTTTATGGTGTCGGCGCATGACTGCAGGCCCCATACGTTCTGGAATGAGGCATCGGCCCTGGAGATCATCTCACCTACTGCGCTGAATACGGTTACAGGCATGTTAAGACCACCGTACTGACGGGGCAGTCCGAATCCTGACAGACCGGCCTGGTGCATTACCTTGAGGTTCTGCGCAGTACCCTCAGAGTACTGTACGCGGCCGCCGCTGCAGTGTGAGCCCTCGCGGTCCACAGACTCGGCATTGGGGGCAATCACCTCATCGCATACGCTGCCGGTAAGTTCCAGTACGCGGTCAAAATTATCCATTGCATCGGCAAAATCGGCCGGTGCATAGTCATATTTATCGGCCTCGGTATAGAAGTTCTCCTTAAGCTCCACTATGCGCTCCATAAGCGGAGAGTGCATACGGGCACTGAGTTCAGGGGTATCCTTATAGTTGTTCATTTTGAAATCTCCTTTAAGTTACGGATCAGTTTGGGAATCACATCCTCCACGCGGCCGGTCACCACGTAATCGGCAATGGCGTTGATGGGAGCATCGGGATCCTGGTTGATTGACATGATGAGGCTGCTCTCACGCATACCTGCTATGTGCTGGATCTGGCCCGAGATACCGCAGGCAATATAAAGCTTGGGGCGAACGGTAAGACCGGTCTGACCAATCTGACGGTCATGATCCACAAAACCGGCATCAACTGCGGCACGGCTGGCACCAACCTCGGCGTGCAGCACATCGGCCAGCTTGAAAAGCATGTCAAATCCCTCGCGGCTGCCCATTCCGTAACCGCCGGCCACTACTATGCTGGCGCTGTCCAGATGGTGTGAGGGTTTCTGCATATGGCGCTCAATCACGCT
>Ga0310786_10009294_pt1 | contig 12495 bp, 11 predicted proteins | sample AusTroGonzalo_MG_FD_203881 | JGI IMG/M metagenome (GOLD analysis project Ga0310786, IMG submission 203881) | Bovine rumen microbial communities from tropical cattle in Woodstock, Queensland, Australia - Gonzalo_03 (v2) (version 2) | ecosystem: Host-associated > Mammals > Digestive system >...
AAGATCTCTTTTGGTTAAACCTGGCATAACAGGCCTTGCTCAAGTTAATGGACGAAACAATAATACATGGGAAAGCACTTTTGTTTTTGATAGTTTTTATATCGACAAGATGTCATTTAAACTTGACGCAAAGATCTTTTTTAAAACAGTTGCAGAAGTGTTAAAAAGAACAGGTGTTAACTCTGGAGAGTCAAATGTTCAAGATTATTATTATGGAGATTATTTGTTAAGGACTGGAAGAATAACTCAAGCAGAGTATGACAAGAAAATGTTGATAGCAAAAAAAACTGTTCAAGAATTTATGCAATCTAAGAAGAAAAAAAGAAAATTTGTCATGACACCTAGTGCAGAAGAAGATATAGAACTTGAGCATAAGATAATTGAATAAACATAGCATTAAATGCTATGTTTTTTAATATATTTATATGTGTTTGTAAAAAGACTAAAGAGAGGACAATATGGGCTTTTTTGAAATATTTGCTATTGGAATAGGTTTGTCGATGGATGCTTTTGCGGCATCGGTTTGCGAAGGCCTTTCTATGAGAAAATTGAATATCAAGAACACAATGATAATTGCATTTATGTTTGGACTTTTTCAGTTTTTAATGCCACTACTTGGTTATTTCTTTTGTGTTCAATTTGAGTCCTATATAGAGGGTTTTGATCATTGGATAGCATTTGCTTTTTTGTGTTTTATAGGGGCAAAATTAATTTTTGATGCTATCAAGGAAAAAAGAGAAAGCAGTTCTTTAAAATTAAAAGCAGACTCAAATATAGATAAAAAAGATGATCCAGTTTTTAGTTTTAGAAGAATTTTGTTACTCTCTATTGCAACAAGCATTGACGCTTTGGCTGTGGGAATATCTTTTGCTTTTTTTGATATTAATATTTTTTCGGCATCTGCTATTGTGGGAATTACAACTTTTGTTTTGTCAATTTTGGGTGTTTTGTTGGGTAATTTTTTTGGAGAAAAATACAAGACTCCTGCCCAAATCGTTGGCGGAATTATTCTTATTGGAATTGGATTTAAAATTTTGTTTGAACATCTGGGTGTAATTTAATGTAATTATTTTTGTGAAAAACATTAGATTGTTTGATTTAAAACTGCAAATTTTGTATTATAATAACATAAGGAAAATAATTATGAAAGTTACAGTTTTGGGTACAGGTTGTATTTGGACAAAAAGAGCATGTGCGAGTTATTTGATAAACGATGATATTATCATAGATCCAGGTTCTGGCACATTAAAACAACTTCTTAAAAGTTCAAACAATCTTCTACATCATGAAAAGATAGAGAAGATAAAACTTATTCTAATTACACATTATCATATTGACCATTATTTTGATGTTGTTCACCTTATGTGGAAAATTGCAAGTGAAAAAAATCCTAATACTTCTGCAACTGTAATTTGTCCCCCAGGAGGAAAAGAAAGAATTATGAAATTGTGTGAGTTGGGAATGAGTCAACCAACTTACAACAAGTTGAATTTTGATAAGTATATTAATTTTGTTGATGCTTCAAAATTAAACAAATTTGTTTATAAAGATTTTGAAATAACTTCATTTTTGATGGATCATGGTCCAACAGTGGATTATGGATACATGATAAAGGAACGAAACGGCAAGACTGTTTCTTTTACTGGAGATACTAATTATTGCAAAAACTTGGAATATATGATTAATCACAGTGATGTAGCGTTTGTTGATATGGCGGGAACTGATATTTCGAACAAGCACTTTAACATTATAGACGGCATTGAACTTATGTATAAATACAAGGGCAAGTGCAATATTATTCCTTGCCATTTAACTAGTCAGGCTCTTGATTATTGCAATGGCAAAATAAATCCACCACAAGATTTGATGGTGCTTAATATTGATGATGAAATGCCATATGATTTTGTATTAAAGGCAGGTTCAGGTGTAAAAAAATCACAAACAACTGATTTTAAATTTGAATCTGAAAAATTTGATAAATTATATGGAGATATTGTTGACTTGAATTTGTCACTAACAAAAAGGGGTACAAGTTCTTACAAATTTCCTACATATTGCTTTGATATTGTTCTTCACAATTCTTCAACGGTAATAGGTAGTGTTGTGTATAGCGTTGTGCCTGATAGTTTTGAAGGACACAACGATAATGTTTCTTTGTCACTTAAAGAAGGATACAATTTAAAATCTGTAAAATATGAATGTTGTCAACTCATAAAGAAAGTGGCTAAGTTTCATGAATCAAAAATTTTATACCTTACTTGTCCTCCTGATGACTTTGCAACAAGAAAAGTTTTTGAGAGTTTGGGCGCGATTTTAAAGGAAATAAAAACTTTTACGTTTTTAGATGACGATGGTGTGCGAAAAACAAAAGAAAATTGCATTTGGATATGGAATTTGGAATAAAATAGGTATTTACTTTTTTAAAAAGTTGTATATAATTACATCTGTAAGGACAGTAAAACATTGGATACCATTGTTTTTAATAAAGATAAGTTTTTTGAGGGGTTTAAAAATCACAAATACACTATTAATAATGCAGGGATAAATATCTTGCACGACACTGTTTTTTTAACAAAATTATTGCCTTATGATAGTTCTTGTTCAATCATAGATATTATGTCAGAAAAATTTTTGAGCAAGCACAGGGATTTTGTAGAAAAAGCGGTATCTTTTTTTGGTGATAATTTTAATCATTTGCCTGTTAATTACCGAGATGATATAGATATTGCGAATTTGGCAATAGAGTCGTCAAATTTTTCTAATCTTCGTCTTGGCGAAAAGTTATCTAATGACTATAACTTTGCACGAGAGGCTGTTTCAAAAAATGGATTTGTACTAAAATCTTTTAGTTACGACATAAGAAGTCAAACGTCTTTTAATATACTGGCTGTTAAACAGTCGCCTCTTGCGTATCGATCACTACTTGATAAAATGAAGGCAAATGACGAGGTTATAAATGTTGCTGTAGAACAGAATGGTTTTATCTATCATTTTGTTCCAGAAAAAAATAGAGAAAATAACGAAAAGTTATTGATAAAAGCGCTTGAGAATTCAAAAGATTATGCACCACTGATCTATAAAGAATCACCTGTTAATTTTAGAGAAAATACGGACATATCTTTGCTCGCTTGTACGCAAAATATTGAATGTATAAAAAATGTTCCTTTTAAAACATTTTATGAAGAAGATTTTCAAAATGGACTAAGTAAAATCATTGAAACTGGTAGAGAGGTTTATGTTCAAAAATCTTTGCAAGAAGATGATTTTGCATGTGTAAGATCATATGACAACTATCTTAAAGGGCTTTTAGAAGAAACGAGTAAAAGGTGCGAAATTGATCAACAACGTTATCTTGAAAACAAGCAAATGGAAGAGGATTTTTTAAGAGAAACATATTCTGAGGGCGAAAATCTCATTGAAGAATAAAAAAAAGTCTTTTACTTTTTATAAGTTTGTGATAGACTAAAAAAAGTTTTTTAAAAAGCATGATTTAGTGCTTTTTTTGTTGTTAATTTTAAGTGTTTGATTATATAAAAACAATATGTAAAAAGGAAGTTGAATATGGAAAATACAAAAGTTAGGAATATTGCTATTATCGCTCACGTTGACCATGGCAAAACAAGTCTTGTTAATGAGCTTTTGAAACAAGGCGGTGCGTTTAGGCAAAATCAAGAAGTCGAAGATAGGGTTATGGATTCAAATGCAATTGAGCGAGAACGTGGCATCACAATTCTTAGTAAAAATGCATCTTTTATGTATCATGACATCAAAGTTAATGTTGTAGATACTCCAGGCCATGCTGACTTTGGCGGTGAGGTAGAAAGGGTTCTTAAAATGGTTGATGGCGCTCTTCTTGTTGTTGACGCTTATGAAGGGCCAATGCCACAAACTAGGTTTGTACTTGAGAAGGCACTTGAACTTAACTTAAAGATTATTGTAGTTATTAATAAAATTGATAGAAAAGATAGTAGGGCGCTTGAAGTTGCTGATGAGGTTTTGGAGTTATTGCTTGATCTCAACGCGTCAAGTGAGCAATTAGATAGCCCTATTGTTTATGCATCTGCTAGAAATGGTACTGCAAGTTTAAGTTTGAATGATGAAGCAAAAGACATGATTCCTCTTTTTGAGACAATTATAAATCATATCCCATGCCCAGTTGGAGATGAAGATAAACCTTTTAATATGCTAGTAAGTTCTACTGAACAAAATGATTTTTTGGGCAAATTGGCGGTAGGCAAAATTGAACAAGGAAAGTTGCACATAAATGACAACTTGGCTGTTACAAACTACCATGATGATACAAAAAATATTAATTTTAAAGTTCAAAACATGTTTGAGTTTGTAGGCCTAAAAAGACTTCCAATAACTGAGGCAAAAGTTGGGGATATAGTTTGTATTGCTGGTGCAGACAACATTACAATAGGCGACACATTAAGTGATAAGGAAAATGTTGTAACACTTCCGTTTGTAAAAATCAGTGAGCCAAGTGTTGAGATGAGTTTTATTGTAAACAATAGTCCATTTGCTGGAAAAGAAGGTAAGTTTTGTACTAGCAGACAACTTAGAGATAGACTTTTTAAGGAAGCAGTAAAAGATTTGAGTCTTAAAGTTTATGATACTGAAAATGCGGATACATTTAGAGTTTTAGGCAGAGGCGAAATGCATCTTTCAATTCTTATGGAAAATTTAAGACGTGATGGTTATGAATTTCAAGTAAGTATGCCAAAAGTTTTGTATAAAGAAATTGATGGAAAGAAATATGAGCCAATAGAACGTCTTGTTGTTGATCTTCCAGATGACAAAGCAGGAAATGTTATAAGTGTTTTGGGTGCAAGAAAGGGCGAACTTGTCAATATGCACAGCAATGGTAGTAGGACAAGACTTGAATATTTGATACCAGCCAGAGGCCTTTTTGGTTATAAAAGTCAATTCATGACCGATACAAATGGTGAAGGTATAATGAGTAGTGTATTCTATGAGTATCAAGAATTTAAAGGCGCGCTTTCTAGAAGAAACTTTGGAGTTCTTGTTGCTTTTGAAACAGGAGAAGCCGTTCAATATGGACTATTTTATACACAACAACATGGAAAACTGTTTATAACTCCTGGTGAAAAAGTTTATGGTGGTATGGTCGTTGGTACAAATCCAAGGGTTGATGATATAGTCGTTAATGTCTGCAAAACAAAGCATTTGACAAATACAAGATCTAGTTCGAGTGACGATGCACTTAGACTTGAGCCAATTCAAAAACCAAGTTTGGAGCAATATCTTGATATGCTAGATGAAGATGAACTTTTGGAAATAACACCAAAGTCTATAAGAATGCGTAAAAAGACTCTTGATCACACAATTCGTGGTAGAGAAGATTATAGAAGAAAAAATGCAGCAAAAGAATAAGTTTTTTAAAATAAAAAGGCAGTTAGTATTTCTAACTGTTTTTTAAATTTAATTTAATTGTCAACATTGTTTTTTTGTGTTATAACATTGTTGCTTTATGTAGGATAAAATAATATGAGATTTTATTCAAAATTGGAGGAAACATGATGAATTATTCGAGCGAAGTTAACGACATGTGTGTTGTTAAAAAGGGTGCTGACCACGGCCCTGCTCCTATTCCAGAAGAAGCAAAATGGGTTCAAGCAAAAGAAATAAAAGATATTTCTGGGTTTACACATGGTGTTGGTTGGTGTGCACCACAACAAGGTGCTTGTAAACTGACTTTGAATATCAAAGAGGGTATTATTCAAGAAGCACTTGTAGAAACTTTGGGATGCTCTGGCATGACTCACTCTGCTGCAATGGCTAGTGAAATTTTGATTGGCAAAACAATTTTGGAAGCCCTTAATACAGACCTTGTATGTGATGCTATCAATACTGCAATGAGAGAATTGTTTTTGCAAATTGTATATGGCAGAAGTCAAAGTGCATTTAGTGAGGATGGGCTTTCTATTGGCGCAGGTCTTGAAGATTTGGGAAAAGGACACAGAAGTCAAGTTGGAACTTGCTATTCAACTCTTCTCAAAGGGCCAAGATATTTGGAACTTAGTGAAGGATATATCACAAAAATCGGTCTTGATGCCGATAACCAAATTATTGGTTATGAATTTGTAAATCTTGGGAAAATGATGGATAACATCAAAAAAGGCATTGAACCAATGGAAGCAATCAAAAAAGCAAGTGGAAAATATGGCAGAATTGATGAGGCTGTAAAATTGATTGATCCAAGACAAGAGTAGGAGAGGAGGAAAGTAATATGTTGTTTGAAAGTTATGAAAGAAGAATAAATCAAATTAATAAAGTCCTCAATGAAAATGGTATTAAGGATTTGGACGAAGCAAAAAAACTTTGTGACGATTTGGGTGTAGATGTTGCTGGTATTGTTAAAGGTATTCAGCCAATATGCTTTGAAAATGCTTGTTGGGCTTATACTGTGGGTGGAGCCCTTGCCATAAAAAACAATGCAAAAAAGGCAAGTGAAGTTTCAAAATGGATAGGGGTTGGACTTCAATCTTTTTGTATACCAGGATCTGTTGCAGATGATAGAAAAGTTGGTATAGGTCATGGAAATTTGGGCGCAATGCTACTTAGTGAAGACACAGAATGTTTTGCTTTTTTAGCAGGTCACGAAAGTTTTGCTGCCGCAGAAGGTGCAATTGGTATTGCAAAAAGTGCAAACAAGGTTAGAACAAAACCTTTAAGAGTTATCCTAAATGGTCTTGGTAAGGATGCAGCACAGATTATTTCCCGTATAAATGGGTTTACTTATGTCCAAACAGATTTTGACTTTTCAACCGGAGAAGTTAAAATTGTAAGAGAAATTCCATATTCAAATGGTGAAAGATCAAAAGTAAGGTGCTATGGAGCAAATGACGTTAGAGAGGGTGTTGCAATTATGCATCTTGAAAACGTTGATATTTCTATTACAGGCAATTCTACAAATCCAACTCGTTTTCAACATCCAGTAGCAGGGACATACAAAAAAGAAAGACTTGAGCAAGGCAAAAAATATTTTTCAGTTGCAAGTGGTGGCGGAACTGGTAGAACATTGCACCCAGACAACATGGGAGCAGGTCCTGCAAGTTATGGCATGACAGATACCATGGGAAGAATGCATAGTGACGCACAATTTGCAGGTTCATCATCAGTACCAGCACACGTAGAGATGATGGGGCTTATTGGAATGGGAAACAATCCAATGGTTGGTGCAACTGTTGCTGTTTCTGTTGCAATTTCTCAAGCATTAAATAAATAAATTGTATTTAAAATTTTTTAAAAGAAAAACCATAAAAAACTAGAACAAAAAAAGACACAATTCTCAACTCGTAAATGTGTCTTTTTTATTTATCAACAAAATTTCTTAATTTGTGGATAATTTTTTATTTTAAAATTGCTTTATTAAATTGTTTTTTGCCTTTTTTTAGAACAATGCCTTTTGATAATTCTTCTTGGCTAACAAAAAGTTTGTGATCTGTCAATTTTGCATCATTCATTGTTATTCCGCCTTGCTCAATGAGGCGTCTTGCCTCGCCATTGCTTTTTGTAAGACCACACAAGGTTAAAAGTTCAAGTATGCCAATTTTGTTGTCTGCAAGGCTGTTTTTATCAATTATTGTGGTAGGCATATTATCATCAATTTGATTGTTTTGAAACAAAGCATTAGATGTTCCTTGCGCCAAGTCAGCATCTTCTTTGCCACGTACAAATTTTGTGATTTCATATGACAGTTTTTGTTTAGCCTTGACGATATCTTGTTTGCATATTTCTCTTATTTCTTTCATAGGAATATTTGTAAAAAGTGCAAACATCATTTCAACGCAACTATCTGGAGTTTGATATACTCCTTGATAAAAGTCGTATGCAGAGATTTTGTTTCTATCAATCCAAATGGCTCCTCTTTCAGTTTTGCCCATTTTTTTGCCCTCAGGTGTTAATAATAGGGGATTTGTAGCACCAATCAACTCAATGTTTGTATTGATTTGAAAATTCAACTTTCTTTGAAGTTCAACCCCTGCGACGATATTGCCCCATTGATCAGCACCGCCATATTGAAGAGTGCAATTTTTTGTTCTGTTTAGGTGGACAAAATCGTACGCTTGCATTGGCATATATCCAAGTTCAAAGAGGGTGAGTCCTCCATTGTTTAGTCTATTATCATATATTTCACTTGATAGCATTTTGTTTATATTAAAATGTACTCCGTAATCTCTCATAAAATCAAGATAATTAATATTATCAAACCAATCTGCATTGTTAACTATTTCTGCAGGATTTTCGCCATCAAAATTAAGAAAAATTTTGAGAGTATCTTTGATTTTTTCGATATTATTTTTTATTTGCTCTTTTGAGAGCATTTGTCTCATTTCGCTTTTTCCAGTAGGATCGCCAATCCCGGCTGTTGCTCCTCCCATAAGAAGCAATACTTTGTGACCTGCTTGTTGAAATTTACGAAGAATGCAATAAGGGATGCAGTGCCCAATGTGCAAACTATCCATTGTAGGATCACTCCCTTCGTACACTACAAGAGGTTCTCCGCTTTCAAGACGTTTTTTTAATAGTTCTTCGTTGCTACATTGATACAAAAGTCCGCGCTCCTTAAGTTCGTTGTATAAATTTGTGTCAACTTTCATTTTTTCTTTCTCCTTTTAATCAAGTTGTTTATAAAAAGCATCTGCTTTTTTATACTTTTTTTGGTACAAAACAAAAAATCCCTTATGACTACTTTGTCATAAAGGACGAATTCTATCGTGGTACCACCTTTTTTTAAACATCTTTCACAAAATGTTTCTCAATAAGTGTGATATTAATCTCACACTTTTTGTTTTTTCGAAAAACAAATACAAAACGTTTGCTTTTTTTGTAAATTGTATTTCAAAATTTGCCTTTCTATGCCTTTTCACCAAACTAGGCACTCTCTATAAGCAAAATGTCAAATTTCTACTATATTTACAGCAAATATTCTTTATTATACTTTTATATTATCACAATAAATTTAAAAATCAAGTATTTAGGCGAGATAAAAATAAGATATTTATCATGGTATATATTCTTCCAAATTCATTCTTTCAAGAAATTCTTTTTTAGTTATATTTGGGTTTTCTTTTATAATCTCATAACTTTTTTTGTAGTTGCCATCTGATACTGATTCTGCTATTGTTACAGGATCCATTTTTAATTCTTTTAAATATTGGCTCACATATTAACCCATTTTATATTGCTCTGTCAATTTAGGTCATCCCTTTTTTTAATATTTAATTTCTTTTTTCTTTTGCAAAGTTTCTTTATTTTGCCATTTTTAATTAGATATGCTTCGCCAAAAACAGTGGCAATATTGTCATTTAACATTATATATGTCCCATCACTATAAGCATAGATTTCATTTTTAAAACTATCTGGTAACAAAATGTCATTTAAAACATGTTTGCCATCAAGGGATGTGTTTTTTATATCGTCAAAATGAGGGATAATATTAATAGTTGTAAGTCCTAAACCGCTCAAATATCTTTTGTAATTTGGATCTATTGCTTCGCCATCTAGTTCTGGAGCAGAGTAAACAACTTTTGCCGAGTTCATGCTACCAGCACTTGAGCCACATATAACGCCATTATAGTTTTTTAAAAGTTCGTCAAGTTTAATTTTAGCAAAAAATTTGTTTTGAGTTGGAACATGTCCTCCACAAAGAAAAATAAAATCTGCCATGTTAATAAATTTTTTTGCTTTTTCTTTTGTTCTGCCATCAAGCAAAAAGTAGTTTTTAAACGGTATAGTCATATTAAAAGATTGTTTTGCTCTTTCAAAATGCTCATCATTATTTTGAAAATCATCTTCTATACTTGCTATATACAAAAAATTATCATATTTTTTAATATGTTTTTTAAAATTATCTTGGATATGATTTTTGTCTGTAAATTTGTGTGCCCTTTTTATTCCATTTTCATCTTCACGACTTAAATCAAGTGAACTAGTTAAAAATATTGTTTTTGACATAAATATTTCCTTCTAACAAATATCATTATAACATGTTAAAAGGATTTATCAATTTTTAAAAAACATATATTGTTAAGTTTAAATACAAAATAATATCAAGAGATTTTGTTTTTCTTAATAATTGACCTGTAATTTATTTTGTGTTAACATAATAAAAGTTAATGGAGAAAGCGTATGAAAAACTTTTTGAAATATAGTATATCTTTGCTGTTTGTGTTAATGGCAATTTTTGCTTTTACAGGTTGTGAATTTGGTGGCAAATCAAGCAATTCATCAAGCCCTACTTCTTTAAAAATATCGAATTATGATTTTACCATATCAATAAATGGTGTTCAATATTCTGAGTGTAGAAAAGAATTGGTAGGTGGTAGATATGTAATAACTGCATTTTATTATGATGTTAGTTTGACTGTTACTAACAAATCTACTACAGAATCTAAAATTTTTGATAACGATGACTTGCTATTTTGGAATGATGATGTTGAATCTTGCAACCGTACAGAAGGACCTGCTGTAATTGATCTTGAAAAAAATAAAAAAAGCACAGTAGTTGTAACTTATATTTTAAATTTAAAGGATGAGAAAAAAATTCAAACAAGTGCGACCGCAAGTGATCTAAGCAATGAAATTGATAGAGCAGAATTTAACAATAACGTTAGAAGAAATTACGCCCCAACTAAATTAAAATGTAGTTATCAATTAGGAAAAACTTATGAAATAACAGCAACAAAATAAAAGCCTTACGAAAGGCTTTTTTTATAAATTTTAAACAAGCAAAAACAAAACCATTATATCTAGTATTAATAATTTTGTTAATTTTATTGATATTACTCAACAAAATCTTTAACGTTGTCATTATCAGTTGAGCATCCACATTCTTTTGTTGCAAGTATTAATTTTTCATAATTAAAGCCCATGTGTTTTTCTTGAAATGCTACATCTTCTTCTGAAGCGTTTTTTGTATGATTGTCATAACTCTCGGTTGAAATTCTCCAAGGGTCGCTTTCGTCCAGTGTTGATATAAAATCGTTTAAGCTCTCTTTTGTTACGCTACCACTCGCAACCAAGTTGTATGCATCAACAAAATCTTTTTCTCTATTCAAATTTGTTTTTGTGATAAAAGCAAAGTTTGGGTCTGTATGTGGTGGGTCGTCGAGAGCTGTTGTGTCCTCTATATGCATATCTCGTTGTCGCAAAAATGCAGTTGGTGTGTTTTTTAATGGATAATATCCAACTGAATAATCCTTGCCTTCAAGTTGTCTTGTCAAAAACAATTCAACTTTAGTGCCATTATTAAATTCAACAACAACCAAAGGTCCAGATCTTGGTGAGCCTCTTAGGTTGAAATTGTTTATATGTCTTTCTTTTGGTGGCAAAACCCTTCTATCTTCTATGGAAGCAACTCCTATTGACGAGTTAACTGCATTCAAGAATTTAGTCAAGCTTAATTCATCAACTGATATGTCTATATCCCCACTTATTCTATCTGCAATTAGTGAAGAATCTTTTGCAACAGCTTTTGAATGCATATTTATAGCCAAACCACCTAAAAAACATATGTTTGTGTCCAAATCTTTGACTGATGCATAAATATCTTTTGTTAAAGTTTTTAATTTTTCATCGTGGCTCCAGTCTTTTGTTTGATTAAATCTATCGGCAAAAAAATCTGCTAAATATTTAAAATCTTGAGTGTATTTTTCAAAACTATTTTCATTTAAAGACCTTTTAAGCAAATTATTGCAAATTTGTACATAATTGTCTTCATTGACAGTTGTTTTGTCGTCTTTATTAAATGATTTTAAAATCTTTCTTATTGTAGCGTAGCACTTAAAACTGCCATCAGATGAAACATCATTATAAGCCATAAAGATTACTCCCTTCAGTGCTTTTGTAATAATAGAAGTATACCATAAATTTGTTCATATTTGTATGGACAATTGACACAATTTTATATCTAAATATAAAAAACTCAGACAAAAAATTGTTCTTTGCCTGAGTTTATTGTGGTGAAACTTCGAGTTCCTATAAAGAACTTTAAAAGATATACGGTAATGTCTTTTAATAAGTGAACAAAATAATTTAAAAGAAAACTGATATATCGAATTTTATTTTTATTTTTTCTTTATTAAATTTTGTTGAAGTTCTTTCTTCAACATAAGTTGTCGTATAAAAAGAAAAGGCCTGACGATTTTCATCATCAGGTCTATTTTTTTGTTTTGTATAGTTTAAATATATATCTATTTTGTCATTAAAAACAATTATTTTGTTTACTAGTATTTTTATCATACTTTGCTTTTGTTGATTTAATGCTTTGAATATATATTTTTTAATATCATCTTTTGTTATTTGAACCTTAACTTTTGATTTTTCAATAGCTATATTTGTTTCAATATTGGTTAACTTTCTTTCTAAATCCTCAAGTCTTTGTTTTGTTGAATTGCTAACAATTCCTTTTTCCATGCAATCTATTAAATTTGATATTGATTTTGAAATATTTGTTTGCTCTCTTAA
>Ga0310786_10009295_pt1 | contig 12494 bp, 12 predicted proteins | sample AusTroGonzalo_MG_FD_203881 | JGI IMG/M metagenome (GOLD analysis project Ga0310786, IMG submission 203881) | Bovine rumen microbial communities from tropical cattle in Woodstock, Queensland, Australia - Gonzalo_03 (v2) (version 2) | ecosystem: Host-associated > Mammals > Digestive system >...
AAGTTCCGTTTCCTCGATGAGGGGGATAATGCCACAGAGCATGTCATTAGTCAAGATTCTCCATTTGAATTCTACAACCGCGTCTTTGAAGGCGATACTTGCATTGCCTACGTTCTTACTGGTGCCTTTGGCATTGATTATGTCAATGACATGCGCGTGAAGAAGAGGGGAAGGTAAGTAGGGTAGAGCATTGCTCAGGAAATTTAGCCTATAGTAATCAATAAAAGGGATTTGACAACCACTGCCAAATCCCTTTATTATTCCTTCTCCTCTGCTCTTTATCTACCTACTGAAGGAACCAATCCTAACCAAAACCTTTTTACTGATACCTACTGGGTGATAACTTAATGTTTATTGATCACCTAATCATTCGATAGTTCTTTTTTACTAACCTATTCCAATATAATCGGCATTGTCCGCTGACGAATGCGTTTTGGCATGTACCTTTATTATATATCAACCAGCTCTGCTTTTAGTGTACTGAACTCTGTTTTTCTGCTAAGATGACAAAGATCTATAAAATTACTGTTTTATGAAAACCTTAAACCATGATTATTATGAATACTATATACTAACTGTTTTTATGAAAAATCCTTCTAATGTAGTTAAGTTGCCCCGTCTCAGTGGAGCCTTCTGTAAAACTTTGACCCCCGTCCGTCAAGAGGTTATCACTAATCCCTTGAGGCCCGGGAGTCTACCTATTTCCATTAAAAACTATTCCGATAATGTTTGGACTTATCCACTGGGGATGTTATGAATTACTATTTACTACTGTTTTACAAAGATTTGGGCAAAATAATCTGGAGTAAGCCCTTCATCGAAATTTATTATTGTTTTTTAGGAACAATTTACAGGTTTTTGTGAATTTCTAAATATTATATGATTTAGTGCTAAAATGGTTCGGTTCATCTGGATGCAAGTACATTTGCATTGATGTCGCCAGAGAAGCGATTGTCCTTCCAGTTACCTGCGATGACCTTACCGCTTGCGGTGGTGTATGTTCCGACACCATTACGCATATCCTCCTTAAACTGTCCAGTGTAGGTTGCGCCTGAAGCCCATACGAATGTTCCCTGACCCTCGATGTAAGAGTTGCAGAACTGACCTTCATACACATTACCGTTTGCATAGGTGTACTTACCAAGACCTTCCTTCTCGCCATTGACCCACTGACCTGCATACACGTCACCATTGTTGTGATAGTATGTGCCGTAGCCATTGCGCTGGTTGTTCTCGTAGTGACCTACGTATTTGTCGCCGTTAGCTGCAGTGAAGATGCCTTCGCCTACGCGAACATCATCAACCCATTCGCCTTCGTATGTATCGCCGTTAGCCCAAGTGAGCTTGCCATGACCGTTGCGCTTGCCATTCTTCCACTCACCCTCGTAAGTGTTGCAACGATCAGCATAGAACGCGCTACCGAAGCCATTCTGCTTGCCGTCCTTGAAATCACCCTGATAGATGTCACCATCCACCCATGAGTAACGTCCGTAGCCGTCAATCTGGCCATTCACGAAGTTTCCTTCGAAGCGGTCGCCGTTTTTCCACTCATACACGCCTTTACCGTGCATCTTACCGTCCTTCTTATTGCCGGTGTACTTACCTGCGTTGTTCAGATCAGGATTTCTCTGAGCAGCGTCGGATTCGTTCTGTGCCATGATGCTGTTATAAGCACCGAATGACAAGAATGCTAAAACTGTTAAGATAAACTTCTTCATAACTATGCCCTTTCTTTAGTAGTTATTTTTTGGTTTTGTATGTTGTTTAATTAGTCTCTTTTTCAAGAGTTGTTATTTTTTTGAGTTGGTTTATATATTGTTTTGTGAACATTATTTGTTTTTGACATTGCAAAGTTACCGATTATGTTTCCTTGCACCAAACAAAAAAGGAATTATTTTAAAGAAAAATGCAAATTATATGAAAATTAGTAAGTATTTGTACAATTTATTTCTGTTTATGATAATATCTTGGTATAAAATAGTATCATAAGAATACATAATAGGTGGTATATTGTGGCCATGGAAACATATTAGGAAACATAAACGGATACCAGTGATCACAAATATTGATACAAAAATACAAACGCGTGGAAACATTTTGGTATCTTATGTTTCCACGCGCTGTATATGATTAATTTATCTTTTTGCTTAAACGATGTTTTTCTTGATGACTTGTTCGATGACGAGAGGGTAGTGCTTCATCTCCAATTCGTGCACCTTGGCTGCGATGTCGTCCGGAGTGTCAGTTGGATCGAGATTGACGGAGAACTGTGCGATGTGTTCCCCTGCATCAAGTTCGGGGTTGACGAAATGGATAGTGATTCCACTTTTTGTTTCGCCTGCAGCCTTCACTGCCTCATGTACATGATGTCCCCACATACCCTTTCCTCCAAATTTTGGCAGAAGTGCGGGATGAATGTTGATGATACGGTTGGGGAACTGATCAATGAGATAAGTGGGAATCTTGGGGAGGAAACCCGCGAGGATGATGTAATCGCACCCACGAACCGTCTGGATAACCAGGCGTGGTTCATCTAAGAATTGCTGACGAGTGATGACGGCGGTTGGCACACCTAAGTTTTCAGCGCGCACCAAAGCATAAGCGTCTGCACGACTGCTCACGACAATGGGTATCTGTACATCATCAGGTTTGTTCTGGAAGTAGCGGATGATGTTTTCGCAATTAGTGCCTCCTCCGGTCACGAAGATGGCGAGTTTAATTGGTTCGCTCATAGAAATTTCGTTTAACTAATCTGACAAGGAGGAATCTCTTCGAAATCGATATCCTCAATCTCTAAGGCTTTCGCTTCAGCAGCCTTGGCATCCTCTTCGCGCTGACGACGCCCCAGGAAGAAACGGTAACGATCCAATTCTTCCGCAAATTCGTGGGTTGCCCACACAAGAATGGCGGCATCATCAATCAGACCGATGGCCGGCATGAAGTCAGGCATGATGTCTGCAGGCGAGACCACATACACCAAAGCACCAATGATGACGGTGAGGTTGAGGAAATTGTACTCCTTATAATTGCCAGTGAACACGTCACGGATGTATTGACAGATGAAAAGGAACTCGTCCTTCACTGCCTTCAGTCCTTCCTTGGTGGCATATTTCTTTGCCGACGTGAACAGATCCTTGAGTTTGTTCGGATGCATGGCGTAGTAGCGGCCTGCGGCAGCCCACCCACCTTTCTTGAAGTACCTTGAGTAGTCCATACCTGTCCTTGTCTGTTTTTAAGTTTGCTTGATTGAATTTGTATGCAAAGATACATAAAAATCTTTATTCCGTAGGCAGACATCAGGAAAAAACGCCATTAATTTGAAAAAAATCGCTAACTTTGCCGCCATGAAAGTCATCTACAACCGTTTCATTCCATTTGGCACCTTTCATGGACTCAATCTCTTCGGCATTGTTTTTGTACAACGTCGATGGGGGAAGATGCAGCCAAGCGAACTCAATCATGAGTTCATTCACACATGTCAGCAGTGGGAGATGACCTATGTTTTCTTTTACCTGTGGTATGGGGTGGAGTTTCTGGTTCGCTTGGTACAATATCGATTCCATGCAGAAGTTGCTTACTATAACATCAGTTTTGAACGTGAAGCTTATTCCAACGAGTGCAACCTACACTACCTTCACGAACGCTGTCACATGGCATGGATGCGCTATCTCAGGAAGAAGTGACACCCGATTTTTCACTCTGTCTGCTTGAAATAGAGGAAATAAACGTCGCAATCAAAAAAAAGTGGCGAAATCGAAGAAAAAAATGAGCTATCTTTTTGTTTTTTAGTCAATTTGTCTTAACTTTGCATTCGTTTTCAGGGTTTCAATAACCTTTAGAGACAATTACACATTATTATATATATAAGGGCTAACAAACAATAAAAATCAATATAAAATATGACAAAAGCAGAAATTGTTGCTGAAATCAGCAAAATGACAGGAGTGGAGAGGGAAAAATCCCTCAGAGTGATTGAAGCCATGATGGCTATCGTCAAGGAAAAGACTGCCAACGGTGAGGACATCTTCCTCCGTGGCTTTGGTACCTTCACAACAAAGACACGTGCCGCTAAGATGGGTCGTCTCATCAAAGAGAACAAGTCAGTCGTTGTGCCAGCTCACAAGATTCCATTCTTCAAGCCTTGTGAAGACTACAAGGACATGTTCTAATCTAAGGAACATCTTTTAATAAACAAGACGGAGACTGTTTCGTACAGTCTCCGTTCTTTTGTATTATGTCTGGAGGGTATAGATAAATGTGGCATCCCCCTAGGCTCCCTTATTTAACATAAGATGGATTAGACATCTTCATCGGATTCCAACTGAGGGATGTCGTCAATATCTGTGATTTGAGGCAAGGGGTTCTTGTCACTCTGCTTGGCACCCAATTTCTGGAGCTTGGCACATGTGGTGAGAATGCTTTGTCCCTGTGGCGCGAGTTTTCTGCCTCCATCCTCATAAGCCTTCGTGGCACGTTCAAGTGCGGTGCCTATATCCTGGTATTTCTTCATGAACTGTCCAACACGCTCCAACAGTTCATTAGCCAGTGCATAGACTTTCTCATGGTTCTGAGCCTGAGCGATCTGTGTCCACGTGAGATTGATGATACGAAGTGCGGCAAAGAGCGTCTGTTCATCGGCTATGAAAACATTTTGTGCCATCGCATTGCGCCAAAGGTCCGGCTGTGCATTCAGTGCGGTCCACAGAGCTGCCGAATGCGGCACAAACATGATCACATAGTCCATACGTGCCTTGGGCGGCTGGATATAAGAAGAATAGTCCTTGGTGGAAAGTTCTCGGACGTGTGACTTCAAACTATCAATATGTGCCTTGAGCAATCGCTTACGCTCTTCTTCTGTATTGGCATTAGAGTAATCCATGAAAGCTGTGAGCGACACTTTCGAGTCGATGATCACCTCACGTCGTTGGTCAAGGTGCAAGATTACATCTGGACGCATGATGTTGCCTTTCTCTGTATGGATGATGTTGCCTACAGCATCACGGATATATGGCTGTGTGTCGTAGTGAATGCCACGTTTTAGTCCTTGACTTTCCAGCAGTTCGTCAAGAATCGTCTCCCCCCAATCGCCCTGCACGCGATTTCCGAGACGAAATGTACGATTCAACTCATCAGCACTTTTCATCGCTGCCTCGCTCTGACGCATCATGTTTTCAATGTTTGCCTTCATCTCTCCTCCCATCTGTGTCTGCTTCTCTGTGGTTTCTGCCATTACTTGTTTCATCTGATCAATCGTTTCACGTAAAGGGTTCACAATCTGTCCCAGATTTTGGTTGCTGGCATCAGCAAATTCTTTCTGCCTTTGCTTCAGCATCTCGTCGGTTGCCACCTTCATCTGGGCAGACACCTTTGCCATCGTCTCGTCAAACTGTCGTTGCTGTGCACGGAGAGCTTCTTGATGCACGCGTTCTTTCTCATTCAATTGGTCTTGAAACGCCCTACTCTTCTCATCGAGCGACCGCTGATAGTTTCGTTCCTTTTCTTGCATCAACGATGCCGAGTTGTTCTTTTCTGTTTTCAATTGGGCTTCCAGCACACTAACCTGTGCAGCAGTTTTTCCATATCGGTTCTGCATGACCAATGCAGTGATCAATGCGCCAACCAACGCACCTGACAAGATTGCAATGAGAATAATGACTGTATCCATCTTTACACATTATTTATATATATATAGGTGCAAATGTACGGAAAAATCCTGACTTACACCATCAATAGCCTCCAAAATATATAAAAAACAATCAGATACACAAAACGAAGTGGGTTGGACACAATGCCCAACCCACTGATATGATGTATGAATATGAGAACTCAGATTATTTGAAGAGGTAAGTCTCCTGAACATTTGTCTTCGTCCAGTCATTGGTCTTTCCGAAGTCACAATCACCACTCATATTGTTCACCCAATCTGGGAACTTAGGATAAGCCCATTCAATATTCTGATTCTCTTTTGTCCATTTAACCTTATTGCCAGGGATACAAATCTTCTGTGGTGCATCAGTTAAGTTCTCACCAACTCTAGGAAGAGTGAAGTCGTTTTTAGTTCTTGAACCCTGGAAGGCAGGATTCTCCACATAGATAGGAATATCATCTGGATTCGTTGAATTGATGGACATCGTAAACTCGTATGGTGCACTCGTCAAACCGGTGCCAACATTGATAGGTTGGTAGAGTTTCGTCGTTGCATTATACGTGTCACCATGACCCAACATGTGGTGAACCTCGTAGGCTTCGTCATGTGCGCCAAGAAAAATAGGATAGGTACCACCTGCTGCCTGCACCTTGATGTGAGCGGTATAGTTTCCTTCGGTACCTGTATAATAAACATCGTACACAAGGTCGTTGAAGTCATAATCGTATGTGTTACCAAGGTCTTCACACATGATGCGAGACCAATCGTGTGTCACACTACCATTACCTGGGATGATTTTAACAATATAGTTACTGTAATAACCATCATAGTCACGGTAAGCATATTTCTCCCAATAGCCTTCAATATTTTCTATAAGATTGCCGTTCGCATCACGAGTTTTGATATTTGCTCCTGGAGTATCGGAAGTCACTCTTTCCTGACTCTTTGTGTAAGCAATATCAAATGCAAGGTACCAACCATCATAGTTTTTACCATCACGTCCTGTGAAAGTAAGGTGCTTGAGGACCCAATTGTGTTCTAACACATCAATATTGGAGGAATGAACTTCGAAGTCATGAGTGCCAGTTTCATACACATATTCCATCATGCGATGAGATGTTCCATCTATACCACCTCCATTTACTGCTGATGAATAATCTGCATTGCTTGCGGTAGGATTATTTTGAGATATTTTAGGAGTGTTGGCTGAGTTAAAGTTGTTAATGTGTTCATACTCCTCGCCAGCAGCCTTCTGAACTGCTAAATAGTCAAGTTCATAAGTGACAGGGGATCCTGTTTGATTAGGGTCTTTGGCATTGCCATTGTAGTCATATTGTACTTCCTGACCATTGAGAACATACTTGATAGGCAATGTCTGTAAGTATGGATAACTTTGGCTCTCTGCCCATGAACTAGTTGATTCACCTGACATTGTTCCATATCCCTGACGGTCATAATCCTTCGAGATGGTTTGCACGAAGAAATTATCGGCACTGAAAGGATCGGATGTGGGGTTTTGATGTGTACGGAACCATGCGGATACGTATAGAATTTCCTCATCAGTTACGTCACCTGCAGGAACTACTTCATCCACATTGTTATATTTCACTCTATTTGCCAATTCTTCATAAGTTATTGCCTCATGATGATTAGTGTAATCGCCACTACCTGCATAATCATCCCAAATGTGATAAAGTCCATCAACGGATGAAGGGAAGCCTGGGACTGTTGCACCGCCCATTAGCTCGTGAGTGGTAATGCTTACCAAATTGCGATCCGTTTGGTTATCCTTATGGAGTACTATCCACTGATTTCTGTTCACATCTATTTGAGTACGTGTACTCATCTCATCTTCACTACCCTTGGCACCAAATCCCCATGTATGGTCAGGGTCAATGCCACCAAAGTGTTCTGCGAAGTTCTCAGCATACTCATTAAGGACTTTTAATTCCTCATCGGTATAGTCCACAACGTTTTCGGACATACCTGGGTCATACTCACTGCAGGCAGCCAACATGGTAAGGGCAGCTGCTGCTGAAAGATAATGCTTGATGTTCATAACATTCATTTTTATTGTTAAACTTTTATTTGTTCTGTTTCAATGATTGTTTTTTTAGCTGAATGGTATCGTTTTCACACAGGGACGACTTAAAGCAAGTACCTATCTTCTCATGCCGTCATCATCATCTTTTCATTTCTAGCACAACTTTACAATTCTTTTGCAAAGGTACAAACTTTTTTGAATCTTTAGTTATATAATGTGTCATTTTTTTACGATAATAAGAAACTTTTTCCTATTTTTTGATGATTTTGTTGTTTTTACACATAAAAATACGTACCTTTGTGCTGAATTACTGAACAAGAAAAAGAGAAAGAAATCATAAAAACCAACATCGTACATGAAAAAAATATTCACACTTGCCTTGATGGCGACATGCTTGATGCCACTCCACGCTCAAGACTTGGAAGCCGTGCAGAAAGCTGCTGAAGAGGCAAGAAAAGCCGAAGCAAGAGCGGAAGAAGCACGCAAGAACGCTGAAGCAGCCGCCAAACGAGTGGAAGAAGCTAGAAAAAAAGCTGGCAAGGACGCAGGTGCTAAAACCGGCGTCAGCAATTCTATGCCTTCCGAAGAGTTCCTTCGCATTGTTGAGGAACAGCAACGCATGAAGGAGAAAGCACGTGAAAAACGAGAAGGAAAGATAGGTAGAACTGCCACTGACTCGCTTCGATGGGCGAATAATCAAATAAAACTGCATACATGGCCACGCAAGTGGTTCGTTGGAAGTAATCTCTCTGTCAACTTCAGTGCAGGTGATAACGTGACCGACCACCCACCCTTCCGCTATTTCAGTGATGCGCTTGGATTAGGACTAGAAGCTTATGGCGGTATGTATTTCAATCGGAAAATCGGTGCACGCGTTGGTCTTGGTATCCATAACGTGAAGAACAGAGTGGACTATGAAACCGTGGATCAAGCGTGGCATGGACCCCAGCTTGTCAGACCTGATGAAGCAGGGAACAAAATGCCTCTATATACCGACAATGGATTCTTCCGCTTTGCTGCGATGGAGGTGTATGCCGATGTCCTCTTCGATGTGACTGGTGTCGCACTGACCAACAAGTTTTATCCTCTGCACGTACAAGTTGTCATGGGTGTGGGTATGATGATGTCAGGACATAAATCGCTGAAAGACCCTGGCATGCTTAATACATTGGAACAAACACCTTTCGATCCCGAAAAGCCCGACAAAGCCTTTTTCTATATTGTGGATGGAAAGAAAACGGGTGCCGCAAGCTTCGAGTCTCGTGTTAGACATCGCGGAAATCATTTGGGCATCGCGGGTCGCGCAGGACTGATGTTCGATTACCGTTTCAACAAAAAATGTGCAGCCAACCTCGAGTTGATGGCGACGGTCACCGATGATAAGTTTGAGGGCATCAAATATGATGAGCCATTTGATATCCTCCTCAAACTCTCGGGCGGCGTGAAATATTACTTCTAAGCACAAAAGGATCTAAACACATAAAGGGGGTGCATCATTGACGATGCACCCCCTCTTATTATCTGATGTGGATATCTCACTTGAGATTGTTCAGTTCATCCTCGATATTCTCGAAATCTCCCTTAAAGCTGACTGCGATGGCTTGTGGTTTCTTGTAAACCAGCATCACCACGCGGCTTGGGTCTTTCTTCGACTGCATCACAGTCACATTCCTACCATCCTTTTTGGTGGTGAGAATCGTTTTGAAACCCTTACCTGACAACTGTCCAGGCAACTTTGTACCCAGTTTCTTACCTGCTTTGTCACCACGAGAGACAAGAATCTTCATGCTCTCGATGCGCTCTACCATCTGTGAAAGCCCTGGCACGTCAAACTGATCAAGGGGCACACGCTCCAACATGTTCTTTGTGACATACGTGGTGTTCATATCACCCATAGCACTGTACTTTTCTAACACTTCGTCTTGTGCACTCATCGTCAAGGCGGCGAAGAGCACTGCCATTGTCATAACTAATCTGTTCATTTTCCTTTTCTTTTAATCTTTGTTGATTGAAACGGCTGCAAAGTTAGGACTTTTTTACCATATAAGGAAAAAAATCCGTAAATTTGCACCCAGAAAGGATTCATGAAAGATGAAAACGAGAATATTGACACTTGTGATGACTACAACAGTGGCACTGCTGCTGACAGGTTGCTTCACGTCTCACAAGGGAACAAAAGGTAACAATACGGTATTGCCAACGGAGGATCCGTTTGCCAAAACTGACGAGGTGACGATCAACTTCAAGAAGTTCAAGGGAAAGGAATGGCATTACCCGCTGGAAGGAGCAAAAGTCATTAGTCCTTTTGGAGGCAAACGTCCCAACCACAAAGGAACAGACATCAAGACCAAGGCAAAGGACAAGGTCATGGCAGCATTCGGCGGTGTGGTCACTTTCTCTGGCGTGATGAGCGGTTACGGGAATGTGGTCTTTATCAGTCACCCTAGCGGGTTGGAAACACGCTATGCCCACAATTCGAAGAACATCGCAAAAAAAGGTGAGAAAGTGAAGGCCGGTGATGTGTTGGCATTAGAGGGAAAGACGGGTAACGCCACAACGGAGCATGTGCACTTTGAAACTCGCATTGGTGGTCAAGCCTTCGATAGCGAACTCATCTTTGACCATAAAAAGAACACCCTTCGCGATGTGAAATTGACAGCAAAGAAGCGCAATGGAGCAATTGAAGTAAAAGCAAAATAAAAACTACATAAATATATAGAAATGAAACAAATACCAGTTCTTCTTTTAACAGGATATCTCGGCAGTGGAAAGACCACATTGCTCAATCGCATACTCAGTAATAAGAAAGGAATCAAGTTCGCTGTCATCGTCAACGACCTTGGCGAAGTGAATATTGATGCCGACCTCATCCAGCAGGGTGGCATTGTGGATCAGAAAGACGATTCACTTGTTGCACTTCAGAATGGTTGTATCTGCTGCACGCTGAAGATGGACCTCGTCGAGCAACTGACCGACATTGCCCGTATGCACAAATTCGATTATATTGTCATCGAGGCCTCGGGCATTTGCGAACCTGCTCCTATCGCTCAAACCATCTGCTCCATCCCCACGATGGAACCACGCTATTGGGCGGACGGATTGGCGCGCCTCGACTGCATCGTCACCGTGGTCGATGCCTTGCGCATGAAAGATGAATTTGCAGGCGGCAGCGCGCTGACGAAACCGAATATTGCAGAGGAAGACATTGAAAACCTCGTCATCCAACAAATTGAATTCTGCAACATCGTCTTGCTCAACAAGGCGGCCGAAGTGGAACCTAAGGAGCTAACACGCATCAAAGAAATCATCCGTGCCCTACAACCCAAAGCAGAAATCGTCGAATGTAACTACGGCGATGTGGATTTCGACAAGATACTGAATACGAATATGTTCGACTTCGATAAAGTAGCAATTTCCGCTGCTTGGATTGAAGCGGTAGAAGGTGAACATCATGACGAAGACGAGGATGACGACGAGGATGAGGATGAACATGAACACGCTCACGAGGCTCACCATCATCATGATCATGAACACGAAGAACACCAACACCATCATCATCACCACCACGAGGAGGGCGAAGCTGAAGAATATGGCATTGGAACCTATGTCTACTCTGCCCGTCGTCCCATGAAGCTCGGAATGTTCGATGATTTCGTGGCACGTCTTTGGCCAAAGAACATCATCCGCGCCAAGGGTATCTGTTGGTTCAAAGGTGAAGAAGATATCTGCTATCTCTTTGAGCAGGCAGGCAAACAATTCTCCCTGAAAAACTGTGGACAATGGTATGCCACCATGCCCAAAGACCAGCTCGACCGTCTCTTGGCAGCTGAACCCAAGTTGAAAGCTGATTGGGATGACGAATATGGTGATCGTATGCAGAAGCTTGTCTTCATCGGTCAACACATGGACAAAGACATGAAGAAATTCCTCAAGGAAATGCTTGATATGTGTCTGGCATAAACGGGCCGTTTTTTGCGCCCTAACTAGAAAAATATTTTTCCCTAACTAGGCAGATAGTTTTTCCTAGTTAGGGAAAAAATATTTACATAATAAAATAATTTCGTCTAAATGTTTTGTTGTTATCAAAAAAAGCGTTAACTTTGCAACGATTCTAATTGATAACGAAAGGATTATGACGAAAATCATTAGTTTTCTGAACCATAAAGGCGGTGTGGCAAAAACGACCACGTGCGCCAATTTAGCTACGGCTTTATGGATTCTGGGCAAAAAAGTGCTCATCATCGACACCGACCAACAGTGCAACCTGTCGGGAGTTCTTGGCTTTTCGCAGAAAGAGGGAGACCCCACTTTAAGCGAATGGTTGAAGGAGCCAGTACCGGCACCTATCTATATTAGATATGACGGATTGGAATATATCCCAGCATCGAAAGCACTGAGGAACATGGAGGCTGAGCTGCTGAACAAACGAAGCCGTGAAACCATCCTTGCCCGCAAGTTGGAACAAGTGAAGGCTGAATACGACTATGTGGTCATTGATTGTGCACCAGGAAATTCGGTATTGAACGACAATGCGATGTCGGCATCCGACTCCATCATCATCCCAACGGAATGCAGCGGATTCTCTTTGCAAGGCATGCAGAATCTCCTGATGTCCATCAAAGAAATACAGCAGGAAATCAAGCCAGACTTGCAAATCGAAGGTTACTTGCTCGTGAAGTATGACAAGCAGACGAAGATTGCCAAAGAAGTGAGTCGTTACTTTGAGAAACAGAGCGAAGTGCCCACGCTGAAGACAAAAATCCGCAAATGTGTGAAGTTTGACGAAAGTCCATTAGGACACCA
>Ga0310786_10009296_pt1 | contig 12494 bp, 3 predicted proteins | sample AusTroGonzalo_MG_FD_203881 | JGI IMG/M metagenome (GOLD analysis project Ga0310786, IMG submission 203881) | Bovine rumen microbial communities from tropical cattle in Woodstock, Queensland, Australia - Gonzalo_03 (v2) (version 2) | ecosystem: Host-associated > Mammals > Digestive system >...
GTCGCTTCCTTGTCCTCGTCGCGTGAGATTGTCCTAGATTTCGGGAAATCGTCGTAGTAGATCGACCAGTCCTGGATGAACCCCTTCGAAAGCTTCGCGTCAGGAAACTCCGACTGCGCCAGAGCCTTGAGATACCCCCGCAGCCGCGCGTCGTTCAGCCGCGACGATACCATGCCTTCCGAGTCTTCCCGGTCGGCATCAATCATCCGCTGGCAGTAGCGCGCCCCTTCGCGCATCCGTTCGTATTCGGCGCGGTCAAGCTTCGCGACCGTTTCGCGCGAAAGGATGGCGGTCTTCCAGTCTCCGGACTGCGAATACAGACCGGCAAGCGCGTACTCGAGCCCGAACCTCCCCCACGCCACGTTCTTCCGGACTTGTTCGCTTTCGCCCGCGACAGTCGCCTCGGCCCTCTCCCACATCTCGCGCCCCTTCTCGTAGAACGATTTCGAGAACGGCATCTTCTCAAGCGTCACGGCGTAGGTGAGCGGCGTCTTCGCCTCGTCAATCTCCTGCTCACCCATAAACTTGATGAAGTCCAGCACGATAGGCGCGGCCTTGCCGTAGTAGGCCTCGCAGAACCGCCGCACGAGCGGCTCTCCCGGCTGGTACGGATTCCACATCAGCTTCGCGCCGAGCCAGCCCTTGAGGTCGGTGAAGCTCGCGGACGGGCTGCGGAAGCCCTCTTCGTAGAGATATCTGACTCCTGACTCGTGATAGAAGCGGATGTTCTCCGCGTAGGCACTCAGGTTGGGATACGGAACAGGAGTGGCGCGCCAGTTGGCGGCGTAGTCCCAGATGTAGAGATGCTTCGCGATGTCGCGCCACTTGAGGATATCTTCGCGGAAATCAATATTCTCCTTGTAGCGGTTCTCGGCCATCGGCTTAGAGAAATCGCACTCGATCGAGCAAAGGCAGATCATCACGTTGTCACGAGGCTTCAGGTTCTTCGGCGGCTTGCGGCTGTACATGTAGGCGAGGGTCTCTATGATGACGTCCGGGTGTTTCTTCTCGACGGCCTCGGCGATCTTGTTCACGAACCAGATGACGCATCCGGCGTGGGACTCTTCCTGCGCATCGATGGCCGCGCACCTCTCGCATTCGCAGTAGTTGTTCCAGTCGTCCTGGGATATGCCGTAGTAGCGTATGCCCCGTCGGCGCGTCTTGGGATCGGCCTTGTTGGCCTCGATGCGCGCAAGCACGTTGGAGAGAGCAATGCGGAACACGTCCGGATTCGTGAGACACAGCTGGGCACGCCGCCGCATGCGTTCGCCCTTCACGAGCGAAAAGTATTCCGGGTGCGTATCGTAGTACTTGTCCGGCGAAACAAGATTCAGGAACGTGTGGCACTTTCCGAGAACGCGATCGAACTCGGGAATGCTTCCACCCATATTCTCCGGCACTTTCGCCTCGGTGAGACGCAGACGCACACCGAACTTAATGTGCTTCAGCCAGTTGTATGTACTGAGATGCCGGGACAGGAACGCCGGCTTGTCGCGCAGGGAAAGCCCCACAGGAACCGCAAATGCGTCCGCTTCGGGGATTCGCGTATCGTCCGGCGAGAGCCACATCACGCCGCCGTAGCGCTCTAAAAGTTCATACACCCCGTAGATCACGCCGCGCTTGCCGCCCTTTACGGAAAGGGAATCCTTCGTGGACGAAATCTCGAAACCGTCGTCGCCGAGCGACGCGTCGCCGGAAAGACCGATGGAGACCACCGGATCCCGCCGGCAGGAACGGTCGCCGTCCTTCACGATGGGCAGCTCTTCGCCCGTAATTTTCTTCACGTGGTCGCGAAGCTCCTCGGCGGCGTACTGGACGCTCGGCGCGGCATCGGCGTCCACCGCAATGACGGTTGTCGGATACCATCCGCGTTCAGCCAGCACGAATTGGCCTTCCTGACGCTTCGCGGAAGCCTCTGCGATCCTACGCTCTTTCTGCACAACGAGATTCACCGGGCCAAGCAGACCCGACGGCAAAGGCTGCTCATCCTTGCTCCAGTGGTGCCATGTGGTGAACGTCCGCCGTCCAGACGTGCGCGTCGTTCCATTCGCCATCCATGCCGGCCAGCCGGCGATATGCGTACCGTTCCACCGCTTGTCATCCACCCATGTGCAATCGTCCGGCTTGAACTCGTCGCCGATCAGACGATTCGCGCCTACGTTCGTCACGCGAACGTCCAGCTCGATGACGCCGTTTCCGGCGGCATCCGTGATGTCAACGCGATACGGCCTCTTCCACAGCACAGGAAACACCTTACCGTTCACGGTGACTTCGCAAAGTTCCCTCACGTCGCCAAGATCAAGGACGATCCGCTCGTCAGGTTTCCTCTCAACCGCCGCAATGCGCTTGCGGTACGCGGCCGTGCCGGAAAAGTAACGGATTTCCTCCTCCGGCCGTTCCGTCCAGGAGACAAGCTTGTCCAGCATGATAGACCCCGGCGCGCCACTCCCAGCCGGGAAAGACAGCTGCCATGCTCCTTCCACGGACGCTGTGGAGATAGGCTCGACTTGGGGCGGCACCGTTGCGCCGGCTGTCGGCTTTGGACGGAAGAGCACGAACCTGGATCCGTCCGGATCGAAGTCAAGAGTCACGCGCGTAATCTTGCCGTCATCCTTCCATCTGCGCGCCAACTCGATGCTTCCCGTGGCGGGATTCCAAATTTCCGGCGTGCGCCCCGTCACCCTGAAGCGGCATTCCGCCGTCGCGTCCGCATCGTTCTGCGCCGCAACGAAGTAGATTTCGCTGCCGTCATCCGCCGTGCGGTGGATGAACGCGCAGAAAGGACTTTTCGGAGACTCGAAATCGGGCAGAAGACCAGCCTTGCGGACGGCTTCCGCCGCCGGCAGACCATGCACGTTGCCGCGCTTCGCCAAACGCGCCGCGATACTCCGAACCTCGTCGTCGGACTTGGGGAAGTCTTTCAGGCCGAACGCGCGCTGCGGCATCCTGCCAATCACCGTCACACCCGCCGCCGCGAAACTCTCGATCTTGCGCATCACCTCGGGCGACGCCGAATCCACGAACTCCGCCAGCACGAGGAAACGCGCACGCGCGCCGCCGGGCGAGACGATGCATCCGTCCTCCACCTTCGCCGCCAACAGCGCCGCGCGCGAAAGCAGCGCATACTGCGATCCTTGCCCAAACGTCCTGCGCCCGGCCACTCTAAACGAACCTGGCGCGTCTTCGCCCGCGAAATAGAATGCGTCTATCACAACCTTTCCCTGACGCAGAAGATGCTGGCATCGCGTCTGGTAGTCGATCCATTCCTTCCCCATCTTCCACCAGGTCACGTTGCGGTTGAACATGATTCCGAAGCGGCCCATGGTCATGCCGGGCCAGAGCCGTGGATCCACCCACGGCTGGTGTGCGTAGGTGTGGTAGATGATTCTGTTGATGCCGGTACAGTACATGTAGTCCGTCTGCCGCTTGATCGCCCGCGGATGGAGCGTCCAGCGGTCGTCCTTCGGCCATGTGGTGTACGATTCCGCTGCGACGGTCTGGCGTCCCCACACGATCGCCTCCGAAAATGCAGGCGTGGGATCGCCGATCCAAGGCCCGACCTTCCCCGTCCAGAACTCCGTCATCGGGATGTCTGCGCAATGTGCGTATTCGATATCGATGGCCGGTTCGCCGCCGTATGGCTCAAGATAGAATTCGAGATCGCGCTCGCGCGCCTTGCGGCGCGTTGCGTAACCGAAGTTGTCTATGAAGGTGGAGGACACCGCCCGCCTGAAATCCTCGAGGAAGCGTTCTGTCAGCTCCTTGGACTTCACGGTGCGCCCTGCCAGCACCGGCAGCCACGGTTTGATGGAATAGCCAACGCGACGCTCGAACTCGGCATCAAAGCCGTCCGTCCAATTCTGCCATCCGGCCTCGTAGCTATCTACAAGTATGCCGGTCACGCCTCCATTCTTGCGGCCGACGAGGTCCGGTCCCATGTGCGCCAACAGCTTGTCGAGGAACCCCGCCCAGTGGGCATCCTGCGCCGTGGCAGATAATTTGTCGCACTCAAGCCCCCTGCCAAAGTCGCTTGGAGGGTAGTTACCTCGCCCGGTAGCGTAGTAGCCGATACGCAAAACCGTCCACTCACCTTCCGGCACCTCCCATTCGAGCGTGCCGTCCGCAGAGAGCCTGTCCGTGAGATCTATCTCCCGCGCCGGATCGACAAGGCCGTACTGGGGATCCCTCCCGCCGTACTTGCCGCCGGGACACGCCTTCCTTGAGGAGAACATCTTGACCCAGAGGTTGGTGACCGGCAAACAGGCGCCGGCGGCGGAGGTCGGCACGGCCATTACAGCTATATCGCGATTGTAGGATGGCGGTGGCCTAGGTAGCTTGCCCTTGAACTTCGAAGGACCCTTGACGGCCATCTCGGATGAAAACACGGTCTTCATTCCATTGGAGATGGCGTTCCACGGGCCGCCGGCGCACGACCATCCGCTCGCCGTGTTCATGACGAGCGCCAGTCCCAGCCGCTTCGCCTCGGATGCCGCATGCTTTGCGCAATCGAACCATTCCGGCGAGGCGAAGTTCACCTTACCGCGCGGGATGCCGTAGCCGATGTCAAACAACTGGGCTCCGCCGAGCCCAATCTCCTTCATCGCCTCAAGGTCGGCCGTGATACCTTCCTTCGATATGTTGCCGTTCATCCAGTGCCACCATGTATGCGGACGCGCCTCACGAGGCGGATTGGCGAACCCTGCCGCAAGGTCGTCAGCTACGGTTCCTTCAGCAGCGACGAGGCAAAACAGCAATGTAACGGCGGATATTTTCTTCATACGGCGGATTGACTACTCATTGATTCTGCCATCATCCTATCTGAACGACACTGTAAAGCCGCGAACCACAAAGGTAATGACCCCATCCTTTACACTCACACGATACTTGCCGGACGGCGAGCCGTTGACCCTTATGTTCCATCTGGAGATATTCTCCAATCCTTCGCAATTGACATACGCACCCGGCAGTACCGCAGTTTGCGGGAATCCGTCCGCGAAAGTTACGTCAATTGTGCCGTCCTCAGCAAAAGTGAAGCCATCCACCGTACCCGCGCCTGCGGAATCCACCTTGAGTGACTTGATCGTCTGCGTCGCGTTCTCGGCCGTCAATGTCGCACCGGGAAGCACCTGCACACTCATCCCGTCAGGGAACTGCGTGACATTCTCGTCCGGGACATACGACATGGCGACGGAAAATCCGGTGCCCTCAGGACGGGCATGGCTGGCATTGCTCGCCTGTTCGCCATCCGACAGCCACCAGTTGTATTGAGTCGGCATGGTGGCGTTCGCTTCTCCCGTTGTAGCGTTGTCGTAAAGCACATACCAGTCAACGCCATTCACCGACCCTTCCAGCATGAGACGCTTGGGGGTTTGGTAGTTGTTGTTGTTCATGGTCTCGATGTCGAAATGGTCGAGTTCGACGGCACTTGCAAGGTGCATCACAATCGGAATCCAGGTCGTGCGGGTGTGTTCCCATGGTACAAGTGCGTTCCCCGACCCGGCAAGCCATGTGAACGTATTTCTGCCGCCGGTACCGCCGTCATACAAATCATCAAAACAGAAGTTGAGTTCACCTGCATAATTGGCTTTGATCCTGTTCCCGGCGGCGGAAGCGTCGTAGCCGACCTGTCCAGGTTGCGGAACCGTTCCAAGTATCGTGCGTGTCTCATTGTTGACAGTCGTCGGCCCCTCCGCCATTGTAAGCCCGCTATTGAGCCTGTTGCCGTACTTGTCGTAAAGGCCGATCTGACGGACGTTCCAGATGTTGTCATCGCCGTTGTTACTGTTATTGTTATTGTCGCCCAACTTGGCAATAGAAAGCCTGAACCAGGAGAAATAGTTGCGTTCGACATTGCCGGACTTTAAAAGCGCTATCCCGTCTCCGAGCGGACGGCTCACCGCCGTTCTCCCCTCAACACCATCCGATATCCACTGGTTGTACCCTTTATTGTTCTGCGCAAGAAGCGGAGAGGAGTCATCGACGTTGGAATAGACCTCTTCCCACTCCCCAGAGAATCCGTTATGCGAAGCCTCCAGGCATATCCGCGTCGGCAGATAGTCTGCAGAATTTGCATAGCCCTGGATATCAAAATGCGTGATCGGATGCGCGGAATCGGAAAGATGCATGGTAATCGGTATCCATGTGGGTCTGCTGGAAGGTGATGGAGGACATGCGGATGACCCAGTCTTCCACCGAATCATAAAGCATCCGCCGCTATTGCCTTCATAGATTCCGTCGAACGCCCCGGCAAGACTGCCGTGAAGTGACCCGATGTCTATTCTCTCGACAGTTTTTCCTGAAGCAGATTTGTCGTAGTACGCCTGCCCCGGCCCGATATCCGTTGTTGCATCAAGAACGAGTCCGCTGGTAGTCTCTATTGCTCCGGCCAATGTCAAATCTTCGTTCTGCCGTACGCCATCTTTATCGAACAGGCTGATCTGGCGGATGCGAAGATCATTTTTGGATCCCCCGCCAATCTGTGCGACCGAAAGGCGGAACCATTTGTAGTTGGCATACTTTGCTGAAACAGGTGCCCTGATGGCGAGATTGCCCTGCTTGACCGTGATGTCGCCGCTGAACGTCTGATTCCCCGCAAGAGCCCAGCTTCCCCTGCCATCTTTCACTACGCTCACCTTGGCCCCTGTCGCTCCGTCCGAGATGTCTTTCGCCACGTTCACGACCGATCCAGTTCCGGCAAGCGTCAGCGTAGGCGTCGCTTGAACGTCACGCGCCGAGACACCTCCAAATGTAAGTCGTCCTTTGGAAGCGCTCAAGGTGCCACCCTTGCCGACCAGCACGAGCGGACGCGTAGTGCAAATGGCGGCGGCAGCCCCCATATACTCAAAGTTGGCCACTGGCGCGGATGCGTTCGTCGAGCCGAGAGAGAATGCGTAATCGACATGTTCTGGATCCCGCACGGAGCAAGCAGTGGTTAAGTTCGTGGAAAGACCAAGTGCGCATCTCATGCCTTTCTCATCTATCGAATTGAACCGCAATGTTCCCTCCTCGATGGCAAAACCGCCGCCGTGATACCTCGGTCCCGTCAACTCCCACGTTCCCGAACCAAGCTTCTGAGTAAATATTGTTCGATATGTATCAGTAGCGTACGATCCGCTGAATCGAGAATCGTTGAATTGGCCAGTTATCACGCAAGGCACTTCATTGGATCCTGTCAGAACAAGCCATTTCTGCACCGCACTATTCATATCATTTCCGCTGACGGACCATGGGCCAGAAAATGTCAAACCACCATGCCATCCAGCATCGATGAATGCAGGGTAGCCAAAGGTGTAAAGCACCATTGCCTTGTCGACAACTGCATTCATCGCTCCAATATAGTGAAAACCGCCACCCCTTCCAAAGAGTTGCAGATACGATTGGGGGCCAAGCAGTGCAATATTGTCGAATGAATATACTCCGTAGCCTTTTCCGTCGTTAAGATGCCCGTAGTTTTCCTCTACGGTGATCGGCTCGCTGATTCCCGTATCGTCGCCATAGTGAGTGAAGCTTCCTTGTATCCAAAGTTTTACAGGATGACAGACTCGACCGCGGAATACGCTTTCGACGTATACATTCCGGGTATATGGAGAGAATGACTGTCCGCCAGCACGTCCCGTTTCGTTGGTGATGGTTCCAGAACCATTGATTGAACGTACGTACGTGAATGTAGCTGCACTGGTGTTGGTCATATTGCCGCATGTCACCAAGGTTGTCCCTTCGGACATCGTCAAATCACCAAAGTACATATGTCCAACTGCATTCTGCGGCAGTTTGAGTATTCCCTGCTGAAGGTCGATCTGGGTGAAGTAGTCATGATTGAATCCGCCGCTATTGCTTTTCGTCCTCCCGCTTGCCGCAAGAATCAACGTTCCTTCGCCCGTTTTGACGACCTTGCCATAGCATTTGATCCAAGTCTCGTCGTCGTGGCGTTCGCCACCGTTGTAGTTGATTGGAGCATTGAATGTACGAGTGTCGCCATCGGCGATGATGAACTCCAGTACCGCGCCATCATTAGGGCGAACACGCTTAACCCCCGAAAGTGTCGTAAACGAAGCCGATGTGCCGGCGATGGCGAATGTGCCAGCGGGAATCCAAACCTCGTCAGACGAACTAGGCGGGGTAGAGGCATCCGCGCCACCCGCGCTCCCAGTCGTGTAGCTTGCGGCGACGCTAAGGTCTGTCGCGCCCGGTTTCATGTAGTAGTCCGCGCCATACGCCGCCGAAACGGCCACGCAGAGCGCAAGCATCACCATGCATAACTTTTTCATTTTCATTATTCCTTGTTATTATTCCTTGTTTGTTTGGAAAGACTTGTTCAAATCCATTACGGAAAGCGAGTTGGCGAAGGACTCGGCATCAATCGGGTCTTTCGGCGTGAACGTCAAGGTGCGCGGTTCGCCAGGGAGAAGCGTCAAAGAGTTGTCATCGAATTCGCCGTGAACGCCCGTTGCGTTCACCCACACGAAAAACGCGGGCTTGTCGGTCGCGAGGGTGATTTGCGGCGTGCGCAGCGCGCCCGCCCTACCGAGCGTGATGTTTGCGGTTTCAATGGGGCAATCCTTGAACGGGGCGAAGAACCATTCGTTGCGGTGAATGGGAGGGACATGCATCCCGCGTGAACGCAATTCAAGCGCCACAAACCGCCCCTTCCGCTCTTCCGCCGTACCAAACTCATCGAGCGCATGGGTTGCGATGCACGTTGCGGAACCTGACGGAAGCGTCACGGGGAATCCGTCTTCGGCCACCGTCTCGCCGCCAAACGTCAAGAGCCGTCCTTTCGCTTCCGCATTCACCGTCGCGGCCGTGTCGTTCAGCGCCCAGAACTCCACACTCTCGCCGTCCACCGACGGTTTGGCTACGATGGCCACGGGCGCGTAGAAGCGCTTCGCGTGATAGTGCAGGTGCTTCCACTTGCTTGCCACGGCGGAGCCGGGCGAAGACGGGCCGCCATATTCGAGCGAACTCCAAGAAGCCACCGGCCAGAGGTCGTTCAGCTGCCAGTAGAGCGTCCCCATGCAGACTGGACGAAGCGCGCGCCAGCCCTCGACCGCCGTCTTGATCGCAACGGCCTGCTGTACCTGCGAGAGATACAGCATCGAATCGAAATCCTTTGGCTGATGGAAGTAGCGTTCGAAGGAATGGCGTATGCGGTCGTTGCCGCCCTTGTTCTTCTGGTGCCACTCGAATTCGGGGGAGGTTTGCTCACCATTCCCCGTTCCCCGTTCTCCAATATCGCAGAATGTCGCGGCAACTTCACGCGACGAAAAGCTCTGGAAGCCGAACTCGCTGCAGAATCGCGGACGAGACTTGTAGTATTCCCCGAAAGGCTTCTCCTTGTGCCACACCTCCCAATTGTGCGAATCGCCCGCATCGGCGCGCCCGAAGATTGTGCCACTCAGATCGCCCGGTCCCGCGCAGGGCGAACTCGGCCAGAACATGCGCGTGGGATCGTACTGTTCCGCCATTGCCTTGATGACCGCCACGGGCGCTCTGCATTCGTTGCCGCCGCACCAGAGCGCGATGGAGGCGTGGTCGCGAAGCCGGCGGAACTGGTGTGCGCATTCGCGGGCGACGAGATCCGCAAACGCAGGGTCAACAACAGGGTATATGCCGCAGGCGAACATCTGGTCGTGCCAGACGAGAAGCCCCAGCTCGTCGCAGAGGTCGTAGAAAACATCCTTCTCGTACTGTCCGCCACCCCAGAGACGAATCATGTTCATGTTCGCAGCCCTCGCACTTTCGAGGAGATCGCGGTATCGCGCGGGCGTCTGTTCGTTCTCGAACGCGGAACAGGGTATCCAGTTCGCGCCCTTCATGAAAATGGGACGATTGTTTATTTTGAACGTCAAGCCGCCGCCGGTCGTATCGACCTCGATCTTACGGAGTCCGATGCGATGGGTGCGGCATTGCGGCGTGTACGGCGCGCTCGGTGATCGCGCCCTACCATGCATAACGACGACGCCCTCGTCGTCGATTTCATATTCGTAGAAACGCTGTTCGCCCTGCCCGGCGGGCCACCAAAGCGGCGGAGCGTCTATTTCCACGACATTCGTGACCACTGCGCCGCCGCTCATCTCCGCGAACACGGTCAGGGTGCAGTGCGACATGTCGTCCGAAAACTTCTGGTCGCAATAGATGTATTCCACTCGCCCTCCCTTCTTGGAGGCGATAAGCTGCACCGGGCCGCAAAAGCCCGTCACCATCTGCGACGGTCCCCAGTCCCAACCTTTGTGGCAGGCGTTCTTGCGCACGAATGCGTGGTTATGCGCCCATTCATGCTCGAAGTTACAGATGCTCGTCCTGTTCGTGTAGTACTTTGCGTATTCGGCGGCAAGTTCGTCGCCTTTCCGTATGGCGCTCGCAAACACGCCGCGTATGGAGTTCTTTCCGACGCGCAGAAACGGCTTCACATCGAACTGCCACCGGATGAAGCGATCGTTGGTCACGCCGACGTGCTGGCCGTTCACAAAGATGTCCGCAAAGCAGTCCACATCCTCGGCGCGCAGGACGATCTCATCATGCGCAAGGAACTCAGGCATCACGTCAAATTCGCGGTTCAGCGTCCAGCTGTGGAAACCGATCCACTGGAGATTCATCTCGTTGCAGCCCCAGAAAGGATCCGCGATAAGACGCGCCTTGTAAAGCGCGGAATGCACATCGCCCGGCACGACGGCAGCGCATTCGACCGCCGAGCCCTTCTCGTCCGTGCCGGAAAGCCGCCATTCCCCTGCGAGGTCGATCTGCGCGGTGGCGAAAAGGAACTGAACTATGGCGGCAAGAAGCGTCATTTCTTCTTACCCCTCGTCGATTCGCGTTCCAGAAGCCGAGCCGAGAGGAACACTTCGCGCGGCAGGAGATCGGGGGCGGCGAGGCGCTCGAACATGAGAGAGACCGCTGTCGCGCCGATTTCGTGGCAAGGTTGCGCGACGGTGGTAATCGGCGGAGCCGCCTCCTCTGCAAGAGGGTCGCCGTTGACGCCGGCGAGAAGCACGTCTTCGGGAACACGCTTGCCGATGGCTTTGAGCGTCTTCAGGAGGAGCGAGGCGATGTAGTCGTTCACGGCGATGATGGCGTCCGGACGGCTCTTGCCCGCGAACACACGCGCGGCGGCACGAGTGTCGGTCGGATCAGCGAAGTAAACGCTTTCGCGCTTCCACGGGAGCCCCGCCTCCGTGACGGCGATGCCGACGCCCGTGCCGCGCTTCAAGGACGTCGGCGCGGGAAGAGGGTTCGAGAAGTACATGATCTTCTTCGCTCCGGCGGCGATTACGTGTTTCGCGAGCGCATAGCCGATCCCCGTGTTGTCCACGCCGACGAGATCGTACTCGCTGCGGTTCGGCGGGGTGACGAAGTCGCTGTCGAGGAGGACGACCGGGATTCCCGCAGCCTTGAAGAGCTTCAGGATCCCCCGGTTCATCTTCTCGCCGTCGCGCAGAAACTGGAGCGGCTGGAAGAAAACGCCCGACACCTTCTCGCGGATGCACACCTCGGAGAATTCGACCGCCCGCAGCGCGCGTTCGCGCATCGATCCGGAGCCGAGCGCAGCGGTGAGGATCGTCCAGCCGTGCTTCTTGGCGGCATCCTCGATGCCTCGGCAGATACGGGCGTAGAACGGGTAGTAGGCATCCGGCACGATCATCGCGAACTTCTGCGCCGCCTTCGTCTCGGCGAGGTCCGCAAGGAACGTGCCGTAGCCTGGACGCCGCTCCACAAGTTTCTTGTCTAAAAGATCCTTCAACGCGGCGCGTACCGTCTCACGCGCAACCGAGAAGCGACGCATCAGTTGATGTTCGCTTGGAAGCTTACGGGTGACGTCAAACTTGCCGCCAAGAATTTCCTGACGGAGACGTTCGCTAATATCCCTGCTTTTTGTCGATTTCTCCCTCACGGCCCGTATTGTATAAAATGCCGTGAAAGAAATTCAACATTGTCTAGACAAGATTTTAATGCCCCTGTCCTCTAATCCCATCACCGTCCCATCCAAAAACCAGGTTTCCCAACTCAGCCACGAACAAGTTATGGTCTCGCCATGGACATTTCACAGACAGAACACGGGCTACCCACAGACATATCACAGGCAGGAAACGGGCAGATACGGACTTGCGACGGACAGCCGCTCCGCACATGCACGGACATGGAACGGACTAAGAACGGGCTGCGGTCGCGGGGCGACCGCCCTACCACGGACAATCAGCCAGCGAAACCACGCAATCCCCATCCACCCTCAACCGCCGCCCCGCACCCCGCGACCACTGCGTGGCTCGGCCTTCTGCCTCGGAGGATATTCCTGCGCAAGCCCCCGCCCCTCACAGCCACACTCCATCTTCCCACCCCCACCCACTCCACACCCGCAGATCCAGCCTTGAATACCCTAACCAATGTTCATTGTTTATAAACTCTGAACATCATTGCTTCCTTGTTAGCGCAATCACCACATCAAAAATTCGACACACCACCTCCGCAGATCATATCCCAAGAAACGACACATTGACATG
>Ga0310786_10009297_pt1 | contig 12492 bp, 24 predicted proteins | sample AusTroGonzalo_MG_FD_203881 | JGI IMG/M metagenome (GOLD analysis project Ga0310786, IMG submission 203881) | Bovine rumen microbial communities from tropical cattle in Woodstock, Queensland, Australia - Gonzalo_03 (v2) (version 2) | ecosystem: Host-associated > Mammals > Digestive system >...
CGATGGTCGGGTAATTTAGTGTTTATTTTTATCGCCAAGAGGGTCACCTCCTCGTAAATAAGTAGGGGGAAATAATTGTAAACTTTATTAATTTGAAAAATAAATTTCAGTAGATTGAAAATAAAGTTCGGTAGACTTTGAAAAATAAATTTCGGTAGACTTTGATACCAGGCCCTTTGTTTCCATTTTGTAACATTTTCAAAAATCCTAGAAACCACCCCGGCCCACCCCTGGCGCTAAGCCTCGCCGATGATGACGCCTATTGTAACAATTTTGTAACTTTTTGCAAAGGCTAAAAAGAAGGCTCATTTTGACAGGTTCGGCCCGCTCTCCCGAAATGAGGGCCGGATCTGCGGATCAGCGCGACTCGGACAAACGGTTACAAATCAGTAACAAACAGAAACAAAAGAAAGTCATTGACAAACCGGATCTCATGTGGTATACTGTAGTCAAGATAAAGAGAGGAGACAACACCAATGACTACCATGCTTATGAAACTGATCAACGATTATAACGAAGTGGCTTATGCTCACCACTACATCTGGGGCTTTGAGTTCAAAGGCACGGTCTATATGGCAATCACCGACAGCACTTGCCTTCCGTTCGTGTGCAAGTTGGACAGAGCAAGCCGTGGCGCAGGCATGGCACTGCGGTTCTGCCCCACCACTGATCAGAAGGTCGCACTGATGGCGAAAGCCGAACCACTGTGCAGTGTAAAGTACTTCGCAGAGATGTGCGACAGTTGCAAGTACAACAAGGGCGAGACCTTTGAGAAGATGGTGACAGAGTACTTCGGTCAAGAGTGGGTAAAGGACAACGTACCCTTCACCAAGGCGGGCGACATCGAAGTCGATGGCATCGCATATCAGATCAAGTATCAGAGAGCAACCTTCTGCAACGAGAAGTCAATTGCCAATCTCAAGAAGTGAGATTGGCAATCACTTTTGTTATGCATAAAGAATGAATATTTATACACGCGGGCGAGCGCGAAACTTTAGCACGTTAAAGCGTTAAAGTTTGACACGGCGCGCCATCGGCGGATTGCACAGATCCGGGCGCAGAAGTTTGTACAACTTGACTATTGACAAGGGGTGTTATATGTGATATACTGTGTACAGTAAAGGAGTGATAAAAATGATGATTTGGTTCGATATGGACGGTACGATCGCGGATCTGTATGGTGTTGATGGTTGGTTGGATTATATCCGCAACGAAGATGCAAAACCGTACGAAATCGCAAAAGTTCTTGTGAATATGAACTCTTTCGCGCGGATCGTCAACAATCTTCAGCGCAAGGGGCATCAGATCGGGATCATCAGTTGGACGGCGAAGAATGGAAGCGCGGCGTACAACGAAGCGGTTGCCGCGGCGAAGCGCAAGTGGCTTGCACGCCATCTTGCAAGCGTTCAATTCGATGCAATCGAGATCAGACCGTATGGTTACAACAAGAGCAATATCGCAAGCGCGAATGATGTGCTGTTTGATGATGAAGAACAGAACAGAGAGAATTGGATCGGAAGCGCATATGATGTGCAAAATATCATCGAAATTCTGAAAAGTCTTTCTTGACTTTCTCAGAATTTTGTGATATAATCTATTTAGAAAATAAATAAAGGAGAATTGTTATGGATAGTGTAGTTTCTTGGTTTCTTGCGGTCGTTCTCACTTGCATCGGATCAATGTGGTTTCTCACTAAGGTCGATGACGAACTTGAACAGAATAAAAGAGAGAACGAAGACTTCTTCATTGATAGGAAGTATCACAAGAAGTGATGGAGTGATCCATCACTTTTTTTAAAAAAAATGAAAAAAACACTTGACAAACCGGATCAGTTGTGGTATTATAATATCAGAAAGAGGAAATAAAACAAAAAAGAAAAGGAGATAAAAAAATGGTGTACGGTGTTTATTGCGAGGGTTACTTCTACGGGTACGGCGAGACTTTTGAGTCTGCTATGGAGATTGCCGGCGATGAGATGTGCGAAATCGTGATGATGGAGCGCGGGGAAGCCGAGGATCTGATTTGCGACTAAAAACGCAAAAAAATGAAAAAAACACTTGACAAACCGGATCAGTTGTGATATACTAAATACAGAAAGAAAGAAAGGAGAACGAAATGCAGAGCGATCGTGTGATCGGGATGCGCCACTTCGATGCGGTTCGGTATATCGAACGCATGGATCTGTGGGATGAGGTCATTGATCTGGTGACCGATGCTCACGGGATCGTGGTGAGGGTCATCCACTGAGTAAGACTCCGAGCCGACGGGTGCTTGTGAACAGAAACCCGATCAAGACGGCAAGATCCGTCTTTTTTATTTACCCGGGCGCGGCAGGGCATAAACTTTAGCACAGTAAAGCGTTAAAGTTTCACGCGGGCCGCCGTGCATATTCATGTGAATATACACGGCATTATTCATCACCAACGACAGAACCCAATCAAGCGTCGTTCCTCTTTCGGTTCAGGCATGATGCGGTCAACGATGCGATACTCGTTGCCCTCATTCAGTTCGTAAACCGTGATGCATTTGGGAGCGTTGCGCAGATGCTTTCCGATGATTGCATGAACATCATGCATGGTATCGGCGATCTCGAAGATCACTTGCTCTTTATTCATACTGATGATGATGCGGTAGTTATTCATTTTGTTCTTTCCTTTCCTTTATTTCTGTATACAGTATAACACGGATCAACGGAAAAAAATTACCGTCAATTGCAAAGTTGCTCCCCGCGCAAACTTTAGCACATTAAAGCGGCGAAGCGCACGGCGCAAAAAGTTCCCGCTCCCCTAAGAGCGAGGCCCTCATGGAGCGGGGGCAGGATCTTCAAGTGCGATGTACACCCCTCTGCCTAGTCCACCTGCCTGGGGGTTTTGGTTCAAATTTGTATACCGCGCCGCACTGACCGCGCGGTGTTAGGAGGCCCCCTCTATCCCATGCCCTCGGCGATGGTGGCACTGACTTTCACAAGCCGTTCCTAGGGTGTTATCAGGTCTTACTTCGCTCGCGTGGGCTTCGGATCTCCGCCGTGGCCTTGCCTCCCCTTTGTGATTATATGATACCACATGAACGGTCAAAAGTCAATATGGTAAAATGCACAAACTTTCGGGATCCATTTTGTGCATTTCGACGGGGTGGGCGGCGTTGAAACTTTAGCACACTAAAGTGTTGAAGTTTGGGCCGGGTGCAGTTGTGCATTTTGCACAACTCAGGGGTAAAAATTTTGTGCATCTTGCCAGCTTGACATCCTGCTGATCATATGCTATACTATAATTGTCCCGAAGGAGAGGGTGCCCGATGGAGTCGGTGACGCTCAGTGTAGACCTAAATTACTGTTCAATTCAGTTCTCCCCTCTCATTCAGTCCTCTGGTTGGTAATCGGAAAGGGCGTAAGAGTGGTTCGAGTCCACAACTGAAAAACTTGCGGGATTTATAAAATTTGTGCAATATCACAACTTGACAAATTGTAAATTTTTTGATATACTCTATATAGAAAATAAAAAGGAGATTGAACCATGAGAACTGAAATTATGTATGCTACTGAGTGCGCCTTGACCGTTTACTTCGACCGCAACAACGAGTTCATTTCTGCTGATTGGCGTGAGCATTTTAGAAACCTTTCCGAAGCGATCTTCTATGCGGAAAGCATTCTTAACACGCAGGTTGATGCGGAACGCATCGTGATCTGGGATGCCAACACGGGTGAAATCCTTGCGGAGTGCTTCTCCGAAGATGAGGAGCCGATCTCCAAAGATGATGGAGAAGACTGGAATGAAGACGATTGGGAAGATGACTGCGACTATGATGTCGGATATGATCCGTATCTGGGGTGCTTTACGTGGGATGAATAATCCCACGCTTTCGCACTTTAATGCGGTAAAGTTTCGCCCGGGCGCGCCACCGTTAATTTTTTAACGCAACCGAGGGGTGTTTTTTGGACAGGATTTATGTTATTATATAATTGTCAAGGGGAGAGACACTCAAGCCCAGCAGACAGAAACCAATGTCGACAATGGAAAACAGAAAGCAAAGGGCAAGAAAGACTCATTAAAGAATTTCAAAAAAAATGAAATTGCCCCTTGACAAACTTCCAAAAGTATGCTATAATAAATATGTAAGTAAGGGTTGCGACCATAACCGCAGAGCGCATGAAGCGCAGAAAGGATACATCAATGACCACTCGTGAGTACTTCCAGACCGTTCTTGACGCCCATCTGTCCGAAGACATGGACGCCGCGTCCCTCAAACTGATCGCATCTCTCGATGCCCGTAATGAGAAGCGCAAGAGCGCAGACAGCAAGGCGAAGAGGGAGACTGCCGATCGCAAGACCGCCGTTCTTGAGTTCCTCAAGGCGAATGAGGGTCAGTTCACCCGTGACGAGATCGCCGCCGCAACGGGTCTCTCCGTTGGTCAGGTGACCGCCGCTTGCAAGGGTCTCGGTGATGCCGTGACCAAGGCAGAGGTCAAGATCGACAAGGCACGCAAGGTTGTTTACAGCCTTGCGTAAGCCGAAAAATTCTTGCGAAAATTAAGGGAGAATTTTCTCCCTTAATTTTTTTCCTAAAATACTTTCCCACTTTAATGTGCTAAAGTTTGCGGCCGGCCGCGAGTTCACAAAAAATTCATAAAATAATTGTTGACAAATAAAAGATTTTTTGGTATAATAAAATTACCAAGAGTAAAGGAGAAAAAGAAATGACCCCTCAGCAGGCTTTAGAAATTTTAATTGAACTGATGAAAGAAAATCAGGATGTATTAAAAAGACTTAAGGAGAATTAAAATGCGTGACTACTTCAAACAGGTTCGGTGCGTGCGTGGCGGGTTCTGCCGTTATGAGGTTCGCAACAAGGATGCAAGAGCGCAGGCAAAGCGCGAAGTCAAGAAAATGATGAGGGAGTGCCATGAGTAAAGAAATGAATAAAAAAACAGGCGAAGAACTTCAGCAGTTCCTCGCGTTCCGCAAAAGGGCATACAGTGTGCCGCAAAAGAAAGGTAAAGGCAGTTATAAGCGTTCCGAATGGAAGAAAGGAGAATAAAATGAAAGTTTATGTTGTTGAAGAGTTTTTGAATGACTACCCCGAAAATGGCGGCGGCTTTCAGGGAATTGCCGCAGTCTTTACGGACAAAGCAAAAGCAATTGAATTTTGCAAGCCGCAGTCTCTGTTTGAAGATTACGAACTCGCCGACGGCGAAACCTATTATGAGTATGTCGAGTGTGAAGTGGATTAATTTTCACTTTAACACTTTAACGTATTAAAGTTTCATCCCGGGCGCGGCCGATCGAGGGGTGTTTTTTGGACACGTTTTATGATATACTGTAAGTGTCAAGGGGAGAGGGGCAGAGATGCCGACCCGATGAGCGTGACGGCGTTCACAGATGTCATCAGATGGCCTTCCGTCAATACGACCCGATGATTTAAGGAACTTTCCTCTTGACAAATTATAAAATTTGTGATATAATCTTTATAGACAAAGAAAGGAGAAATGAACATGGTCAAGGCAATCAATTTCGATATGGACGGCACGCTTGCCGACTTCTACGGAGTCGAGGGTTGGCTTGAATATCTTGTGAATAAAAATGCATATCCGTATGAGGTGGCGAAACCTCTTGTAAATATGTCCGTTCTTGCTCGGTATCTCAACCGCCTTCAGCGCAACGGATATGAAATCAATATCATTTCGTGGTGTGCGAAAAACTCCGATGCCGATTTCGACAAAATGGTGATCGAAAGCAAGGAAAAATGGCTTAAAAAGCATCTTCCGTCCGTAAATTGGAACAAAATCACGATTGTCGCTTACGGCACGAACAAGGCAAGTCTCGGACAAGGCATCTTGTTTGATGACGAGGAACCGAACCGCAATATGTGGGGTGAGGGTGCTTATGATGTGGACAACATCTTGGGTGTTCTCAAGGCGATTGCATAAAGGGGGTATAAATATGCAAGATTATATCGCACAGGAAGACGTCATCCGCATTGGACGTTATCTTTATAAGGTCGTCCTCTGCATTGGGCGGTTGCGCATCTTACGTCTTTTGTAAGTGCGCTTTCACGCTTTAATGCGTTAAAGTTTCACGACCGGCGCAAAACTTTAGTACAGTAAAGTGATAAAGTTTCTGCCCGGGCGGCGCCGTCGTTTTGCACAAACGAAGGCGCGAAATTTTGTGCAATTTGCCATATTGACTTTTGCAAGCTCTGATGCTATAATGGGTTCAGAAATTAAGAAAGGACTTGCCCCCATGAAGAAGTATATTATTCTTGATACCGAAACCACCAACGACATTGATTGCCCCTTGGTCTATGATTTGGGGTTCTCTGTCATCGACTGCAACGGCAAAACGTATGCAAGTTATAGTTTTGTCAATGCCGACATTTTTTGTGATGATGAACTGATGCAGAGTGCATATTTTATGAATAAAATCCCGCAATATTGGGAAGATATTCATAATGGAAATCGTGTGCTTAAGACTTTCCGTTCTATCGAGCGCATTTTCCGCCGTGTATGCAAAGAATGGAATATTGATACGATTGTTGCGCATAATGCACGCTTTGACTATCAGGCACTAAACAACACAAAACGTTATCAAACCACATCAAAATATCGTTATTTCTTCCCTTATGGTATCAAAATTGTTGATACTTTGAAACTTGCAAGAAATGTATTTAAAAACGATAATGAATATCGTGCGTTTTGTATCAGTAACAATTATGTTACAACTCGTAACGAAAATCGTTATACCGCAGAAATCATTTACAGATTTCTTACAAATGATAACAACTTTGAGGAAGAACATACAGGACTTGCAGATTGCATGATCGAAAAAGAAATCTTTCGTCACTGTCTTGTAACTCTTTCAGATACAGATGGATATTTGTGGTGAATAAATATGCAGACTTTCACACTTTAACGTGTTAAAGTCTGCGTCCCGGGCGCGCTTTAGCACACTAAAGCGCGAAAGTAAAAATCTTTTTAATCGAGGGGTGTTTTTTGGACAGTATCTGTGTTATACTGTATACAGAAATAAAGAAAAGGAGTTGTTCTTATGAAGCTTTCCCTCGCAAACTCTGTCCGTTCCCGTTACATCCATGCCGTCATGGCTTTCCTTGCCGAACAGGGTGAGGATGTCGCCCTTATCGCATCCAATGCGTGCAACCTTCCCATCGTTGAGGATGGTGAGGAAGGCGTCCTTGAGGTTGTCGTCAAGGTCGTCAAGAAGGAGTATGACGAGTGCATGCAGGAGCGTGAGGACTACGTGTCCAAGTGCGCCGAGCAGGCACGCAAGGCGGCCGATCGTGAGAAGGTCGCCGCCGAGAAGAAGGCAAGGGCCGAGGCCAAGGCGGCGGAGAAGGCCACCAAGGCCGCCGAGGCACAGGCCTAATCCCTTTGCATGAATATGCATCTTATATGCATATTCATGCTTTTTTATTTTCTGATCACTTTAGCACTTTAGCGTGTTAAAGTTTCGCGCCCGGGACGTCCGTCAGGTTGCACAATTTTTGCCCTGAAATTTTGTGCAATATTCCAACTTGATTTTTACGGAAATTTCTGCTATAATCTATTTAGAAAGTGAAAGGAGAATAAAAATGAAAGACAGTCTTATCCGTGAGTTGATTCGGTTTCAAGATTTGCTTAAAGGCTTTGTTCCTTGGGAGCTTTGGCAGGCATGGGCAGACGCTAACGAAAAAGTAATTGATTATTTAGAAAGTGAAAGGAGAATAAAAATGAAAGTTGAAATTGGAGATAGCATCACCGCTTTGGGGTATACCTTCGAGGTTGCCAAGATCATGTATCAGGATGAATACATGGGATATTGGGATGTTGAGTTCCTTGATCCTTACGGCGGTTATCATCATTGGAAATCCGTCTATGACGGTGGACGTATCATCAAGAAAGGAGAGTCAAAATGATTAGACTTTATGCCCTTATCGGTTTCTGTGTTCTGTGGAGCATTCTGCGTTGCGGTCGCTTCTTCAGCGGTTTGTGTTGGCAAGAAGATATTCCCTTCTGCAGTGACATCGAGTGCGACATCGTGTTCTATCCATTGGCGTGGCTTTACGTGATAGTCACAAAAAGTATTTTACCGCTTTGCGTTTGTTGTCTGTTCTACTGCCTTCTATTTTAAAAGCGACACTTCACCACTTTAGCGTGGTGAAGTTTCGACCGGGCGCCGCCGTCATATTGCACAAAGAAAGTGCATTTCAAGGCGCAAATTTTGGCTTGACAAACAGCGTGTTATGTGGTATATTATATACAGAAATTGAAAAGGAGATAAAATCATGGTTAAGATCAACTACAAGGAAGTCACTGTCATCACTCGTTGCCCCATGTGCGGGCGTGGCAATGAGGTCGAAGTCAACGAGATTGACTATCTCGATTGGCAGGACGGCGTCACCGCGCAGGTCGCCTTCCCGTATCTCACCGCCGACGAGCGCGAGATGCTTATCTCTGGCATCTGCCCCACTTGTTGGGCGAATATGTTCGGGGGTGATGAGTAATGACCATTGCCGAACTGTATAAGTGGGCGTGCGAGCGCAAACTCGAAAACCTCCCAGTTATCATTGATTACATTGGTAGCGATGATTATTACAATTATTATAATCTTCTTTCAAAAGATGACCTTACTGTTCAAAACGGAAAAGTAGTTATCCAACTTGAAAACTAAGCTTTCATACTTTAACGTGTGAAAGTTTTGCCCGGGCGCAGACTTTCGCGCACTAAAGTGTTAAAGTGAAATTAATTTTCAGCAACCGCAACCGAGGGAGTTTTTTTGGACAGGATTTGTGGTATTATATAATCACAGAGGGAGAGGAGAACTCCCCTGAACAAATAGGGTGGCGACCGACGCCAATCAAGAAAGGAGTCTATCTATGACTACTCGTGAATTCTATCTGTCCGTCATTGACGCACACATCTCCGACGATGCCACCGAGAAGGCGCGCGAACTGCTCGCGTCTCTGGATGCGCGCAACGAGAAGCGGAAGTCCGCCGACTCGAAGGAGAAGCGCGAGGTTCGCGCGCGTGTTGATGCGGTGTATTCCGCACTCGACGCGTCTCCCACTCTCGCGGAGACTGTCGCGGAGTCCGTCGGCGTGACCGTCGGTCAGGCGCGTTCGGCACTGTCCGCACTCGTGCGCGAGGGTCGCGCCGTGAAGGTCAACGTGAAGGTTGACAAGGCGCGCCGTGTGGCGTATGTACGCGCCGAGGACATGGCGCAGTTCCTGCCCCACGAGGTGTCCGTGTAATACGGACACTCCTTCGTGTCGGGGTCGCTTCGGCGACCCTTTTTTATTTTTGCTTTCGCGCTTTAGCACTTTAGTGTGGTGAAGTTTCATCCCGGGCAGAACTTTAGCGAGGTAAAGTGTTAAAGTTTCATGCACGCCCGGCCGCAAGTGCCCAACCTTTCATTATATCACAAATTTTTGATTTTGTCAAGTATTGTAGGCTGTTAAGTTTTTAACGAAGGTTTACATAACATCTGTATACATATGTGCGCGTGTACGTGTATACAAGTATGCGTGTATACAACCATACGTGTGCGCATGGATCCGTGTATGCATGTGTACTTGTGCACGTGTATACATGTGTACGTGTATACATGTATGCAGGCTGCGCTGCTGCGCCTGTCAAATTTCGTCCCAGGCAGCTGCGTCAGGCAGCTGCGAATAGGCAGCTGCAGCTGCAAACAGCTGGGAAACTGCAACTGGGTCGGGCTACCACTTTAGCGCGCTAAAGCGCTAAAGCAGCTGAGCTGCGCCTCGGCAAATTGCACAAAAAATCCCTTTGCAGCTGCGGAAAATTTTGGTATTTTGACATACGTGAAAACTCTTGACAAAACAGAAAATTTATGATATAATATATATAGAAATTGAGAGTTGAGCCAAGCTCTCAGAGATTGAAAGGAGAATGTACTATGGCTAATGACAACAAGAAAATCACTGACTCCCTGCGCGCAACGTGGACTGCTGAATTCATGGCGCACGTACTTAACTCCCACGATACGGACGTCTGCCAGATCGCGGCTGGGACGTTCATGTTCCCGACCGTGGACGCGGCCGGCGAGGACCGCTGGATTAAGGTGTCCATCATCATCCCGAAGGAAGCCAGCGAGGAGAACGGCACCGACGGCTACAGCCTGGCGCAGGAGTACCAGCTGAAGCAGAAGGCGGCTGAGGATCGTAAGCTCAACGCTGCGCGGAAGGCCCAGGAACGCGCGGAAAAGGCAGCTGCTCGCGCCGCGGAAAAAGCTAAGGCGCAGTCCGAGGATGAGAAAATTTGACAAGAAATTGTCAAATTTTCCTCACAAGAAAATTCCAAGCAAGTCAAAACTTGAAAAAAGTATAATTTTGGTGTATAATATATATAGAAAGTGAGAGAGAAAAGAGAATATAGACTCTCTCCCTAATAAATAATTTAATTACGGGTCGCGACCTACGCGAGAAAGAGGTACTATTATGACTAATCGTGAGTTCTACACCGCTATCGCCAATCTGGACAACATCCCCGCCGAGCTGGTCGAGTTCGCCAATGACGCCATCGGCAAGCTGGATCACACCAACGAGCTGCGCAAGACCGCGGCTGCGAAGAAGGCAGCTGAGAAGCAGGCTGAGAAGGAGCCTATCCGCAACGCCCTACTCGAGGTCATGGGCGGCGAGGATGCCCCGATGACCGCCACCATGCTCATCGAAGCGGCTGGCATTGAGCTGAAGCCCGCTTCCATTCCTTCCCTGATGCGCCCGCTCGTGGAAGCTGGCATCGTCAGTAAGGTTGACATGAAGGTTCCTGGCAAGGGAACCCAGCGCGGATACGTGAAGCTGTAAGCCAGCTTGCGTAATATAGAAAGAACACTCGCAGAAATGCGAGTGTTTTTTTGTTTGTTTTTTAGCGGAAATTCGTCAAAATTTGACAGAATTTTTGCAAATTTTTCGTAAAATAATTCAATTTCCAGAAAATTTGACAGATTTTTTGCAAATTTTTACACAAAAATGCCGCGTTTTTCAGAAAATAGCGCGCGAAATTCCCGTTTTCGTACGATTTTTTGTAAATTTTACACAAAATTTGACAAAAGCTGCAGCGTGTGGCCAGACACCTTTTACATCTTCTCCCATTATCATCATTGTACAAAAAGCTGGGAGACACCCTCCTCGGACGTCCCGATCATAATCCCATATAATATACGTATACGTTTATATGTATACGTTTTTTATATAGTGGGCGCTGGCGCACTGGGCGCTAGCGCGAGAGGCTGGGCATAGTGGGTAGGATTTTCTGGAAAATTCGTAGCAGCTGCTACGGTAAGAGCTGCGCCGTGGTGGGCAATGTCCGTGAATTGTAACCGTAAAAAACGTATACGTATTAACGTATACGTATTAACGTATACATAGGCAAAAAAAGATAACAGAGCAATTTCTCACTCTGTTATCTCTCTCCCTATTTTCTTTTATTTTCTTTTATTTTTATATCTTACTTTTACGTTTTCATGTAGACTTTACGCGGCTAAGATATAAAATTTTGCGGAAAATTTGCGAAAGAAAATTTCAGAATTTCAGGAAAAATTTTTCTCTCCAATGATGATTGCGCCCGAGGCTTCTGCGCGGACGCCTAAAACTGGTTCAACAACATATTCGTGCGGGCGCGGAATATATTCAAATGATACGGGCGCGTCATCATCAAGACAGTCGAGGATTTTCTTTAGTTCGGATACTAACATCAGAAAACCTCCATAAAAAATTTGTATGCGCTTAGCGCGCTGGCAGGGGATCAGGGTACCGCCCCCTGTTCTGCGGTTTTAGAGACCGCCGTGTTAACTTCTGCACCAATCCCCAGTAAGCGGCGCCCACTCACATCGCTCGACAATCGCATCGTCTGGGTCGAGGGGTGAGGCAAGAATTTCTTTTGTGGAAAATACCTGACCATCATATATGTCTATCACAAATTCATGGAAGGCAATCCCATATCCTTGCCCCACGCCAGGGCGCCAGTATCGAACCTAAAATGGAACTTCGTAATAGAATTCCATTAGCGAGGCTCCATTAAGATGACGTACTCTGCACCATCATCATTTGTCGTCCCAATGATAATATCAAAGTCTTGGACTTCAATGAAAATTCTATCATTGGGGTCGCGCGCTTCAAGAATTTTTATAAGTTCTTTAACAGTCATTTAACTCACCTCACGAAGAGCTTCAGCGAGCGCGGCAACATAGTCAGGGCGCTCAGAGAGAAGACGCATTATCCAAAGATTAGCTTCGAACTCGTCATCATAAGACCAGTACTGGAAAGCATACTCATAGCTGTCATCACTATAAAGATGCTTAATAACATACCAATAACACAGCTCTTCTTCGCTGAAATAATTGATCGTCATAACGTGCCCAAGCTCATGCAGGAGAGGGAGAACCTGGCGGTCAAGGTTGCGCACATCGTATCCATATTCATACAAAAATTGCGCGAACCAAGACGCAAGTTCTTTATCAACGCCCGCACCAACGTAAAGTA
>Ga0310786_10009298_pt1 | contig 12492 bp, 10 predicted proteins | sample AusTroGonzalo_MG_FD_203881 | JGI IMG/M metagenome (GOLD analysis project Ga0310786, IMG submission 203881) | Bovine rumen microbial communities from tropical cattle in Woodstock, Queensland, Australia - Gonzalo_03 (v2) (version 2) | ecosystem: Host-associated > Mammals > Digestive system >...
GACCACCGACACCTGCGACACCGCCGAATGGCTCCTCAAAAACCTCAACACCAACGGCAACATCGGCGTCAAAGGTACCTCCTACCCCGGCTTCTACGCCACCATGGCCGCCCTCTCGCGTCATCCCGCCATCAAGGCCGTCTCTCCGCAAGCCCCAGTCACAGACTGGTTCATGGGCGACGATGCCCACATGCACGGAGCCTTCCAGTATAGCCTGTACACCTTCGGCAACTTCTTCTTCCGTCCCCGCAAAAGGCCCGGCATCCGCTCCCCCAGGCCGCTTGTCAACATAGAAGACGACTACTACGACCACTTCAACTGCACCGCCGTCTCCGACATCCTCGACCCGGTCGAGAAGCATCTTCCTTTCCTCGCGGAAATGCGGAATCACCCCACCTACGACCAGTTCTGGAAGGACCGCAACCCTGCCCGTCACCTCCACGACATACGCTCGGCCTTCCTCATCGTCGGCGGCTGGTACGACACCGAAGACCCTTACGGTCCCCTCGAGACATACAGGCAACTGCGCCTGCTCTCTCCAAATACACCCACATACCTCGTCCAGGGCCCCTGGTACCACGGAGCCTGGCGTAAAAACGGCCTCGACGCCTCCACCTTCCTCGACCGCATCGAGTACCCATTCTTCGCTCACTATCTTGACAACAGCGCCGACACTCTGCCGGACCCTGTCCTCATCCTTCCAAGCGGAGACTCCTCGATGTGGCGCCACCTCCCCTCCTGGCCCGCTCCGGCCTCCCGCCCCCTCACCCTCTTCTGCAGCGACCAAAACACCCTCGCAGACACCCCCTCCGGCACTTCCCGTTCCTACACCTCAGACCCCTTACACCCCATACCCTTCACAGCAGCCGTTCCCTCCTCCGGCTGGCCCCGCGAAGCCGCCCACGAAGACCAGCGCCCTCTCACCCGCCGTCCCGACCTCCTCGCCTTCACCAGCGTACCTCTCAACGACACCCTGCGCGCCGAAGGTCCGGTCAGCATCCTTCTCCGCATGTCCCTCGACACCACCGACGCGGACATGGTCATCAAACTGATCGACCGCCATCCCGACGGCACCGAACAACTCGTCCGCTACGGCCTCAAACCCGTCCGTTTTCGCGACAGCATGTCCCGCCCCGCCCCCGCGACACCCGGCGAGCCCTTTACTATAGAATTCAATCTCAACGATATAGGGCACCATTTCCTCCCCGGCCATCGCATCATGGTCGTCATCCAGAGCAGCCTCTTCCCCCTTGTCGCCATGAGCCCCCAGACCTTCCTTGAAAATCCGCTCCGCGCCAAGGCCTCCGACTACCGTCCGGCCACCGTCACCGTCCACCCCGGCACAAGCATCACACTCACCGTATCGACGGACTGAAAAATTTTGTATCTTTGTGCACCAATCCACTCAAAATACACACAATCAACTTTTATGCACATAGGCATCGCAGGAAATATCGGCAGCGGCAAGACCACTCTCACCACAATGCTCGCGCAGCATTATGGCTGGACTCCCAAATTCGAGTCGGTCAGCTACAACCCGTACCTTGAAGACTACTACAAGGACATCGCCCGCTGGTCGTTCAACCTCGAGGTCTACTTCCTTGCCCAGCGCTTCCAGGACATCCTCGACATCGCCAAATCCAGCGATATCATCATACAGGACCGCACCATCATGGGAGGAGTCTACATCTTCGTAGCCAACAACTACGCGATGGGCAACCTCTCCAAACGCGACTTCGACACCTACATGCACCTCTTCAGGGAGATGATGTCGACAGTCAAGAACCCCGACCTCCTGATATACCTCAAATGTTCCGTCCCCCACCTTGTCTCGCAGATCCAGAGCCGCGGCCGCGACTACGAACAGGGCATGAGCATCGAATATCTCCAGGGCCTCAATGAGCGCTACGAACAATGGATCGCCTCCTACCCGGGCCGCATCCTCACGATAGACGCCGACAACCTGGACTTCCAGCACCGTCCCGAAGACTTCTCCGCCATCACCGACAAGCTTGACGCCGAACTCTTCGGACTTTTCAATGCAAATCAATAAATACCGATACAATGCACATAGCAATCGCAGGTAACATAGGCAGTGGCAAGACCACCCTCACCAAGATGCTCGCAGCCCACTACGGCTGGACGCCGAAGTTTGAATCAGTTGATTTCAACCCCTACCTCGCAGACTTCTACGAGGATATGGAACGCTGGTCGTTCAATCTCCAGATATATTTCCTCAACAAAAGATTCAAGGATGTCGTGGAAATATCCAAGCAGAAAGACGTCATCATCCAGGACCGCACAATCTACGAGGACGCCCGCATCTTTGCGCCCAACCTCCACGGCATGGGCCTTATGAGCACACGCGACTTCGAAAACTACAGCGATCTCTTCGACCTGATGATGTCGCTCGTCAAGGCCCCGGACCTGATGATCTACCTCCGCAGCTCCATTCCCAACCTCATAGCCCAGATCCAGAAACGCGGCCGTGAATACGAGAAGAGCATCCGCATTGACTACATCACCGGCCTCAACCAGCGCTACGAGGACTGGATTGCGGGCTACAAGTCCCGACTCCTCATCGTGGATGTAGACAAGATTAAATTTGAGAACCGTCCTGAAGACTTCCAGTATATAACGGACAAGATTGACGCAGAACTCTTCGGCCTCTTCCCTGCCGCCGAATAGCTGGGTCTAAGACACCTACCTCACGAACTACTCACCGAAAGTTCGCGCCCCGACGCCATCTAAAACGTTTTGGCACGGGCTTTGATATTAGTTCGTCCGGTTAGTTTAGTTAATAAAAAATAGGGTAAAAAAAGCCGGCGGCTCGCCTGTGTAAGGTCAGCCGCCGGTAAATTTTTATCATATCGACACCGACTGCGTCGGAGTCTCATGCCCGCGCATTAGACGCGCTGTCCGTAAGAACGGTCAGTGGTATTGACTGTGATGACGTCGTCGGTATTGATGAAGAGGGGAACCATGATTTTGGCGCCGGTCTCGAGGGTGACCTCTTTGAGGGCGTTGGTTGATGCGGTGTTGCCTTTAACGGCAGGCTCGCTGTAGGTCACCTTGAGGGTAACGTAGGTGGGGAGCTCGCAGGTGAGGCATCTCTCCTCAGGCTCGGTCACGAACATCATCTCGACATGCTGTCCTTCTTTCATGAGGTCGCTGTTCTCTACGACGTCCTTGGGAAGGGAAATCTGCTCATAGGTCTCTTCGTGCATGAAGTTGAAGCCGTCCTCATCACCATAGAGGAACTGATAGGGCCTTCTCTCTACGGAAATAGTGTCGATCTTGACACCGGCTGTGAATGTATTTTCAAGGATGCGGCCGTTTTCGAGGTTGCGGAGTTTGGCCTTGACGAATGCAGGGCCTTTGCCCGGCTTTACGTGCTGGAACCAAACGATCACGCACGGTTTGCCGTTGTAATTCATGTACAGGCCGTTCTTAAAATCTGCTGTTGTTGCCATATGGAATCTGTTTTTAAATAATTACTCTCGTTTTCAATGTGCCATCTTCCGGCCATTTTCATCTTTCTCATCAGTCATGCAGCATCCCGCCGCACACCCTCTCAGAAAGCCGAAACTGTCTCGAAAAGCCACCAAAGCAGACTTCCGTAACCATTTCAAAACAGCTTCTTAATGGTAATGGATGTATTTTTCGGGTGCAAAATTAAATATTTGCCGCAAGATGTGCAAATTTTAGTCATTTAGAGCCTTGACAGCTTCGGCGACTTCTTCGAGGAGCCATTTCGGGGTGGATGTAGCGCCGCTGACGCCGACCCGGTCGTCGGGTCGGAACCATTCGCGACGCAGCTCGGAAGCTGCACCGATATGGTATGTGCGGATGTTGACCGTCTTGCACAGGTCGAAGAGGACCTTGCCGTTGGAGCTTGATTTGCCGGCGACAAAGATGATGATGTCGTGGCCGGCGGCGAACTCCGTCAGACGGGCGTGTCTGTTGGCCACCTGGGAGCAAATGGTGTCGTGCACCTGGAAAAGGCCCGTGCCGTGGAAACGGTCGGGCTGGAGTTCGTTTTCCCGGGACATCCGGAACTCGATCGTCGAGCAGATCTCCGCATACTCAGCGGGGCTCTTGGTGGTCTGGGAGAATATCTCGATGGGACGGCGCAGGTCTATGGCGCCGCTCGCGATGGCGTCTTCGAGCATTTTCCGGTCTTCAATGACGACCGCGTCACCGCCTACCTGACCCACAAGGCCAAGCACCTCGGCATGACCGATCTTACCGAAAATGACAATCTGCCCGTTGCGTCCGTCCTTGTGCAAGCGTTCATATGCCTCACGGATCCGCGCCTGAAGCCTGAGCACAACGGGACAAGTGCAGTCTATCACATTGGTACGGAGTACCCTGGCCTTTTCATATGTGGACGGCGGCTCGCCGTGGGCTCGGATGAGGATTGTGCTCCCCGGTGCAAGCAGGAAGTCTCCGTACGAGTCTTTTTCGATGGTTTCGAGGCCTTTCGATGTGAGGCGCTGAAGTTCAGCCTCATTATGGACTATCGCTCCGAGGGAGTACAAGCCTTCCCCCGAAGCCAGATATTCCTCAGCTTTTGTTATAGCTCTGATGACACCGCCGCAGAAGCCTGCCTGGCGGTCTGTTTCCACTGTGATTGACATTATTATTCGAGTATTCCGAAGCGTCCTTGAATGAGACCTCTGAGCCATATCAGCTCTTCATCCAATGTCATCGCGGAATTGTCGAGGACAAATGCGTCGGCGGCACGGGTGAGAGGAGACACTTCACGATGGGAGTCGTAGTAATCGCGATCCTGCAGGTTTTTGAGCACATCGTCGAACGAGGGTGTCTGGCCTTTTGCGATCATCTCATCGTAACGGCGCCGCGCCCTTACTTCCAGGCTGGCCGTCATGAATATCTTCAGATGGGCATCAGGGAACACCGTGGTACCGATGTCACGGCCGTCCATGACGACTTTGCCACCCTCGGCAAGGGCGTGAAGCCGTGCATCCACATATTTGCGCACTTCCGGGATGGCGGATACGGGGCTCACGAACGACGAGACTTCGAGCGTACGGATATCATCTTCGATGCACCTCCCGCCGAGATAGGTAAAACTTCCGTTCGGGGTGGATCGGAATGTGACGTCGATGTCGCCGAGGGCTCCGACGATGGCTGCTGTGTCAATGGTATTATCTTTGCTTGTCATCCCGTGCTCAAGGGCATAGAGGGTGACTCCCCTGTACATCGCCCCGGAGTCGAGGTACAGGAATGAGAAGGCATTGGCCGCGAGCTTGGCGAATGTACTCTTGCCGGTGGACGAATAACCGTCGATGGCTATGATGATGTCAGGTACGTTCATTTCATGTACGGTTGGAGGACAAATTTAATATTTTTTGCCGATATTTGTAATTAACGACAAAAAATCACACAGATAATATATCACCATGAAGATACTTGTAATAGACGACGAACGCGCAATACGCAATTCCCTGAAAGAGATTTTGGAAATGGAAGGATACCAGGTGGACACGGCTGAAAACGGCCAGTCCGGACTGGAGATGGCGGAGAAGGAGAAATACGACGCTATTTTCTGTGACATCAAGATGCCTGGCATGGACGGGCTTGAAGTCCAGGAGAGGCTCATCACCGACGGCGTGGAATCGCCTCTCATCATAATATCAGGCCACGCCGACGTCGAGACCGCCGTGAACTGCACAAAAAAGGGAGCCTTCGACGTCATCGAAAAGCCTCTTGACCTCAACCGCATCCTTATCACGGTCAAGAACGCCACCGATAAATCCAACCTCGTAAAGGAGACCAAGGTCCTCAAAAAGAAGATCTACGGTCAGGAGATGATTGGAGAGTCGGAGGCCCTCGTACATGTAAAGGATATCATCTCGAAAGTAGCCCCGACCGATGCCGGTGTCCTCATCACGGGTCCCAACGGCTGCGGCAAGGAGCTCGTCGCCAGGAGCCTTCACCAGCTCTCCGGCCGTTCCATGATGCCCTATGTGGAGGTAAACTGCGCAGCCATCCCGTCCGAGCTTATCGACAGCGAGCTCTTCGGCCACAAGAAAGGCTCTTTCACTTCCGCCATAAAAGACCATAAAGGAAAATTCGAGCAGGCTGACGGCGGCACCATCTTCCTCGATGAGATCGGCGACATGTCCCTTCCCGCACAGGCCAAGGTGCTACGCGCCCTGCAGGAGCGAAAGATTACTCCCGTGGGCGGAGACAAGGACATCGCGGTGAATGTACGCGTCATCGCCGCGACCAATAAGAACCTGCATGATGAGATTGCGGCAGGACGTTTCCGCGAAGACCTGTATCACCGCCTCAGCGTGATCGTGGTGAAGGTCCCTTCCCTTGACGAACGCAAGAGTGATATTCCCATCCTCGTGGATTATTTCTCGGAGCGGATCTGCGGTGAGAGCGGCAAGCCCACCAAGGAGTTTTCACAGGAGGCCGTAGACCTTCTCGTCAGCAAGTCTTGGACCGGCAACATCAGGGAGCTCCGCAACGTCGTCGAGCGCCTCATCATCCTCGGAGGCAACCCGGTCTCCGCACAGGATGTCCGTGACTACGTCAACATTTAGACGCAGCCTTTTCGGAGAGATAACTTCTCGGCTTAGTAGACCGTCGTCTGGCGGTCTATTTTTAATTGCTGGATTTGATAAGAGCCGTCTTTGTAGTTGAGGAAGATGGTGACGATGAATGCTTCGCCGCCGGCGTTGAGAGTGCCGAGGGCATATTTCATGTTGGCTCTGGATGCTTTGTGGGTGATTGTGAAGGAACGGGGGGTGTAGGTGCCGAAAAAGGATTTGACTATCTGGCGGGCCTGATTCTTGGAAGAGTCGTTGGATGAGGAGATTATGGTGATTTCCAGATTGTCGGCGAACCATGCGGAGAGACGGTTGGCATCACCTTGGCGGATGTATTTGGATATGGGAACGAACACATCATATCCTTCGTCCTGGGCGGAGGCCGGAGCCATGCCAAGGATAAACGCGCAGAGAGCCGCGGAGAATATCGTTACAAACTTTCCCATACCGGGTACGATGCTTGCAAATATTGCGCCAGCTACTTATATTTGTAAATTGTTCGCGACAGGGCGAAACCGAGAAGCTGTTTTGAAGATGGGTATCACGCTGCTTACTGTCGGCAAGACCGACGTCCGATGGGTAATGGACGGTCTGGATCTGTATGTTTCCAGGCTGAAGCATTATGTGCAGTTTACCCTGAATGAAATTCCCCAACTCAAAAACGTGTCCGCACTGACACAGGAACAGATCAGGCAGCGTGAAGGTGAACTGATCCTACGTAGCCTGAAGTCCTCCGACGAGGTCATCCTGCTTGACGAAAGGGGGCGCGAATACCGTTCGGTGGAGTTTGCTTCGATGCTCGAAGACAAGATGTCGAGGAGCGGGCGCAACATCGTGTTCGTAATCGGCGGAGCCTACGGATTTTCCGACGCGGTCTACAAGAGGTCGGACGCGATGCTTTCCATATCCAGGATGACATTCTCCCACCAGATGGTGCGCACCATCTTCGTAGAGCAGCTCTACAGGGCATTCACCATACTCAAAGGAGAACCATATCACCATGAATAAGACCCAGAGACACAGACACTCCCTTGCGGTCGGCCTCATAATCGTGGCCGTCATAGTGATGGCAGGTTCCCTGATCAGCAGCCAGAAAAGGCTCGACACAGACAGCGCCGCGGCATCACTTTCCCGTAATGTCGGCAAGCGGCTTTCCATACTGGAGACATTCATATCCCAGGCCTTCGCGGAAGACCCGTCACACTTCATGCATCTGAGAAAACTCCCGGATGACATGGTGGTTTACAAATACTATGACGACACCCTGCACTCCTGGAGCAACCATTTTCCCCTCCCCAACGACGATATCCGCACCGACCGTACAGTAATACAGCGCCTCACCGGCTACAAGAACAACATAATATCGCCGCTGTCCGAGGTCACCTCCACCCCCTCGTATGTCAACTACGGTCCAAAATGGTATCTCGTCAAATCCGAACGGCACGACAACTGTCTGGTTATCGCAGGACTCGAGATAATAGATGAAATGGCCGGGGCCACTCTCAACGATGTCAACAGCAGGCTGCGCCTCAATGAGAACTACATCCTGCAGCCTCTGTCCGGCAGCGGCTCCGCAGTGATTGTGAACGGGGAACCTCTTTTCAAGGTGGCGACAGACATGATTGCCGTGAGGGAGACCAACCCCACGCTCGCATGGATCGCCCTCGCCCTGCTTATAATCGGAGCCATGCTTCTCCTTATGGCGGACAAGTCATGGGGCCGCTATTTCTCCGTCTCCGGGGCGATCACGCTTGCCATGACGTGGGCCTACTTCTATGGAAAGAGCCTCCAGCAGACATCGACCCTGTTCTCGCCTATCCTCTACGCCGACGGCCCCTTCCTGTATTCGCTCGGTGCCGTGGTCATAATCAGCCTGTGGCTGACACTGTTGCTACTATGTACATATATAATACGCTGGACGATATATGATTATATCCGTTCCGGCAACATCAGGCTCAAAATGGCCCTGAGTTCGTCAACCGCCGTGCTGATGGTTGTCGCGCTTCTCATCTATATTCATACCACATTCAGAAGCATAATGATGAACTCCAGCATCTCGCTGGAGATATACAAGCCGGAAACCTTGTCGTGGTTCACGGGAGTGGTGTACCTGTCATATTTCTCACTTGCCATGACGATCCCTCTCCTGATACAGATGATGGCTCCGGGACTGAGGTATTTCTTCGGATTGAGGTATGACTCTTTCTCGCGCGGAGGAAGACTGGCCTTTTCCGTGATGGGAGCCGTATATTTCATGATAGCCTCCGCAGTGCTGGGATTCCGCAAGGAAAGCGACCGCGTGGATGTGTGGAGCAACCGTCTCGCCATCGACAGGGACATCTCGCTGGAGATCCAGCTCCGCAGTATGGAGCGCTCCATCGCCAACGATCCCTACATCGCATCATTCTCCGTGCTTGACAACTCCTCCGACATCATACGCAACCGTATAATAAACAACTACATGAACCGGCTTGCGCAGGACTACGACATCTCCGTCTATGTGATGAACAGCACAAGTCCCAATCCGACGCTCGCAGAGCTGTTCAACGAGAGGATTTCCCGCGGCATCCAGATAGCAGACCGTTCCATATTCTACTACAGCCGCGACGTCAACGGGCGCGCACGCTATTCCGGCAGCCTCAACTACGACTCCGGCCAATACGGCATCTCCAACCTCCTCGTCTGCGTGGAAGCCAAGTCCAACCGTGAGGACCGCGGCTACCTGAGCCTTCTCGGCATCGCCGACCCCGGCAAGGTCGTCGTCCCTCTCAACTACTCCTACGCCAAATACGTCTCCGACAAACTCGTCACATTCAAAGGCGGCTACGCCTACCCCACCGTCCTGACCGACGATTTCAAAGTGCGTCCGCAGGGCGGCGAAGACGGCCACACAATAATCAACGGCTACTCCCACTTCATCCACTACGTCGCCGATGACGAGTGCATAGTAATATCGCGTCCCAAGACCGAAATCCTAAGCTATATCGTGGAAATGGTCCTCTTCGGGATGATCTCATACTTCCTCATCTCGGTCGTCACATGGCGCAAACGCAGACATCGCAGCACGGAAAGGCAATACTACCGCTCCCGTATCAACGCCACCCTCCTGGGCGCCCTGGTCATCACCCTCGTCTCGATGGCCGGCTTCAGCGTATATTTCGTCTACCGCCGCAACGACGCCGACATGCGCACCATCATGTCCGGCAAGATCAACTCAATCCAGACCATAATCCAGTCACGCGCCCGCAATGCATCCAGTTTCATCGACCTGCGTACCCAGGAAATGGCGGCAGCCATCGAAGAGACCGGCAACACTCTCAAGAGCGACGTCACCCTCTACACCGTCTCCGGGCAGGCTTTCATGACATCCACCCCCGAGATCTTCGAACGGATGATAATCGGGCAGCGCATCAACGGAGATGCCATCGACAACATCGTCAACAATCACAAGCGCTACTACATCCACCGCGAGAAAATATCCAGACACTCCTTCTTCTCGCTCTACGCCCCCATTTTCAACAATGACGGGGAAATGCTGGCCATCGTCAGCTCCCCCTACACCGACAACAACTACGACCTCAGCCGTGAGGCCTTCAGCCACGTCGTCACCATCATCACGGTCTTCCTGCTGCTGATGATCATCGCCCGCTTCGTAACCACGGCCGTAATCGCAAAAATGTTCCGGCCGATTACGGAGATGAGCCGCAAGATGAACAATGCTGAGATCGACAACCTCGAATACATCATCTATGAACGCGACGACGAAGTCGCCACCCTGGTACGTGCTTACAACCTGATGGTGCACGACCTGTCAGACAGTACCCGCCAGCTTGCCCAGGCCGAGCGAGACAAGGCATGGAGCGAGATGGCCCGCCAGGTGGCCCATGAAATCAAGAACCCCCTCACCCCCATCAAGCTAAAACTCCAGATGCTCATCCGCATGAAGGACGCCGGCAATCCGGCCTGGGAAGAGAAGTTCGACGAAGTGGCGGGAGTGGTTCTGGAGCATATCGACATCCTTGCCGACACCGCCAACGAATTCTCCACATTCGCCAAACTCTACAGCGAGGAACCCGTGTCCATAGACCTTGACAGGCTGCTCCGTGACGAAGTGGGCATCTTCGACGGGAAAGAGGATATCGACTTCGATTATTATGGACTGGAGGGTGCCGAGATAATGGGCCCCAAGCCCCAGCTCACACGAGTATTTGTCAATCTAATTACCAATTCCATCCAGGCTCTCGAAGATATGCGGGAGGAAGAAGCCGAGACAGGCGTGGTTCCGACCAGGGGTCATATAGTCGTATCCCTGCGTCACTCTGTCCGCGACGGCTACTACGACATCGTCTTCGAAGACAACGGTCCGGGAGTCAAGGAAGAAAACCGGGCCAGGCTTTTCACGCCCAATTTCACCACCAAATCCAGAGGCTCCGGACTCGGCCTGGCTATCTGCCGCAACATCATCGAAAGATGCAAGGGAGACATCTCCTACAGCCGTTCATTCTCGTACGGAGGGGCTTGTTTTATGATAAGATATCCTAAAAAAGTTGTATCTTTGCAGTCGAAAAACGGAAGATAACGATGAAGATTACCCAAGCAAAATTCGCAGGCAGCAGCACCAGGGTTTCACAGAGGCCCGGCACCAGACTGCCCGAATTCGCCTTCATCGGCCGCTCGAATGTGGGCAAATCCTCCCTTATAAACATGCTCACCGGCCAGCGCAAGCTCGCCATGACCTCACAGACCCCCGGCAAGACCAAGCTCGTCAACCATTTCCTCATCAACGACAGCTGGTATCTTGTCGACCTTCCGGGCTACGGCTACGCACAGTTGTCAAAGAAAGGGCGCGAGGAGCTTCAGAGAGTCATACGTGACTATATCATGAATTCCGGGGAGATGGCCATGCTCTTTGTCCTTGTCGACTCAAGGCACGACATCGGCAAGATTGACATTGACTTCATCGCCGAGCTGGGGGAAAACGGCATTCCGTTCGCCATTATCTTCACCAAGGGTGACAAACTCGGGCCCAATGCCCTCATCGCCCAGATACAGAAGGACTGCGACATCCTCCTCCATGACTGGGAGGAGCTTCCTCCGATGTTCAAGAGTTCTTCCGAGACGGGTATGGGACGGGAAGAGATCCTCGGATATATTGAAGACGTACTGAAACATATTCAAAATACATAAAACACTTATTGAAAATGCAGTTCGAACACAGAATGGTTTTGTTTGCATGCAGAGCTTCCATGGACTTTGCACGCAAGGTAGTGGATGAGATGAACAAGCTTAAAGATCCATCAGATCCCGAAATCGCCCTCGGCGCCCTCGAAGTCACCCAGTTCAGCGACGGAGAGTTCCAGCCCTCCTTCAATGAAAGCGTCCGCGGAGCGACATGCTTTATCCTCCAGTCCACGTTCCCCCCGACAGACAACCTCATGGAGCTGCTCCTGACCATCGACGCGGCCAAGAGAGCATCGGCCAACGAGATCGCTGCCGTAATCCCCTACTTCGGATGGGCCCGCCAGGACCGCAAGGACAAACCGAGAGTAGCAATAGGAGCCAAGCTCGTAGCAAATCTCCTCGAAGCGGCCGGCGCCGACAGCGTAATGTCCTGCGACCTTCACGCTGATCAGATCCAGGGCTTCTTCAACATCCCCGTCAACCATCTGTACGCCTCCCTCGACTTCATCGACACCCTCAAGAAACTCCAGCGCAAGCTTGGCGACACCCTCTCCATCGCAGCCCCCGACATGGGAGGAGCCAAACGCGCAAACGCATACGCAAAGACCCTTCACTGCCCCGTTGTCATCTGCCACAAGACACGCGCCCGTGCCAATGTAGTAGAGAAGATCGTTCCCATCGGAGAAGTCGAAGGCCGCGACATCATCATCGTCGATGACATCATCGA
>Ga0310786_10009300_pt1 | contig 12491 bp, 11 predicted proteins | sample AusTroGonzalo_MG_FD_203881 | JGI IMG/M metagenome (GOLD analysis project Ga0310786, IMG submission 203881) | Bovine rumen microbial communities from tropical cattle in Woodstock, Queensland, Australia - Gonzalo_03 (v2) (version 2) | ecosystem: Host-associated > Mammals > Digestive system >...
CGAAGAGGCCGACGAGCTTCTGGCGCTGGCCAAGGAAAAGGGCCTCATCCTCCAGGTCGGCCACGTCGAGCGCTTCAACCCCGCCATCATAGGCATTCAGAAGATACTCAAAGATCCCATCTTCATCGAGGTCCACCGCCTCTCTCCCTTCAATATCCGCGGGACGGAAGTGAGCGTGGTCTTCGACTTGATGATCCACGACATCGACATCATACTGCACCTCGTCCGTTCGGAAGTGACGGACGTGCAGTCGGTCGGCGTGCCGGTCCTGACGAAGACTAGCGACATCGCCAACGCGAGGCTGACCTTCGCGAACGGCTGCGTGGCGAACGTGACGACCTCTAGGATCAGCGCCGACAGGATGAGGAAGATCCGCTTCTTCCAGGACGACGCCTACATTTCCCTGGATTACGTGGAACAGAAAGCCAAATTGAAACACCGGAAAGAGTGGCAGATCGTGGAGGAAGAGATCAGTTTCTCGGGCGACCAGCCGCTGCAGTCCGAGATCCAAAGCTTCGTCGACTGCGTGAAGTCGGGGCGCTCCCCGGAGGTGACGGGCGAGGACGGCCGCAACGCGCTAAAGGTCGCGACGATGGTGGAGGAATCCATCAAGAAGCATTTGCAGGAACTTAAAACTTTGCGCCCGGGGGCCAAACTTCCGGGAGAATAAATGGCGGAAGGCAGCGTCAGACTTGACCAGGCCCTTACATCCCTGGGCTATTTCGCCTCCAGGGAGCAGACCAGAAGGGCCCTTCTCGCGGGAGAAGTCGAAGTGAACGGGAGCCGCACGGAAAAACCGGGGCTTCCCGTGCAGCTCCGTTTCAACGAGGCCGGCGAGGCCTTCCTCGTTTCCAAAGGGAAGGAACTCAAGATCGCGATAAGGGAAAAGATGCCTTACGTCAGCAGGGGCGGCTACAAGCTGGCGGCCGGGCTCGACTGCGCCAAGATCGACCCGTCCGGCATGGTCTGTATGGACATCGGGGCAAGCACCGGCGGATTCACGGACGTGCTTCTGCAAAGGGGCGCCGTCAAGGTCTTCGCCGTGGACTGCGGCCACGGACAGCTGCACGACAAGATTCGAAACGACGAAAGAGTAGTGGTCATGGAGAAAACGAACGCCCGTTTCCTGACTCCGGAAGACTTGGGCGAAAGGCCCGCCCTCGCGGTGGCCGACGTTTCCTTCATCTCCTTAAAACTCATAATCCCAGTCATCAAAAACTGCCTTTCCGAAAAAGGCCGCGCCGTGGTGCTAGTGAAACCCCAGTTCGAGGTCGGCCCGGAGAAGCTCTCCAAAGGCGGAGTGGTGAAAGATGAAAATACGCGCTTAGAGGCGCTAAAAGATATAAAGAATTTTTTCCTCGGGCAGGGCTTCGGGATTATAGCGGAATGTGAGAGCCCCGTGATAGGCCCCGCAGGCAACCACGAATTTCTTCTGGCGGCGCGCAAATTATGAAAAACGATCTTCAAGGAACGACGCCCGGCGTTATCATAAACACCACCAAGCCTCATGCGGTGAAAGCTCTCGAGGTCTTGATCTCCGAGATGGAAAAGCGGGGGATAAGGTTCCTTCTGGAATCCGCCAGCGCCATTTCCATCGGCAGGGAAGGCACGACCATATCGGAACTGAACTCCCGCTGTCAATGGCTCGTCGTCATTGGCGGCGACGGCACGATCCTCTCCGCGGTCAGGGAAATGACGGATCTCAACGTCCCCATCCTGGGCATCAACCCGGGGGAGTCCTTCGGCTTCCTGGCGGAGATCCCGGAAAGCGAGATAGCGCAGACGCTGGACTGCGTACTGGAAGGGCGCTGCGAGATAGAGGAGCGCTCGCTTATCGAAGCCACCTACGTAGGTGAAGGCGGAGTGGAAAAGAAAGAACGCGCACTTAACGATCTCGCTTTCGTGCGCGGCTTGGACGCCCGCATAATCGAACTAAAGATCTCCGTGAACGGGGAGACTCTGACCACCTACGGCCTGGACGGCCTTATCATGAGCACCGCCACCGGCAGCACGGCCTATTCGCTTTCCGCCGGCGGCCCCGTCATGTATCCCGGCTTGGAAGCCTTTTTGATGACGCCCGTCTGCCCCCATTCCTTCACAAACCGTCCCATGCTCTTCCCCAGGGGAACGAAAGTGGAAATAGAGAACGTGACGCTGGGCCGGCCGGTGCACATCTCGGCGGACGGAAGGCAGGCGCTCACCATCTCCTCGGGGGAGAAGGTGACCGTCGCGCTGGGTGAGAGAGTGAAATTTCTGACCTGCAAGAACCATTCCTTCGTGCAGAAGCTGAGAGGGAAGATGGGCTGGCAGGGCAGCCTCAGGGAAAACGAATAATATTGACAAAAATAAAAACAAACACGAACATCAAGGAGAAAAGGAAAGCAATGCGCAGTATTTTCAAGGGATCGATCGTCGCCCTGATCACGCCTTTCAGGAAGAACGGCTCAGTAGACCACGGACTTGTCCGCGAACTTGTGGAGTGGCACATCGCCTCCGGCACCAACGCCATCGTGCCTTGCGCCACGACCGGCGAATCCCCCACGCTCAGCCATGACGAGCACGACGAGGTCATCGCCACGGTCGTCAAAGCGGTCAACAAACGCATCCCGGTCCTGGCAGGCTGCGGCAGCAACTGCACGGAGGAATCCCTGAGACTAATCAAGCACGCCGAAAGCGTGGGGGCGGACGGCGCCCTGGTCATCACGCCTTACTACAACAAGCCGACGCAGGAAGGCCTGAAGGCGCATTACGAATCGCTGGCGGCGGCCACGAGCCTGCCCATAGTCATCTACAACGTGCCGGGCAGAACGGGCGTCAACATCAAACCGGCCACCGTGGCGGAACTGGCGAAAATACCCAACGTCGTCGGCATCAAGGAAGCCAGCGGCGACCTCGACCAGGTCTCGGAAATAATGGCCTCCTGCGATCTTGACGTTCTCTCCGGCGAGGATTCCCTGAATTTCCCCATGATGGCGATGGGGGCGGTGGGCGTCATCTCGGTCGTTGCCAACGTCGTGCCCGATCTGGTCGCCAAGCTTACGGGCGCGGCCTTGAGTGGCGATATGGAGGAAGGGCGCAGGATGCACAAGCTGCTTTATAAACTTTCCAGGGCGCTCTTCTCCGAGACAAATCCCTGTCCCGTCAAGGCGGCCATGGCCATGCTCGGCAAATGCGAGAACGTCTTGAGGCTCCCCCTGGTCCCCGTCAGAAAGGAGACGGAGGCTCTGCTTGAATCAACGCTTAAGGAATTGGGCAAATTATGATAAGACTCGGCGTTTTGGGTTCCGGGCACGGAACCAATTTTGAGGAAATAGCTAAAAAGATCGCCTCCGGCGAAATAAGGAACGCCGAGATAGCGGTCGTCATAAGCGACGTAAAAGACGCTCCCATACTTGAGAAGGCCGAGAAAATGGGCCTCAAGGCGCTTTATCTTCCGGCTGACGATTTCAAGACCAAGCTGGAAGGTCCGCAGGAGGAAACTTACATAAGGACGCTCAAGGAGCATGGCGTCGACTACGTCATACTGGCGGGGTTCATGCGCATGATAAAAAAGGGCCTTCTTGACGCTTTCCCCATGAAGGTCGTCAACATCCATCCCGCCCTGCTGCCGGCTTTCCCGGGACTGGAATCCTGGAAGCAGGCGCTTACTTACGGCGCCAAACTGGCCGGCTGCACGATCCATTTCGTGGACGCCGGCATGGATTCCGGCCCCATCATCGCCCAGGCCGCGGTGCCTGTCCTCGACGGCGATACGCCCACCTCGCTGCACGCCAGGATCCAGGAGCAGGAGCACATCTGGTTCCCCAAAGTCATCGACTGGCTGGCCAACAAACGCGTCCGCGTCGAGGGACGCACGGTAACGATATCGGACTGAACGTATGCCTAGCACTCCGGAATACGAGATCCTGCAAAAACCGGTCAGCACCGTGAAAGGCATTTCGGAGCGCCGGACAGCCCTTTTGGGCCGCCTCGGAATAGTTTCGCTCTGGGACGCCCTGCAGAATTTCCCTTTCCGCTACGAGAATTATCTGGAGATCCTGAGGCCCGACCAACTGACAGCGGGGGAAGAGACGGCCTGCTACGGCAGGGTGACTAAGATCGAGGCGAAGAAAACGCCTTTGAAGCGCCTGTCCGTCGTCAAGGTGCTGATTGAAAACTGCGGCTCACTGGCCCAGGGGACCTGGTTCAGGCAGCCCTGGATGGCCGAGCGTTTTGTGGAAGGCGGCAAGGTCATCTTTTTCGGGAAATGCAAATTCGACTCCGGCCGCGGGCTGCCCAATTTCAATTCCCCGAAGGTCACTTACCTCGACGATGACTTTCATCCCGACGATTACCGCGGACGCATGCTGCCAGTCTATCACACGACTTCCGACATATCCCAGGGCATCATGCGCAGGATGATGGGCGACATCGCGAAGGAGGCGCTTCCGCTTTTCAGGGAGTACCTTTCCCCGGAAGTCAGAAGCGCGCACGCTCTCATGGATCTCAGCGAGGCCGCGAGGATATTGCACGATCCCGGCGACGCTTCGGAGGAGGTAATAGGGAAGGCGCGCCGCAGGATCATTACGGACGAATTCTTCATCCTGCAGCTCGGCCTAATCATGACGAAGAGGGTTTTGCAGCGCGAAAATTACGAGGCGCATCACTTGAAGCCCGGAAAGCTGATAGTGGATTTTTTGAACCTGCTTCCTTTTAAGCCGACCGAGGAGCAGCTCAGGGTGCTGGGTGAAATAAAGGTCGACATGTGCTCGGACCGTCCGATGCACCGCCTTTTGCAGGGGGACGTCGGCTGCGGCAAGACGCTGGTGGCCTTCACGAGCATGTTGATGGCTGTGGAAAGCGGCTACAACGCCGCCATAATGGTTCCGACCGAGATACTGGCCAGGCAGCACTACGAGACCATGAAAGGCTGGTGCGACAAACTCGGCGTCGACATACTCTATTCGCACGGCGGAATGAAGGCCAGGGAGAAGAAGGAACTCCTGAAGCGTTTTCAGTTAGAAAAGCCTTTCATACTCGTCGGCACGCATTCGCTCCTCCATTTCGGCGAGGAGATCCCCAGGCTCGGCCTTCTGGTCATCGACGAGCAGCACAAGTTCGGCGTGGCCCAGCGCGCGCTTCTGAGGGAGAAGGGGAGCGTTCCCGACACGCTCGTCATGACGGCCACGCCCATTCCCCGGAGCCTCGCCATGACGCTCTACGGGCACATGGACATCTCTGTTATCAAGGCTCCGCCCAAGGGCAGGCTCCCCGTCAAGACATACGTCGTGACGCCGGAAAGGCTGGAAAAAGTTTTCGAATTCATCAGGAAAGAGGCTAGACTCGGCCGCCAGGCCTACATCGTCTACCCCCAGATCGACGAGACCGACAAGAGGGAGTGCAAGGCCGCGGCCGAAATGTACGGGATACTCAGCAAAAAGATCTTCCCTGATCTCAAGCTCGGATTGGTGCACGGCCGCCTGCCGAAGGAGGAGAAGGACGAGACCATGGAAAAATTCAGGGCGGGTGAAATTTCCGTCCTGGTCTGCACGACCGTCATAGAAGTGGGAGTCGACGTTCCCAACGCCAGCATCATGGTCATAGAAGACGCCCAGCGTTTCGGTCTGGCGCAGCTGCACCAATTAAGGGGCAGGATCGGACGCGGGGCGCTGCAGTCCTACTGCGTTCTGGTCGACAACACCTCGCTGGAGAGCGGGGACGACGCGCAGCCGCTTCTGGACGGCATGACGGAGAACCCGAGATTGGAAGTCATGGCGAGGACCAACGACGGTTTCGAGATCGCCGAGGCCGACATGGAATTGCGCGGCATAGGCGAGATCTTCGGCGAAAAGCAGGCCGGGCATCCGACTTTTATCCTGGCCAATCCCAACCGCGACGCGCGCGAACTGACGCTCAGCAAGGAGCTCGCGCAAAACGTCATGGAACGCTATGACTCGGGCATTATGGGAAAAGAAGAAAAGGAGGCTTTCCTGACCAGGGTGGCTCTCCGCTACGGCAGTGAATTCACGCTCCCGGGCTTTTAAATAAAAAAGGCCCGTTATGCTATAATATGTTGACTAGTAAACAATAACAACCAAAGGAAATATTATGAATTACTTCCTCACCGAAACTGAACAGATGATCAAGGAGACGGCCAAAGAGGTCGCCGAGAAGTACATCAAGCCGGTCCGCGCCGAATACGACGAGAAGAATGAGTTCGCCTGGGAGGTCCAGGAGAAGATCGCCGAGGCCGGCCTCTGCGGCGTCTACATCCCGGAAGCTTACGGCGGCATCTGCGCCGAGGGACAGATGGGCATCATGAACCTGGTCGTGGCCGTGGAAGAGCTCAGCAAGGTCTGCGGCGGCATCTCCCTGGGCCTGGCCGCGACGGCTCTCGGCACCATCCCCCTGATCCTCTTCGGCAACGAGGAACAGAAGAAGAAATATCTGCCCGCCATCGCCGCCGGCGAGAAGCTCGCGGCCTTCGCGCTGACGGAAGCCTGCGCCGGAAGTAACGCCGGCGGCATCCAGACGACCGCCAGGAAGGAAGGGGACTATTTCGTTCTGAACGGCACCAAGCAGTGGATCACCAACGGCAACGTGGCCGAGATGTACACCGTCATCGCCATGACCGACAAGGCCAGAGGCGCCCGCGGCGCCACGGCCTTCTTAGTCGACAAGGGCACGCCAGGCTTCTCCTTCGGCAAGAAAGAGGACAAGATGGGCATCCGCGCCTCCTCCACCTACGAGCTGGTCTTCGAAGACTGCAAGATCCCGGCTTCCTCCATCCTCGGCAAGGAAGGCCACGGCTTCCTGTCCGCCATGAAGACTTTCGACATGTCCCGCCCAGGCGTGGCCGCCCAGGCCCTGGGAATCGCCGCCGGCGCGCTTGAGGACGCCGTCGATTACGCCAGGTCCCGCGAACAGTTCGGCAAGCCGGTCATCTCTAACCAGGGCTTGCGCTTCCTCCTGGCCGACATGGCCATGAAGGTCGAGACGGCCCGCGCCATGGTCTACGCCACGGCCCGCTCCATCGACTCCGGCGACCGCAGCTGCTCCAAGGAATCCGCCATCGCCAAGTGCTACGCCTCCGACGTCGCCATGCAGGTCACGACGGACGCCGTCCAGGTCTACGGCGGCTACGGCTACATGAGGGAATATCCGATGGAAAAACGCATGCGCGACGCCAAGATCACCCAGATCTACGAAGGCACCAACCAGATCCAGCGCGAAGTGATAGGCCAGTGCCTAATCAAGGAAGCCGCATCCAAGAAATAAAACCAAAACAACGCTATGAACATCGTCGTTACCATAAAGCAAGTGCCGGACGCGGCCAATGTCCGCATCAATCCGGAGACCAAGACGCTCGTCAGGGAAGGCGTGGATTCCATGATGAATCCCTTGGACGCCTACGCCCTGGAGGAAGGCGTCAGACTGAAAGAAAAATTCGGCGGCAAGGTGACCGTCGTCTGCATGGGACCGCCCATGGCGGAAGCCGTGCTTAGGGAAGCCATCAGTTTGGGCGCCGACGAGGCCGTCCTGCTTTCCGACCGCGCGGTGGCCGGCTCCGATACGCTCGCCACTTCCTACGCCCTCTCCCAGACCATCAGCAAACTCGGCGCTTTCGACGTCATCCTTGGCGGCAAGCAGGCCATCGACGGCGACACCGCCCAGGTCGGCCCCGGCATCGCCGTGAACTTAGACATCCCGCAGGTCACCTGCGTCAGGAAAATAAGGGAATACGCTGACGGAAAGATGGTGGTCGAGCGCATGACCGAGGAAGGCTACGACGTGGTGGAAGTAACGCTGCCCGCCGTCATAACCGTCGTCAAAGAGATCAACGAGCCCAGGATCGCCAGCCTGAAAGGCAAGATGGCGGCCAAGAGAGCGGAGATAAAAGTCATGTCCGCCGCTGACATCGAAGCGGATCTGACGCGCCTCGGATTGAAAGGCTCTCCCACCAACGTGGTCGAGATCTTCTCGCCGGAAGCCCGCAAAGGCGGCGTCAGGATCGAGGGTGAACCGGACGTTCAGGCGAAGACTCTCGTCGCGTCCTTAAAGGAAGCTCAGCTTTTGTAAGGAGTCATCATGCCGATAAAGATCAATAAAGAAACATGCGTGGGATGCGGAGCGTGCGTCGCCCAGTGTCCCTTCGGCGCTTTGAGTCTGGTTGACAACTGCGCCTTTGTGGAAGAGACAAAATGTAAATTCTGCGGAAAATGCGCCACCGTCTGCCCCTGCGAAGCCATAACCGTCGTCAAAGAGGAAATGGAAGCCAAGGACGACCTCGGAAGCTACAAAGACATCTGGGTCTTCGCGGAACAGAAGAAAGGCCAGGTCGCGGGCGTCAGCTATGAACTTCTGGCGAAAGCCAGGGAACTCGCTACTCAGAAACCCAACAAAGTTGTGGCGGTCGTGCTGCATGACGGCGGCAACGCCGAAATAGCCAAGCAGCTGATAGCCAAAGGCGCGGACAAAGTCATTTCCGTTTCCGCTCCCGAACTGACCAATTTCGACGACCTCACTTATTCCAACGTCTTTTACCGCCTGGTCAAAGAACGCAAGCCCGAAATAATCCTCTGCGGCGCCACCACCATCGGCCGCGCCCTGATGCCCAGGGTGGCGGTCATGTTGAAGACCGGTTTGACCGCGGACTGCACGGGACTGCACATCGATCCCGAGACCGGTCTGCTCATCCAAACCCGCCCGGCCTTTGGCGGCAACATCATGGCGAGGATCCGCTGCCAAAACACCAGGCCGCAGATGGCGACTGTCAGGCACAAAGTCTTCCCGGAAGCGGAGCCCGACTCTTCCCGCGCCGGCGAGATCGAGGAAGTCGCCTTCCAAAAGGAAGACCTTTCCTTGAGGAGCAAAGTTCTGGAAGTCGTCGAGACGCTTGGCGAGCAGGTCAAACTGACCGACGCCAACATCATCGTTTCCGGCGGCCGCGGCATGAAAGGCCCGGAGAACTTCGCCCTCCTGAAGGAACTGGCGGAGGCCCTGGGAGGAGCTGTGGGCGCCAGCAGGGCGGCTGTCGACGCCGGTTGGATACCTTACGCCCACCAGGTCGGACAGACGGGCAAAACGGTCTGCCCGAAGGTCTATATAGCCTGCGGCATCTCCGGCCAGATCCAGCATCTCGTCGGCATGCAGTCCTCGGACGTCATCGTTGCCATCAACAAGGATCCGGAATGCCCCATGATGAAGATCGCCAACTACGCCATCGAGGGCGACCTTTTCGAGATCATTCCGCTCATCATAAAGGAACTGAAAAAATAAGTGCCTGAGAACCTGATCATACTGGGCGGCGGCGGACACGCCGCGGTCGTAGAGGCGGCGCTCCTTTCTTTGGGGAAGGGAGTCGAGGCCTTTTTGGACGACGGCCTTCCCGTTGGCAGCAAAGTCATAGAGGGAGAAGTCAAAGGCAAGATCGAGGATCTCGCTTCCCTGAAGGGGAAGGCGGACAAGGTCCACGCCGCCATAGGTTCGAACGAAGCCCGCTTCACGCTTTTAAGAAAAGCCAGAGAGCTGGGCTTCACGCCCGAGACGATCGTCCACCCGACGGCTTTCGTCGACCCAAGCGCGAAACTGGGAGAGGGCGTCTTCGTGGCGGCCGGAGCCTTCGTAGGCCCCAGGGCGGAGATAGGCGACGGCGCCATCATCAACACCAAGGCGAGCGTCGACCATGACTGCAAGGTCGGGGAATGTTCCCATATCTGCCCGGGCACGATCCTGACGGGCGCCGTTTCCGTCGGACCTCTGACCACCGTGGGAGCGGGCTCGATCGTCAAGCCGCTCATTAAAATTGGCGCCAACGACCTCATTGGTTCCGGTTCCATCGTCGTCAAAAATATCGGCGACAACACGGTGGTTTTCGGCTCTCCCGCCAAAGCGGTGAAAAGCAACAAAAGATCAAAGGATCCCGAGGCCAGGAAGCTTGCTCCTAAAATGAGCGACAGCGCGAAAAGGACGCTTGCCGTCGTCATCGTGTCCTTCCTGTTCGCCACCGCTTTCATCCTGCTTTCCATCTGGCGCTACGACCGCGTGCTGGCGGAATTCGTGCACACGCCTCTCAGAGAAAAGCTGCAGGCCCAGAACCTTCTGGGAGAGATCTCGCTGATCTGCAAGAAGCCCTACGTCACGATGCTTGTCGCGCCCTTCTTCATTTATTTCACGCTCATAAGGTTCAACCGCGAGTGGTATAGGAAACTGGGCTACTATCTGCTTTCCATGGGCGTGTGCGGCATATTGTCAAGTCTTCTTAAGGAGTGCTTCCGCAGGGCCAGGCCCTACAATCTATTCCGCGAGGCAGGCCATTACGGCTTCTTCTTCTACGAACAGACCAAGAACGCCTTCAAGAGCTTCCCCTCCGGGCATTCCATGGAAGTGGCCACCATGGCGACGGTCTTCTGGTTCATCTTCCCGAAGCTCAGGCCATTTTTCGTCGTGACGGCCGTTCTCATGATGGCCGACCGCATCCTGATGGAGAGGCACTTCCTTTCCGACACCATAGCGGGCGCGACGGTCGGCATCGCGATCGCGTTGCTGGTAAAGGAATTCCTGGCGCCGATAGTTCTCGACCTCGTTGAGAAACTGCTAAGGAAAGCGCGCATCGCGAAGGACTGAAAGTCCGGTGAATAGGGGGCCTCGGGGCCCTCTTTTTTTTGTGTTTCATTCAGACACGAAATTAGGTATAATAAAAAGATATAGAAAACTAATTATTAACCATTGTGGAGAACTGCATGCTTCTTTTCGATCTCGGCAAGGTGGTGCTTTCCTACGACCAGGAAGCCACGATGAAAAAACTGGCGGGTTCCTTAAACCCGCTGACGGCTCTTCTCATCTTCGCGAAGAAAGACGAGTTCATGGCGGAGTTCAAAAGGGACACCGAACTTTTGGAGACCGGGCGCATGAACATGACGCAGTTCTTCCTCAGGCTCAAGGGGAAGACCGGGCTCGATCTGACGGAGGAGAAGTTCATGGAGATCTGGCAGAGCGGCTACGAGTATTACGCCGACGCCCTCGCCAAGGTCGCCGAACTTTCGGAAAAAGAGCCCTGTGCGGTGGCGGCCAACCTTTCGGAAGCCCAGGAAAATATCCTGAGGGAACGCGCTGATTTCGCGCCTTTCACGGGCTGGGCCTGCTCTTGGAAATTGGGCATCCTGAGGAACTCCAAGGAATTCTTTTTGAAGGCGGCCGAAACGCTCGGCGTTTCGCCAACGGACTGCACCTATATCGACGACCGCGAGGAGAACCTTGCCTTCGCCCAAGAAGCCGGCATGAAGACGCTCCTTTACAAATCGCTCGCGGACCTGGACAAACTATCCTGAAATGAAAAACAAAGGCTTTACTATTTTGGAACTGCTTCTGACGATGTCGATCATGGTCATGGTCATGACTATGATCCAGTCGGCTCTGGCCATTTCCAGTAAAGTCTGCACCGGCGGACGCGACCGGGCCCAGATCTTCCACGGCGCCAGGTTAGCGATGGACGAGATGCTCTCCGCTTTCGGAAACATGGAATACGCCTCCACCGGCAAATACGAGTTCGTGGCCCTAACGGGCGACTACGACGGCTATCCCAGGGATACCGTCGACATGGTGACTCTGGCTCCGCCCATGCAGCTTGACAACCGCTGGCTGGCCGGCGAAGTCAGGGTGCGCTATTTTGTTGAGAACAGGGAGGACGGCGTCGGCGTCCTGATGAAGGAATTGTCTTATCCGAGCGACGACGCTCCCACAGAGGACGACATATCGGGCGTGCCTCTGGTGGAGGGCGTGGTCGGCTTGGAGATCTCCTACTACGACGAGGACGGGGATCTTTCCCGCGGTTGGGACAGCTCCGTGGCCGAGCAGGACGGCTCCAGGCCCTACGAAGCGGTCATTACACTTTTCCTTGACATGGGGCAGACCATCCAGCCTCTGTCCAGCGCCGTCATGCTTCCTACCATGAAGGTCAAGAACGGCCAGAATGAAGGGCCCAGTCCCAACGGTGGGAGAAACAGCGGCGACGTTCCTGAAATGGAGGAGAGCCCGGAAGGCGGTCCCGGCGGAGGGGGACAGAGGCGCGGCGGCGGTTCCGGTGGCAGAAGCGGCGGCGGTCCCGGCGGCGGCAGGGGCGGAGGACCGCCCTCGGGAGGAGAACCGAGATAAAAACAAGTTCGGCTAAAAATCTCAAAGGAAAAATAAATGAGTGAGGAAAGCTTCAACTTATCGACAGCGAAAATAGACCAGCAGCTCTTCTACAAGCTGCCCTACGCTTTTTTGGAAAAGCACCAGCTCATTCCAATCTGCGAGCCCAGGCCGGGCGTGACGCAGGTGGCCATGGCCGACCCCGACGACATCGAGACTCTGGACGAACTCAAGCGCGTCATTACGACGGAACTGGAGATCGTCAAAGCCACTCCGGAAGAGATAGCGGAAGCCATAGAGCGCTGCAACAGCGGCAACGCTTCCTCCGTGGAGAAAGTCATCCAGGATCTGACGGAAGACGACCTCGAGATCATCGGCAA
>Ga0310786_10009301_pt1 | contig 12491 bp, 11 predicted proteins | sample AusTroGonzalo_MG_FD_203881 | JGI IMG/M metagenome (GOLD analysis project Ga0310786, IMG submission 203881) | Bovine rumen microbial communities from tropical cattle in Woodstock, Queensland, Australia - Gonzalo_03 (v2) (version 2) | ecosystem: Host-associated > Mammals > Digestive system >...
GACAACCACGTCTTCTTCCTTACGGAAGAGAACGGGAACTCCGCCTTCTGGCTCGCCGTGCCGCTTATCTCCTGCGAGATAACGGCCGTCCCGATAGAGTCGACCTACGAGAAGATGTCGCGCTCCTTCGGCCGCCTGGTCAGGCGCTTCATCACCACCGTGTTCATGAACGCCGGGCTGGACCCCTCCGGAGCGGCCATCTCCTACTACGAGGAATGGATGCTGGATGAGGCGCAGAATGCGGCCGATGAGAAACGCGAGGCGGGAGAGGAGCTGAGCCCCGACGAGAAAGCCTTCTACGAGTACGTCAAGGACTACTTCTCCAAGAAGCCCGGCTCCGTGGGGGCGAGGCTCGCCAAGATGCGGAACTACGAACCCCTCTCCGTGGGTGAGCTCCGCAGGGCCAGGCCCCGTACGGAGTACGAGAAGGGGATACATTCCCTGCTCCTGGAGGGCGAGAAATACCTCGAAGGGAGTTACGACCTTCTCTCCAGCGCCTTCTTCGCGTTCATCGAACCCGACGATTCCACCTGCTACTTCCCGGAGGACATCTATTTCTCGGTCGTCTGGAGCAATTCCGGGGATGAGATACTGGAGAGGTGCATAGAGATGATCAACGACGAGGCCGGCAGCGGATGCGAGGACAACGGCATATACCACTGGCGAAAGGTGGGCCGCCAGGGCCCCATCGACAGGGATTCCCTGGAGGATTACGAACTCGTCCGGTACCTGGAGAAACTCTCAATAGAACTCTAATTGATTGAAAGCAATGAAAGATAACACATACCTCCTACAAGACATGCTGAGGCCCGAGGCCGTCCTCGTAGCCTATCAGCGAACGCGTGACGGATACCATGTGAACGGAGACTTCTACCTGGAATCCCACAAGGTGCACGCCGACGGAACGGTCGGCCCTCCCAAGCCCGTGTCCCGCAGGTTCATGTCGACGGTGGCCAGGAAGTTCAGCAAGGAATACTCCGAGATTCCCTTCGGGGCCGTTCCCGAAAGGATGCTGTACGCCGACCCGCGCCCTGACAGGCAGGTGTACGTATGGTGGAGCAAGCCCGCCAGGCGAACCCTCACCTTCACCTCGTCCGTTCCCCTCGAGGACGGCGAGTACAACCAGCCCGGGGTGGTGTACGCCGTCGAGTTCGGCCGCCTGAAAGTCTTCGCCTTCGAGGGCGAAGGATGCCCCCAGCCGGACACGCCCCTGCTGCACGGCCCGTTCTTCAACTACTACGAGGACGGTGCCTTGTGCCTCGGCTCCGCCCGTTACAGCCCCCCTCCCGTTCTCACCTGGGAGAACATACTCATCACATGGGAGAACCTCTTCTGGAACAGCCAGAACTCCCACTTCATAAGCAACCCCTTCGTCGTGGAAGACTTCGCGGCGGTCTTCGCCAAGGCGACGACCGAGCCGTTCGACCTCTCCGCGTGCAGACCCTTCAATCTCACATTAAAAGATGTCCTCAAGAAATACCAATAGGAAGGAGGCGGACGACCGCAGGCCCGGCGTCCACTTCGTCGCACCCTACTTCCGCAACCCCGTCCACCGCATAAGGGTGGACCTCGTCGGTGCGGGCGGCTCAGGCAGCCAGATGCTGTCGGCCCTCGCCAGGATCAACCACGCCCTCGTCGCCCTCGGCAGGACCGGGCTCTTCGTCCGCGTCTGGGATCCGGACACCGTCGAGGATCCCAATGTCGGGCGCCAGCTGTTCTCCCCGGCTGAGGTCGGGCTGAACAAGGCGGTCGCACTCGCCGGGCGGTTCAACCGCTTCTACGGGACCGACTGGGAGGGTTACCCGCAGAAATACGACGCCTCAGGGCTCGTCGCCCCCAACATACTGATTACCTGCGTGGACAACCTTCAGACCCGCAAGGAGACCGCCTCCCTCTTATCCCGCAAGGCGGGGGCCGCGGAGTTCACCACCTACTACTGGCTCGACCTCGGCAACGCCCGCAAGACCGGGCAGGCCATCCTCGGCAGCAGGGAGATTGTCCAGCCTTACCTCAAAAAGGTGCGGACCGTCGGGAAGCTGCCGCTCTTCTCCGAGGAGTTCGACATCTCCGCCATAGACGAGAAGGAGTCGGGACCGTCCTGCTCGATGGCCGAGGCCCTCGCCAGCCAGGACCTGTTCATCAACTCCTCCCTGGTCCAGCTCTCGGCAAGCCTCCTGTGGTCGCTCCTCAGGGAGAACCAGGTAAGGTACCGGGGATTCTATCTAAACCTCGAAAGCCTCGGATGCGTTCCGATAGAGCTATAAGCACAGCCGCCCCCTTGACCGGAGGCGGCTTTTTTTTATGTGCTTTTATGTATGCTTTATCCGTTTAAATTAAATATAACGGATTTTATCTCCCTTTAATCGTAAGTTGCCGTAAGGGGCGTCCCTTCGGGCGGGGCGGCGGCTCTGCCCCGGCTGCGCCGGAGCCGTTCCTGCCGGAACCCTGCAGTGAGTCGAAGGCGGCAGATGCGCCCTGCCTTCTCCCACTGCCCGCCGCCGGCCCCTCACCCTCCGTTCCTTTCCAGCCACTCGTCAAGCACGAGGGAGAGGAACTCAGTCTTCGGTATCATCTTCTGCATCCTGTAACAGTGGAGGAAGTGAGCCTTCGAGAACTTGTCATTGAGCGCGGGGGTCATCTTTATGTGTGTCGCCCTGCCGTTCGTTTCGGAGGTCTGCTTCCTTTCTGGTGAAGGGAGGGTCGGAGGGATCGCGTCCTTCGCTTTTGTCCCTCCCTTCGCTCCGTGTTTTCTCACGGGCTTCCTGTCGTCCGTTATAATCAGGTTCATCTCGGCCATCGCATCTCCGTATTCGGGGAACTGTCCTGGAATGTTGAGGTTTTCTTTCCTTTCTGCCATGTCGGTAGCGCTTTTCTTTTCTTCTGATAATACAGGGTTAACTCGGTTAACCTTTTAACTAGGTTGCATTATGTACTTCGGTTAACTTTTTAACCATTTTAACTCGGTTAACTGGGTTAACCTTTGCAAAAATATCTTTTTTAAATGAAATATCCATATTTGAAAAATTAAAATTTTATATATTTGTCAAAAATGCTTGAAAACTGACGTTTGGAGGCTGACGCCGAAAAACAGTTCTATCACAAAAAAGGCAAGATATGTGTTTGTGTCACAAATTACCACAAGACACCCTCTCCGCACCAGGCTTCAATCCCGGTGCCGTTCCGGCGTCTGCGCACATATCCCTGCCTTCCACCCCTGCCGCACTTTCTTTTAATTATGGCGAATTCGCCACAATAAGAACTCACTCAAAGAACCTTCTATATGGCCGCTAAAGGAAAAGCCCAGGATGCACGCTACACGATGGATCTCCACATCCGGCTCACACCGGACGAGAGGGAGAAGCTGCTGCTGTATGCCGAGCGTCACGGGGTGAAGGTGTCCGAAGCGGGGAGGCTCCTGCTGAGGAAGAACCTGATGGCCGCCACCGTCCCGGACAACGTCACGGAGAAGGAGGCCCGCCGGAGGAGCGTGCTTGCCTGCCAGTCGGTACGCACCGACTTCCGGAAGATAGCCGCCGACTACGCCAATTTCATGTCCCTTTACAAGGAGTCCTGCCGCGTGGCCGGACCCTACCGTGACGAGGGGATAATGTACGCCGTCGGAGCCCTGCAGGACCAGACGCTAGCCCTCCAGAGGTCGGTCAACCGACTGCTTGCCCATCTCGGCATCAAGGAGGTGCGCGACGTCGTGAGGGACTCCCGGCTCCCTGCCGGGGGAGACGGGACCGTCATGATGGCATCATCGCCCGCGGCGGCCGACGTCGAGGTTCCCTCTCAAGGGGATCCCCGTCGAGGTCTTCCGGGAACGGCGTCGAGGACGGGGGGTCATAATGATCCGCCGGCAGGGACGAGCGTCGGGGAGGTGGGTCCTTCAGGTTCCGGCCCTGACGAGGGGGATGCCGCGGCGACCGAGATGCTGAACATAATACTGCACTATATGGAACAGATAACGATCATGGGTAACGTCCTCGGCGACGTGACCTTCTTCAAGGCCAAGAACGGCTCTGAATACATGCGCTTCGTGGTGACCGTCAAGGGACTGCGCGGCGGGAAGCCGTACAAGACCGACTACTCGGTCATCCGCGAGAGAAGCGACGCGATGGCCCAGTACATTACCTCCGGAAGCCTGATAGTCGTGTCCGGAGACCTGAGCGTCGACATGGAGGCACGAGCCCTCACGGTCTACGCCAACACCGTGAAGTTCACCCAGCAGCAGTAGGAGGAGGGGGCCATGGTTTCCAGGATACTGCATGCCGGAAGGTCGTACAGGGCTGCGCTCGAGTACAACGTCACCAAGGTGTTCCGCGGAGTCGCCTCCCAGGTGGACTACCGCAACCTGCCCGACGGGAACCTCAATACCGTCTGGAACGCCTTCCGCGAGCTGGAGAACAATCAGGCCGTGTCCCGCAGGATGCGTGCCTTCGGCTTCCACGTGGCCCTGAACCCCTCTGAGAGCGACGGCATCACCAACGCCGAGGTGCTCGACCTGTGCCACGAGATGATGGAGGCCCTGGGCTACGGAAGCCAGCCGTACGTCGTGTACAAGCACAACGACATAGAAAGGGAGCACTTCCACGTCGTCTCGATGAGGGTGGCTCCTGACGGCCGCTCCCTGAGCACCCCGTTCGACGCCCGTCAGCTGATGGCCTTCCTGCGCAGCGTCCAGCAGAAATACCATTTCACTCTCGGAAAGGGAGAGGAGCAGGTGAAGGCGAGGGATGAGAAGGAGGAAAGGGGGGAGAGCGTGTCCCCGCTGAAGATGGTGCCCCAGCGGTTCCGCCCTGAGGTGAAGAACGTCGGCAGGCAGCTCGTCACGATGTACAGCGCCGCCCTGGAATGGAACTTCATCAGCCTGGCGCAGTTCCACGCCGTCCTCCTCTCGATGGGGCTCTACGCCTCCCTATACAAGCAGGGCAGGCGTTTCCTCCTTAAGGGAGTGGACGAGAAGGGCAACGCCACGTCCAGGCCGTACAACCTCGACAGGGAGTTCGGCGTCGAGTCCAAGAGGCTCTATGACGAGGCCCTCCGGGAGAACCAGAGGAGGAGGGGCGAGACCGCCCGCTCCAGGATAAAGACGATGACCGTGTGCGAGTTCGCCCTGCGCAAGGCGGGCAGCCTCGAGGAGTTCGAGAAGATATGCTCGGAATGCGGGCTCTTCACCCAGGTGGTGATGGCCAGGGAAGGTGACGTGCCGGCGGCGGTGCTCCTGTGCGACGCGCGGAACAAGGCGGTCTTCTTCTGCGACGAGCTGGGTAGGGACTGCCATACGGAGAAGTTCGCCGAGAAGCTCCGTGCCGGACAGTGGCCGCCCGTAGACGAAAGGCGTAAGGAGGAGCTCTCCGGCAGGAAGCTGGTCACCAGGAGCGAGATCGGCACCCTTTACCAGAAGATCCTGCGTGCCTGCGACGCCCTCGACGAGATGGCCGAGAGGCAGGGCTCCGGACTGGGGCTCGGACGCCGTTAGCGTTCACGCGCATGCGGGCGTGTGGGAATAAAGAGGTAATGAAGTCAAGACATCAAGAAGTCAAGAGATAAAGATTTATAGTAACATAACAATAAAACGGACAAGAAAATGGCTAACGAAAAGACACTAAACGACCAGATTTTCTGGCTTGCCTACGACGGCGGCGGAACCGCCCGCTGGTACATCAACGATCCCTCCTTCGCCCAGGACAGGAAGGAGATAGAGACTGACATCGCCACAGAGGTGACGAGATTCCTCGGCGAGACGCCCACCGTCCTCGCCCCCGCGAAGGTGCGCTTCAAGGCGGTCCTGCAGAAGGGCGTCGAGAGGTTCAGCATCTCCGTCCCCGACGACATCCGCGCGGGCGTGCTCAAGCAGATAATCGACCTCGAGGGAAACATCGTCGAGATAACCGCCAAGCGCAACAACGACCCCCGGTACCCGATGAACGGCGTGGTGTTCGACGCCGACGGCGCGACCGTGGCCCTTCGCAAGTACAGCACCGCGGGAGAGTGCTCCGACGGAGACGAGAGGCACAGCCTGGTGGTGAGGAAGGTGGAACAGGCGAAGTAGGGGAAGAGACGCCATGCACGAGTCGGAGAAAGAGAAATTCTACCTCCCTTTCTTCCTTTTCGCGATAGTCATCCTTGCGGCCAACATTTTCTGGTTCTGCTATGACTTTTTCTACGCGATAGGGCTGAAGGGTGTGCTGCTCAGGGACATGTTCCTGAAGCTGGAGAGGGGAGGGGTGTTCCGCGGGACGGCCCTCACCAAGCTGTTCGTCGTCGGTTTCCTCCTCTTCGGGTTCATCGTCCGGAGCGGAAAGACGATAGACATGTCCTGGGGGAAGATTCTGACAATCCTCGGGACCGGCCTCGTGCTCTTCTTCCTGCCCCACTTCAACAGCTACGTCTACATCGTCACCTCCGTGGCGGGATTCATCCTGACGAGGCTCGGAATCACGTTCGCCGGGCGCAAGGCCAGGGGCATAGGGGAGGGGCTCAACGACGCCGGGGAGACGTTCGACCAGATGACCAGGAAGGTGGAGTCCGACATGATAATAAACATCCCGTACAGGTTCCAGTACCTGAAGCGGATGCGCAACGGCTGGATCAACATCCTGCCCCAGCGAGGAGTCATGATACTCGGAACGCCCGGCTCAGGAAAGACCTACTCCCTTTACAACCCGATCATCGACTCGATGATAAGCCGCGGCTTCTCGCTGGTGACCTACGACTACAAGTATCCCGCGCTCACGCAGGAGGTCTACAACCGCCTGCTGCAGCACAGGGAGGACGTGCGCCCTGACGGGAGCAAGGTTTATCCGGTGGCCCCGAAGTTCTGCGTCCTTAACTTCGACGACCCCCGCTACTCGATGCGGTGCAACCCTCTCGCCCCGCATTACCTGACGGATCCCGCGGACGCCTCCGAGGTGGCCGACCTCATCATGCGCAACGTCAACCCCGCCGGGGTGGAGAAGGAGGACTTCTTCTCCATGTCCGCGAAGGTGTACATCGACTGCTGCATCTGGTTCCTCAGGACCTTCGAGGAGGGCAGGTTCTGCACGTTCCCGCACCTCATAGAGCTGATGGGACGCTCGTACGAGGCGGTGTTCAGGATGCTCCAGCAGCACGCCGACATTCGCGTGAAGATGGCCCCGTTCGCCAACGCCCTGGCGGGCAAGGCGCAGGAGCAGCTGCAGGGCCAGATAGCGTCCGCGCAGATCCCGCTCGCGCGGTTCGCCTCGCCCTCCCTCTACTGGGTTCTCTCTGGCGAGGACTTCACCCTGGACGCCAACAATCCTGACGAGCCGAAGGTGATCTGTGTTGGAAACAATCCAGACCGTCAGGCTATATACAGCACCACCCTGGCCCTCTACATGTCCAGGGTGTTCAAGACGATAAACCATCCGTACAACTCCGAGGGCAGGCGCAACGTGCCCTGCGGGGTGCTTCTCGACGAGCTTCCGACCATCTTCCTGAAGGACCTTTCCAACGTCATAGACACGGCCCGAAGCAACAGGGTCTGCGTGGTGCTCGGAGCCCAGGACAAGAGCCAGATAGTGCGCGACTTCGGCGACAAGGAGGCCGAGGTGATCTTCAACACCGTCGGCAACATCCTGGCCGGTCAGGTGAACGGCGAGACGGCGAGGAAGCTCTCGGAGACCTTCGGAAAGGAGTTCCGCGAGCAGCGCTCACAGACCACCGGAGGGGAGAGGGACACGATGAACCGCTCGTTCCAGCAGCAGGAGATACTCCCGCAGAGCAGGATAGAGACGCTCTCCCAGGGCTATTTCTTCGGCAAGGTGGCGGACGAGTTCGCCCACCCCGTCGAGAAGAAGCTCTTCTGCGGCGAGATAATCATTGACCAGAAGGAGCGCAAGGCGTTCGAGAAGGGGATGAAACCCCTGCCTTCCTGCAATGTGCCGGAGTTCAGGGAGAAGGAGATAGAGGCTCAGATGCGGCAGAAGCCGAAGAGCAGCGTGATGGGCTACCTGCGAGACAAGTACCTCGCCGAGGAGGCGGAGAAACAGCGCAGGGATCCCACCGTGACGGCGGCCACTGCCGGCAGCCCCTTCGTCAAGGCGGAGATAGAACGCCAGTACGCCGCCCTGAGCAGGGAGCAGAAGATAGCCCTGCTGGAGAAGGCCATCAAGAAGGCGCAGGATGAGATGGTGGAGAAAGTGATACGCGAAAAATACGACGCGATAAAGAACGACATCCTTTACATCTTCAACAAGGAAGGAATAAAGGAGCACGTGGAAAGAGGAAGCGTGAAGAGCCAGCTGGCCGACATAAACGTCGGCGACATGCCGAGCAACTTCAATCCCAACGCCCTCGACAGTCACTACGAACAGGGATAAAGGTATAGAAGAATGATAGCGGTGCTCACGGAGAAATCATCGGTGGCCCACCTCATAGCGGACGCCATCGGAGCGACCCTCGACCGGGGAGACTGGTTCGAGGGCGCAGGCTACTGCGTGACCTGGAGCGGGGGAAGGCTCGTCGAGGTCAGCGCCCCTGCTCCGGGAGGGGAGTGGAGGAGGGAGGACCTTCCCGTCATCCCCGAGGAGTTCACCCTGCAGCCCCTGAAGGGGACGGGCGAGGGACCGTCTCCCGCCGAGCACCGGCTAGAGGTCATACGCCGCCTTTTCGACAGGGCGGAGTACGTCGTCGAGGCAACGGACTCCGGACGCGAAGGGGAAGGCCTCTTCCGTAACATATACGAATACCTGGAATGCGACAAGCCGTTCCTGCGGTTCTGGCCAAACTCCCTGACGAGGGAGGGTATCCTGGAAGCCTGGGGCAACCTTCTCCCGAGCGGGAAGTTCGACTGCCTTGGAAAGGCGGCGAGGGTACGCGCTGAACTGGACTGGCTCATAGGGATAAACGCGTCGAGGGCGGCATCCGTAGCCGCCGGTGGCGCCTACGCCTTCTCGGCGGGCAGGGTGATCACCCCCGTCCTCGCAATGATCTGCGAGAGGTACAACGAGTTCGTTTCCTTCAATCCCGACACCTCTTGGAAGATAAGTGGCGAGGCGGACCGCGAAGGGGTGTCCATCGAGTTCGAGAGCCTCGAATCCTTCCCCTCACGGGCTGACGCCGACAGGGTGGCCTCCCGCCTTGCGGACGAGGGTTTCCTTCGCGTGGTCGAGGCCGAGTGCGAGCGCAAGAGCGAACTGCCGCCACTCCCGTACGACCTCGCCTGCCTCCAGAAGGAGGCGAACTGGCGGTACTCGATGACCGCCTCCGAGATCGAGCAGAGCGCACAGCGGCTCTTCCTGCTGCAGCTGATAACCTATCCGTCCTCCGAGTCCAGGTACATCTCGGAAAAGGAGTACGGTGCTATGGCGGGCGTCATAGCCCTCCTGGAAGGACATCCCCTCTACGGCAAGGTGGCGAAGGCGATCACCCGTAAGGGACTGCACCGCAGGTGCGTGTCCGAGAAGGGGAGCGGGGACCACTCCGCCATCATGGTCACGGGCAGGAGCCCGGAGGATCTCGGTGAAGACGACAGGAGGATATACGACCTCATACTCCAGCGCACGCTCGAGGCCTTCTGCCCCGAATGCGTCTATGACCTGTCCCTGGTCAGCCTGAGCGGCGCCGACCACATATTCTCCGCCAAGGGCAAGGCGGAGGTGTCCGCCGGCTGGAAATGCGTGGCGGGCTACGCCGGGTACGTCTCGGTCGGCGAGCAGGACCTGGACGAGGTGGAGCTCTCGATGGGGCCCTTCGGCAAGATGGAGGTGGGCGACACCGTCGCCCTGATGGCCGCCGGGGTGCGCGAGGAGAAGACCAGGCCGAAGCCCCTTCTGACCGACGCCACTCTCCTCACGATGATGGAGGAGGCCGGCAGGCGTGCGGGCGGCAGGGAGGAGTCTCGTGCCCTGCGGGGGACGAACGGCATAGGCACGCCTTCGACGAGGGCGGATGCCATCGACACCCTCATAGACAAGGGGTACGTCACCCGGGACAAGTCCCGCAAGCTGGCGCCCACGGCGCTCGGGCTTGACTTCCACGCCGCCGTCAAGGACCTGGGAATCGCCAAGGTGGACGTGACGGCACGCACGGAGGAACTGCTCTCCAGCGTGGAGCAGGGATTCTACGAGGAGGGTGACCTGCGGGACCGCATCCGGGAGTACGTCACCCGGATGACGAGTGAGATCCTGGACAGCGATTCGTTCGCTCCCCTCGGCGAGAAGTACTCCAACCTGGCGGTCAAGTGCCCGTCCTGCGGGGCGGAGGCGAAGCTGATGAACTCCGGATGCCAGTGCCCTGAGTGCGGATTCCAGGTCAAGTCGTACATTGCGCACAAGCGGATACCCCTGACGGCCATGAAGGAACTGCTGGAGAAAGGGGAGACGCCCCTCATAAGGGGGTTCCGGAGCAAGAAGGGAAACCCTTTCGACGCGGTCCTCGAGCTGGTGGACGGCAAGGTGGTATTCAATTTCGACAAGAAGGGGAAGGAGGAGCCCAAGGGCGAGGCGTCCTCGGTGAAGTGCCCCCGCTGCGCGGACTCCCTGCGCTCCGACGGCAGGCGCTATTCCTGCCCGACGTGCGGATACTCCCTGTATTCTTCGTACATGGGCGTCACGTTCTCCGAGAAGGAGCTCTCGCGGCTCGCCGAGGACGGCTGGTACCGTCCGGAAAGGCCCCTGAAGGGACGCTCAGGCAACGAGTTCCACGCCACCATCCAGGTGGACGACAATGGCAAGTATTCCCTTCTGTTCGACGGGGAGGATGAAGGAAAGCCGATAAGGAAGAAGACTCCGTCCGGGGATGTCCCCGTACCGGAGAAGGATGACAAGGTGGGCGGATCGCTCGCACCGGACACCCCCGACGAGGAGGAAGGGGGGAGGCCCATCCTCATCTGCCCCACCTGCGGGCGCCTCCTCTCCTGGGGAGCCCGCACGGTGGAGTGCATCTGCGGGTACTGTCTGGAGAGGAAGGCCTACGGCCATGTCTTCACCGACAGTGAGATAGAGAGGCTCGTGGAAAGCGGGATGATAGGCCCCGTCGAGGGACTCCGGTTCGGTAACGGCCAGCGTTTCACGGCCGTGGTCCTCGCAGACAAGAGAGGAAACATTTTCCATATAAAGGACAAAACAAAGAAAAGAAGATGAAAAACGGAAAATTCAGGCGGTTCAGGACGATGACCTCGCTGGTCATCCTCGGCGTCCTGGGTTTCGCGGCCGTCGCCGTGACCCTGCTGGGACGCCTGCGCACCTCGATGCGCCGAGACAGCGGTGCCCCGGAATACGCGGCGTTCTACGCCTGCGTCGGGGAGAAGGCCATGGAGAACATCCGGAAGGTCTCTCTCGTCGATTTCAGGGAGTACAGGGGCTACGGCAAGGCGACATGCCCGAACTACTCCGAGTACGTTGAGTACGCCCTTCTGTGCGACGACCTGACCGACTACATGACTCGCTCGCTTGCGAGGCGCCGCTGGGCCTACCAGAACGAGAAGGCGCAGTTCGACACCCTCGTGGTGAAGCCGGTGAAGACGAAAGAGGACTCGGTCACCATCAACAAGACGGTGCTGAGGATGCAGGCGTACGCACGGATGATAGACGCCGAGCAGGTGCCTGAGGAGTACCAGAGGGAACTCCTGGAGAACCGCCTCGAGGCTCATCGCACTCTCGACTCCATAGACAGGAAGAAGGGTTTCCAACTCACCTACGACGTCCTCTTCAAGGACAAGAGCCGCTCCAGGATGACCTTCATCTCGCCCGCGGACACGCTGGAACTAACACTGACTGAAATAACACCTTTATAATATTATTGATTATGGAACCCTTAATAACTGCTTCTGAAGCATTGTCCGACTTCATGGACGAACTCAAGGTTTATTCTTTCGTAGCGCTGCTAATGGCAAGTCTAAGTATGCTGGTCCTTTTGACCCATATCCTATTGATGGGAAAGAAATATAAAAAGATGATCCATGAAAAGGATGAAATCATAAGTGGCTGCGAGAAGACCATCTCTGAACTGAAAGGGGAAGTACTCTACTTTAAAATCAAGTGCGAAGAGTTCAAAAGGATGCTGACCTCCGACGATGCCGCCGAGGAGGCCGGAAAGCAGGACGAATTCGCTGAGGGCCAGAAACAGACTGACGAACAGGAAATATTACTGAACTAATATCAGAAATTGAGTCCGTACTATCTACAATGAAAATTGACCCCAAGACCAATAAAGGAGACCTGGTCGCTTCCGTAAATGCGATGCCTGGAACTGAGATGCAGATCGCGGGGCGATTCGAGAATTGTCCGGAATATGCGCTGCATTCGTATGTCTGTCCCTTGATAGAGAAACTTGTCGTCGAGGGGTGTCTCCGCAAATGCAAAAACGGCATGATCTACGCCACGAAGAAAGGCGTTGATTATATAAAGGAACGCGGATATTTTGATTGATGATTTTGAAAATGAAAGAGTCCGCAAGGTGACAATCTATTGATTATCAATTTGTTCTACAACTTTTATTATGTTAACATGGGTGTATTCCGATGA
>Ga0310786_10009302_pt1 | contig 12490 bp, 5 predicted proteins | sample AusTroGonzalo_MG_FD_203881 | JGI IMG/M metagenome (GOLD analysis project Ga0310786, IMG submission 203881) | Bovine rumen microbial communities from tropical cattle in Woodstock, Queensland, Australia - Gonzalo_03 (v2) (version 2) | ecosystem: Host-associated > Mammals > Digestive system >...
TCTTCACGTAGTAGACCTTGCTGTCCTTCTCCACCGTGATGACGACTTCATACTTCTCCGGTACGTCATCGTCCGGCAGTTCCTCGACGCTCTTTGTTATTGTCAGCTTGCCGAAGTTTTCTTCATACGTGTTGGTCAGTTCGACGATGTCTTCCTTGTTCGTCATCGTCAATTCAGCACTGCCATCCGTCTCACTGTCGTCCGTCAGCGTGAAGTTCCCGATCGTCTCGACATCGTCTCCCAGGACTTCTGTCACTGTGTACGTATACCCCAGCTTCAGGTCTTCGATCTCCAGCTTGCTGTTCGCAGCTGTCGGCACTTCCCAGATCGCGTCGGTTTCAGTCTTCGCAGTGGCAATGTCTGCTACTTCGACCAGATCCTTGCTCGGATTCTTCACGTAGTAGACCTTGCTGTCCTTCTCCACCGTGATGACGACTTCATACTTCTCCGGTACGTCATCGTCCGGCAGTTCCTCGACGCTCTTTGTTATTGTCAGCTTGCCGAAGTTTTCTTCATATGTATTTGTTATTTCCTTAACAGTAGTACTGTAAGTACCATCTATGCTATTGCTATAACTGACGGTTGTCTCAATCTTGTTATTAACCTGTGTTGTTACAACTTTCACATATACAGGATTAGTATCATAATGCATGTAGGGCGTGCTACCCTTTTTCTCTGTAATTGTATAATAGTAAGTACCTTCTTCTGAATATACTATGTTCCCAAATGTTGCAATATTCTCCGCTTTAGCCTTCGCGGTTCTACCGGTTCCTTCCGGCATCGGCACGTCTTCCGCCGCAACACTTGTTCCGTTAGCTAATACTCCACTATGAGGAGCAAGTGTAAATTCAAATTCCTCGTCCTCATAACTTGCATAAGTGCTATCACTGGTGTCACCCGTTACATGCTTCTTAATCTGGAAATGAGTTACAATCCGACGATCGTTAATGAATTCCAGTGGATCACTATTTTCCGGCGTAACCGTGCCTTCTTGACTAATATGTTCACTGTCTATGGTATAACCATCAACAGCTTGTCCTGCATTTATGTGTTTATTGTTGACTTTTATTTCTTCAATTGTGTAATGAACACCCTCAGGTATTTGGTCAATATTAGCTGTCTGATTTCTCTTTAAAACCACTTGTGCAGTGAAATCATTTGTTCCCTCATTACGTTTAAATGTTATATTTTCAGCATTAATATTTCCTGTTTTCTTCAGTTTGTAAACAACCTTATCTCCTGAAGTGTTTTCATCTAACGTCAACGTTATACGGAATGTAAACGTATCATTATCATTTCCGACACCTATAACTCTCTTTTTGAAATACAAACCGGATTTCTTCTGTTCATTTTCAAAAGATGGCTTCGGCATCTTTCTGATTCTGATTACACCATCGCCACTAGGAGTTCCAATAGCCCCCGCCAATGTTTCTGCGCTTTTGCTAAAAATGCTTTCCTTGAAGAGAACGATATTCTCATCACTATCATCTTCATCAGCAGTAATATAGTAAACAGGCGGCGTAGCTATATTCGTAGGCCCTGCTTGAATATAATTTACGAAAGCGTATATCGTTTGTGTATTTGTAACATACTCACCTTGTGTTCCTGCTGCTTTTCCGTTCTCTGTTATTTTATACACATTCCATCCGATATCTTCATCTGCCAAATCAATATTATTGAATGAAACCGCACCATTTATATTTTGAACATGATTAAAATGCTCATTCCCAGGCCCAGGCGTAGATGCTGCAACCTCTACCCACTGATGATTTGTGTTCAGATGTTCAAGGGCAAACTCAAACTTCTGGTTTTTCGCAGGTGTGTTTCCATCAACCGTTTTTCCTACTGTCAGGTTTGTTTTAGTAGAAGACGGAAGCTTACTATAAACGCTATGCCACTCAGCGCCAGCATTGTGAACTGTTCCATTTGATATAATCCAGCCCGCACTGGTTCCATCTATCTGCGTATAAGAATCACTTCTGGGAACAAGTACCATTCCCACCGTGGTATCAATCGTCACATTCTTTGCGCTGCTACAATTAAATACTATGTGCTGGGCCAGATTGTCCATGAATTCATTTTTTTCACGATCTTGTTCTTGTCTGCCTGTAGGTGTCTCAGTTTTTTCATACGCAGAATCTCTATTATAACGTACAAAATACTGGCCTAGTTTTATATCGGAAGTTGAGTCAAAATTAAACACAATCGTTTGGTTCGGATGTTTCGTAATATGAAGGCCATCATCTTTCTTCTTAGAAATCCAATCCTTCAGAGCATCGCCATCCAGGTAAATCGTGGCATCCGGAGGCAAATCCATGAGATCAATATCACGTGTTTTCGGTTCAAACGTTATATTATGCTGGAGTAATTCGTTAGAAATTGATACCCCATGGTTAATAATGGGCTGTACAATACTTTCATTCAAATACTCTGTTTCTGAAGGAACAACATGTACCCATGTTCTATCAGAAATGTTGCGAACTTTGTTACTGCCCCCGTTGTTTCCCATATAAACAACCGTATCCGTTCCTTCCACATGGCTACCACCTATTTCCAGGTAATAGCCATCACTAGCAGGTTGCGGATCTGCAATAACAATCATGCTTCCATTTCCAGCAAGGTCAGGTTCAACAATGTTTCCTGGATAATACTTGTTTGCGGCAAAGTTACTTTGGATATGTCCGCCCTGATCAAAGTATTGAGCAGTAATACCATAGTAAACGCCAGACCCTAAAATAGATGTATAACTGTAGTCATTCGAAACCTGTATTTTCTCGATTTTCACATAGTCTGTATATACGGTTTTAGGGTTATTCGGATCTGTTTCCTTGTCATCTGCAATCGTTTTTTCCGGGTATGTAACAACATACACCTCTTCAGGAGCCACTTTGATAATAGTACCATCAGCTACTTCTGTATTGGAACCCTGTACAAGTCTCGCTTTTGTTGACTCATTCCCCGAGAAGATATCTGAAGGACTATTGGTCCAATTTATATTTCCTTCGTTATCACAAATTGTCAGAGAATACTCCGCTGCAGATTCTTTTTCTCCCGTCCCTGACCATATACTATTTATGTCTGCAGTATAATAATCCTTATTATTGCTTTGGTGATCAGCTTCTGCATATAGTTTTATTCCGTGTTGATTTAACTTATCGAGATCAACACTTTCACCTTTTTGAACAACAACATGGTAGGATGCCGAATATGCTTTTTTGAGGTTCAGAACAGTCGTGTTCCCTGATGTAACATTTCCATGTGGTGCTGCTTTGAACATATATCCTTCAACTGCTGAAGTAACCGAGGGATTGCTTATCGATTTTGCATTCTCCAATGCATTGCTATCCGTTTGCAATAAACGAACCTGCAGATTATGTTGTTCTGGATTATACTGTACATTCCCACCCATAATCTGAGGATTATTTATAGAACCACTGATTCTCTCAAACTGAACATTTGAGAAATTAATATCCGCCCCCTGAATCTCTTCCGGAGAAATCCAACCACTCTGATTCTGATATCCAATCAAATCCCCGTTGGAACCATCTTCATTTTTCTCATACAGATAAAGGCGTACAAAATACTTGTGATTGCTCAAATCGGTAGCGCATGTCGATGAAGGTGTCTCTCCATCTTCATTATAAAGATTGATGTGTACCCGTCGGAAGATGCCTTCCTCAAGTATCGGTTCCACGGTAAAGGCGTAATTGGGATCCCCATCTTCTGCATTTTTGAGATTCCATGAGATCTTGTTTCCGTCCATCTCAGCTCCGGATACAGCTACTTTATCATATGCTGCAGCATTTTCAAAAGCCGCTCCGTCCGATACCGATGTGTCTTTGGGTACACGTATAACTTCAAATTCCGTGTCTTCAGTTATTTCCGGATTAACCCTTGTAATGGAAACAAACTGAGGATTAGCTGTTGCCGCTGTAAATGGAGCATATGCATATGCCTGGCCATTCTTCTTCGCAACAATATAATAATCATAGCCTCTCGGCAACGTTCCAAGGACAGTCATGGACACAGTACACGGTCTCGGTTCATGCAATAAGATATGATAAACACCATCATCAGGATCCATGTTTGTAGGATATGTTATGATATAGTTTTCCAGTTTGCTATTAACCGGATTCTTCTGAGAATCCTGAATCTGGAACGACTGGGCTTTAAGGATATATGTATTACCGTCTGACCAAACAGAGCTCAGTTCTCCATCTGTTTCTATATCTGCAGATAAAGTTTCTCCCTTGGTTGTTATCGCAATAAGTGTGTAAGTATCACTTAACGAAACAGTATTAGGAGTATCTCCCTGTACATCCAGATAATCAAGAGTCACTGTATAATGTCTTGGAGTCCTGGCTTCAAATACATAAACCTTTTCTGAGACACTAGCACCATTTTCAACCGTTGGTGTGGTACTTGTGATTTCATAGTCCCCCAGAGTATCTGTCACCGCGCCATCTTTTTTGAAACTCCACGATGTTATTTCAGGCAAGCTGGAGACTGAATTATCTGATATATCATAGAATTGAATATTATGACTACTACCTGTAATTGTTGCTGTATATACGTGTTCTTCAGTGTCTGTTGCTTCAAGGGTGTACGTTTCTGTTCCTAATGATGTGACAGTTTCTGGTGTAGACGAATTCTGTTGATAGAACTTAAGTGCCACTGTATATGTTTTATTTGGCTCCCCAATATTAATTGTTGCGGTAGTTCCTTCAGAATCAAACAAATACACTACATCTTCAGAAAAAATATGTCCTGATGAATATACAGTTATATTCTCATTACTTTTATAAGCTTGGCCGATAGCATTTGCATCACCTGCATCATTTACCGACACAAGATAAACATTTGTCGGAGCAGAAGAATCGTATGCATTAGTTCCACTATATGGAAATACAAATGTCTTATTGGTTAAATCTATTGGAACAGGGTTACTTGTTGGCTCTATTTTTTCTACAAAAAACAATTGGGCATTTTCTACCTTCCAACCCGGATTGTTAGGTTGCGGATAGTATTCAGCTATCACCTGCTCCACTAAAACATACAAATTGCGAGGAAGATATGACGTATCATCCGCAGTAACATTAACTACTACTGTTTGTATCACAGCATCAGCATTCCCCGATTTCAAATTGAACGGCCCTTTTCTTACTTCTGCAGGCTGTTCAGCCAGTACGGATACAGGGAGAATATTCACCAGCATCACGAGAGTGAGCAGGAAAGCGATTGTTTTCTTCATCGTGTACTTCATCAGGTTCCCTCTTTTCAACAAACTATTCAGTCGTTAAGAAGCAGCTTAAGCCGTACCCATTCGGGCACGGCAAATGTATATCAGTCTTCCTGATTTTCCTCTACGTATACCAGTATTCTCCAGTACACTATGTTATTTTCAGGAGTAACGACAACGTCCATTGTAGTATTGGTTTCATTGGGTATATCGTACCAAGTTTCTTCATCCGGACTATACTGCCACTGCACGGTGTATTGCAGTTCGTCATATCCTTCCATAACTGCCACGAAATGGGCGGTATCGCCAATGATCGGTTCCGGCACATCCCAAGTCACATCAACCCTGATATGCCTTTCAGGAGTTGTTTCAGACTCTGGTATGTTTTCTTCTGTTTCTTCAATGTCCGCCGGATCTTCTTCAGCAGGTTCTTCTCCCTCAGTTAATTCATTCACATTCTCATTTGTTTCTTCTGAGTCATCTGTTATTTCCGTATTCTCTTCATTCTCCGGGTTTTCTGCAGTTTCTTCCCCATTCTCTTCCTCTATAGTTTCATCCTCCGGAGCTTTTTCCGTTTCTTCCTCTTCTTCAATTATTTCATCCGGCTCGTCATTTGTTTCTTCTTCATCTATTTCTTCCGCCGGTATTTCATTTTCTGCTATCTCATCAGCTGGTTTCTCTTCGTCCTCTTCTGCCTGTTCTTCGGTTTCCTCTGGCTGCTCCGCCTGTTCAGCTAACCAGCTTTCATATTCAGCTTCATTCATAATGAAGACATTCAGTTTAGCCATGAGGTTGGGTTCCACAGGTCCCAGGGTGACCAGGTAGGATCCTGCTTCGGCATACCAGCTGATGACTGTCTGACTGGTTTCATCGTTTGTCAGGGTCCTGGCAGGGTTTTCTGTCAGCCTGTCGGATTTCTCTATGGTCACCCAGCCATGACGACCCAGCACAAGCAGGTTAACCTGTTGTGCATGGTCCACATCCAGCTTCAGGACAGCGGGCTTTGTCTTCTTCATCGTCCCGCTCCAGGAATCACCAATGCGTACTGCCTTGGAGATGATAATCTCAACACTGTCGGAGGCTTCCTCTTCAACCGCTTCTTCCGGATCCGCAGCCTCAGGTTCGGTTGCTTCAGGCTCCGTTGTTTCCGGCTCCGTCGTCTCGGGTTCGGTTGCTTCAGGCTCCGTTGTTTCCGGCTCCGTCGTCTCGGGTTCGGTTGTTTCAGGCTCCGTCGTCTCCGGTTCTGTTGTCTCGGGCTCGGTTGTTTCCGGTACAGACTCCTCCTGTTCAACAGGCGCCAGGTCTGTAGGTGTGGCATTTGCGTCTTCAGCAGCTGCCCATACGGAAACAGCGCAGATCATCAGCATCACTGCGCAGATCACGAGAAACATCTTGATGAAACGATTTTTCATAGTCCCGACTCCTTTTTGAGAATGTAATAATTACCGTCTGCGGATCATTCCGTGTAACTATCGTTGTATTCTTGTGTCTTTTCTATGTAATAGTGCAAACGATTTACTTTCGCACTTAATCATATTATCCTAACATATAAATCCTGTGTTATCAAGCGTTTGAGAGGTTTTCAGACAGTGTTTTCCAGATAGTTAATTACATGCTGTTTTTGGCCTTTTTGCTATGTAATCATTGTGACTTCATCTCTTTTAAGAACGTTTTTTGATTGTAAAAATCGATTCGATTTTTGTGTATTTTGTTTGAATCCATCCGCTGAACAAGCGGTCAAAAGCCCCTTCTCTCCTTTATTTAGTTACATTGATAAAGGGCTATAGTGACGTCTGAACATAAAAAAAGCGCTCCCCTTACGGGAGCACTTCATGTTTATATAGGAAAGGTTATTCGAGTCTCGGTTCGATCTCCGGATGATCTGTAGCCATGTTCTGGGAGTTCAGGGGACCGACACGGTAATTGAAGACGATATTGCTGTTGGGATAGCTGCGGTAGAAGACCCGCTTGATACGTTCCAGTACCATGCCGCCGGTGTTGTAGTTCACGGTGGGCAGGAGCAGGGCGAAAACCGTGGGAGCAAAACGGGTGATGGTGTCGCCCTTACGCAGGTTCTTCGTCAGGATCTCCAGCAGGCCGTTCATGATGTTGTTCTGCCGCATGGTGTCGATTTCCTTATCGTTATAGGGAGACACCATGATGATCGCCAGGAACATGGTTGCGCCCAGGCGTTCCAGGTTGCGCATCTGCAGGTTGAAGATTTCTTTGAATACAGTGTATTCGCACACGAAGGCGCCGCGGCGCTCGCCGCTTTCACGCAGTTCGTTGCGGATGGATTCAAGGTTGAAGTCCAGGGTCTTGCCGGCGGATACGATCTGCTTGTAGAACTCCTGCAGGTCTTCACTGGGCTGTACGCCAAGGTAGTGATAGTTCAGCTGGACAACGTGCTTGTACTGCACCAGTGCTTCACCGGTCCGGTTGATCTTGATCAGGGCGGACATCAGTTCCATGTGCAGGCGGTCGTCGAAGGAGTCCACATCCAGCGCGCGGCGGCAGATGCTGACGATATCCGCATACTGTCCGCTTGTCTTCAGCATTTCAATGTAGGCATAAACGGCCGCCATGTACTTGTTGTGCATGGTGGTAGCCTTCGCCAGCGCCCATTCATTCTGTTCGGAGTGCTGCAGCAGGTCGCCCTGGTACTTTTCCAGCAGCTGGTTGTACAGGCGGCGCAGTTCCGCCTGGGGCACATTGTTCTCTGCCAGGCGGTTAAAAATCGAATCGATCTCATACATGTCGATGGTCATGTTTTCCGGGCACTGCCAGTGATAGGCACCGCGGTCGGAAACCACGCACGCGCCCAGTGCGGGATCAATCTGGTTAAGCAGTACGCGCAGACGACTGACGAGCGTCTTCAGGGCGTTCTCAGGGTTGGTACTCTTTTCTTCGTCCCACAGGGCAGCCAGCAGCTTCTGGTTCGGGACCCGTTCTCCTTCGTTCAGGATAAGATACTGAACAAGGGCCGCGCCCTTTTTGGACTTGACCGCAAGCTGATCTGTCTTCTTCTCATCTATATAGATCAGGAAGTGATCCATCATTTGAATCCGAATGGTTTCTGCCATGTTTTATCTCCCTCGTACCCTTTTACTCTGCCGCGTTAAAGCGTTTACTCTTTGCAAATGTTGCGCAATTGTTTCCTGCAAATCAACAGACGTTCACATTTTACAATACGGTTACATTGTAGCAGTGTGTATCCCATTTTGCAAGTATTTTGTTACATGGGAAAGAAAACCTTTACAAAAGATTTTTCATGTATCGGTTACAAATTGAGCCTTCTTTTTCCTATACCTTTCCGTAAAATCGGATAGTCATGCTGTCAAAAACTTACTTCACAGTTACATAACCTTCCCTATATCGGTTTCATGACCGGATTCACAGAACATGGTTTGGAGTTCATAAGTGTAACCGAAATTGCTCAGAATTGTCCTTTCCCCTTAAATGTTGACATTTTCTTTTGTCTCTATAATAATGAAGGCGAACCGAGACGTATCCGGAAAGGAGGAGAGCGCCATGAATGCACAGGATCGGGCCGGTATGCTGGAAGCCATGAAGGAAGCTGAAAAAGCCTTTTCTGAAGGCGAAGTGCCTGTCGGTGCCGCTTTGTATCACGGCAATACCCTCCTCTGGGCGGACCATAACCGGCGGGAAGCGATGAAGGATCCCACCGCCCATGCGGAAATGCTGTGCCTGCGTAACGGTGCGGCAAAACTCGGAGATTGGCGTCTGAAGGACTGTACCCTGTACGTCACCCTGGAGCCCTGCCCCATGTGTTCCGGCGCGCTCCTTATGAGCCGTCTGGGCCGGTGCGTGTTCGGCGCTGCCGATCCGGAAGCCGGCTGCTGCGGCAGTATTTACGACCTGCCCGCGGATCCCTTGTTTCACGGACACACAGTCTGGGAGCAGTCTGATTCCGGTGAGGAATGCAGGGAACTGCTGAATCGTTTCTTTAGTGAAAGACGTCCGGAAGGAGGAAACGAATGAAGAAGATTCTGCTGACATCTCTTCTGGTTCTTTCCCTGCTGTTCTCCGCAGGATCCGGTGAACAGGCGGAAGAATCGGAAATGTCCTTACTGGCGCTCAACGTACGCAAAGCGGACGCGCTGCTGCTTCGCTGCGGCCAGAGTGCCTACCTGATCGATACAGGCATCAAAAAGAACTCGGATACGCTTCTCGACGCACTGCGGAAGGAAGGCATCACAAAGCTGACAGGTGTGATCCTGACCCACACCCACGCGGATCATACCGGTGGGCTGAAAGCGCTGCTGGAATCCGAGATTGAAGTTGAGAACATCTATACTTCCAAGTACTATGTACTGAAGAAGGAAGACGGAAAGCATCCCGTTGAGAAAGCCATCAAAAAGAAAGATTATGTAATCAATTACCTGGCGTCCGGGGACACACTCCCGCTGGACGGCGGAAAGCTGACAGTCCTTGGTCCGCTGGAGTTAAACGAAGAAGCTGAAAATAATAATTCCCTGGTGATCCTGGCGGAAGGCGGCGGTGGAAGCATCCTGCTGACAGGAGATATGGAATTCCCGGAAGAAGATTCCCTGCTGAAGGCCGGACTCATTCCCCACGCGGATGTGCTGAAGATCGGCAACCACGGTGAAGGAGATGCCACCAGCATTGCCTTTGTTAACGCGGTCCAGCCCTCCCTGGCAGTAATCTCCACCAATTCAGAAGACGAACCGGACACACCGGATCCCCGGGTGATTAAACTGCTGAAAAACAATCATATTCCGGTGCTGATCACCCAGGATACCGAGCGCGGCATTCTGATTACCCTCCGGAACGGGGAAATCCTCACAGAAATGAAATAGGTTTTAGTGGTAAAGAAAAAGCTCTCCTCTGTGGAGAGCTTTTTCACGTCGTGCGAGCGTGACCATAAGCCGGGTTCTGTATTGGACGGTCATCTATCCAGGCCGTACGTTACCGCACGGCTCAAGCGATCGCGAGGGGCGCGGCGGGCCGCCGACATGCCCTCATTGCATCTTGCACCGGGTGGGGTTTACAGCGCAGACCTGTTACCAGGTTCGCGGGTGAGCTCTTACCTCGCCTTTCCATCCTTACCGTCCCGAAGGGCGGCGGTTTATTTCTGTTGCACTCTCCCTGGAGTCGCCTCCGCCGGCCGTTAGCCGGCACCCTTGCCCTGTGGTGCCCGGACTTTCCTCATGCCTAAAGGCCTGCGACCGTCTGTTCACCTCGCACGCGGATAGCATAATATTCTCCTGATGATTTGTCAATGTGTAATGGTGAAAAAACGTTGACACCAGTATTTCACAGTGATATAATACGTATCTGTCAGCGGAAACGGCAGGTTTCCACTGAAAGCGCCGATAAAGATCGGAAGCCGTCCTGTGGCATGCGCCTGTAGCTCAGTTGGATAGAGCAACGGCCTTCTAAGCCGTGGGCCGGGGGTTCGAGTCCCTCCAGGCGCGCCAAGTACATGGTGGGTATAGCGTAGTTGGTTAACGCGTCAGATTGTGGCTCTGAAGACCGTGGGTTCGAGTCCCACTACTCACCCCATTTTCCTTCTATCGGCGTCAAGCTGGCAGATTACCTACGTTGGGGTGTAGCCAAGTGGTAAGGCACGGGACTTTGACTCCCGCATTCGTAGGTTCGAGCCCTGCCACCCCAGCATATGACCCATTAGCTCAGTTGGCAGAGCACTTGACTTTTAATCAAGGTGTCTGGAGTTCGAATCTCCAATGGGTCACTTTCCTCTGCTTTCGCCGGGTCTGTCCTGCGGGCGTGGCGGAATGGCAGACGCGCCAGACTTAGGATCTGGTGTCGAAAGGCGTAAGAGTTCGAGTCTCTTCGTCCGCACAGTATCCCGGTTCCCTTATATGCGGTAGTAGCTCAGTTGGTAGAGTGCCACCTTGCCAAGGTGGATGTCGCGGGTCCGAGTCCCGTCTACCGCTCCACTTGCGGGTGTAGCTCAATGGTAGAGCTCCAGCCTTCCAAGCTGGTCACGTGGGTTCGATTCCCATCACCCGCTCACAAAAAAACCGATGCAGATGCATCGGTTTTTTCTTATGCTTTTATGCTTCTGTTTTTTCTGACGTCGGCAATGTGAACCAGAAGGTTGTCCCCTGCCCCGGTTCGCTTCTGACGCCGTAATCCGCGCCGTGCTTTTCCAGGATACCCCGGCAGATATTCAGGCCCAGTCCGCTGCCAATGACTGACCGACGGTGGTTTTCCCGACTTCGGTAGTACCGGTCCCAGATAAACGGCAGTTCATCCGCCGGAATACCTTCTCCGCTGTCGGAAATCTGCACGCGGATACCGGCTGCGGTATCCCGCTGGGTAATCCGGACGGTTTTATCCTCTCCGGTATAGGTCAGCGCGTTTCCCAGCAGGTTGTACAGTACCTGGCCGATCCGGCCCCGGTCACCGACTACCTCCCGGTCTTCCGCCGGTTCAAAGACCACCGTATAGCCGTCCACAGAGGTCATCCGTCCCACCCGGTTGCAGATCTCCCGGATCTCCTCCGTCAGGTTAAAGGGCTTCTTTTCCAGTTCCATATTGCCGGTGCGGAGCCGGCTGAAATCCAGCACCTCATTGACCATGGAACTCAGGCGATTCGTCTCGTCAATGATGATCTGCATATTCTCGGGCGTTACCTCTTCGGGAATATCCCGCATGGCTTCCGCATAGCCCTCGATCATGGTCAGGGGCGTGCGCAGGTCATGGCTGATATTGGCGATCAGCTCCCGCTGGAGGTCTTCAACCTTCCCCAGGTCCTCCGCGGCCCGCACCAGGGTGTCATTCAGCTCCGCGATCTCCCGGTAGCCGCCGCTGTGCGGCGGGCGGGTGTAGCGGGAACGGCTCAGTTCCCTGGCCGCCTCACTGGTCTCAATGATGGGCTCCGAGATGATCCTGGCCATGGTAAAACCCACAAGGACTGTTGCCAGCACAATCGCACCGACAGTGAGCAGGAACTGGGTCCGTACGGCGTCCTCAATCTGGATCACAGACGCGCCCCGGTACAGGTTCCGGAACAGTACTCCCTGCAGCATCCATACCGTGGAAATGATAAATCCCGCGAAGATCGCGAGATAAATCATTATCTTGGCCCGGATACCGACCCGGCCGGCGAGGAATTCCTCCCGGTAAGCCAGATTATTCCTTCTCAAAACGATAGCCTACCCCTCTGAGCGTTGTGATCTTGTCCGCATAGGGCCCCAGCTGCTTGCGCAGCAGCTTGATATGGGTGTCCAGCGTCCGGTC
>Ga0310786_10009303_pt1 | contig 12490 bp, 20 predicted proteins | sample AusTroGonzalo_MG_FD_203881 | JGI IMG/M metagenome (GOLD analysis project Ga0310786, IMG submission 203881) | Bovine rumen microbial communities from tropical cattle in Woodstock, Queensland, Australia - Gonzalo_03 (v2) (version 2) | ecosystem: Host-associated > Mammals > Digestive system >...
TGTGATATAGACTAACATGAATATATATCTGAGCTACTAAGGTACGACCTAGTGAATGGCAACCTTGAGCAAATACTATATGTTATTATCCACTAGATAGCACTAATACATTAAATGATTTAAGTTGACATAACTATACCTTAACTAATAGTTGAAGTGTGGCATTCTGAACTAATCAAGGAGTGGACTGTGCTTGGTTTACATCATGAGGTAGTAGTAGCTGAAGTAGATGATTATATAGGACTTCTGATTCAATAATTACTCTACAAAGTTCAGATTTTACATTTAGTGTATGGTTGTATAAATGAAGTGAGACAATGTATTATAATCCAAGAATAATAGGTAGATATGGTGATTATTGATGTATATTTACATATGCAAGTATAAGTAAAATATCAGTAGCAGATAGCACCTCCTATTGAGTAGTCCCTGATAACTGAGCATGGTTTCTATTTACTTGTGTATATGACCATACTGATAAATCTTGGGTTTATTATAAAAATGCAGTATATCAGAACACTCAGTCTAATGCAAATCCTGCGAATTATTCAAACAATTGAATAGTATTAGGTACAAGAGATAATCTATGAACTTGATATTGAGATAAATGGAGTTGATGAATGAGTAATATAATTATAGAGAATAAAAAACGAACAGTTCAAGAGATTTCAGCCTACTATGATTTAATTAAATCAGACTACTGAATTAGTTAATCAGATTTATATATTTTAATTTAACTAATGGCAACAAGAATAAAAGATGGGATAATCCCATACACATGATGAATAGGAATAGAGATAACAGACAATCATGTGATTAACGTACTACTTAGAGAACTCAACAACCTCATCCATGTGAATGGGGATAGAGAACTCTATGTAGATTTACAACTAGATGACTGAATAGCACCAGATGATGAGTTTCCAGTATGAGTTACTACAGGGAAAATTCTACAAGAAGACTGACGAGACCAGAGTGGAATAATCCTCAATTGGAAGACTACATCGTGAGATTATGTCAGATTTATTTATGCTAATGACTGAAAATTATACTACGACCCATGAACATGAGTATGGGTAGAAATCTGAGCATGATGAGAAGTAATAGCAGATATAAATACTAAGACATTCTATCTTCCAATAGATATAGCAAGTTCTCCAGAATCACTACAACCTATTCAAGACGCTATAGATTGGTATTTCGACTGAAAGAATCCTATCCTATGGTTTGCTGATAAGATGTATGTATATTGTACAGAAGAAACAGGTACAGACCCACACATAAATTTCATCTGTACTAATATAATGAAGGTATCTTGGGAGAATAGTGGTACAGCTCATATTGGAAGAGCTTATTTAAGAGTGTATCTTGATGGACAAACAGTAACTAGAGTATCATCAATACCAGAGCTATCAGATGATAACTTATCATATATACCTACTGACAAATCTCTAAGGAATCCATTTATGGCTACAGCACCTAGTCATCCTATCTCACTAGCATACTTAAATCAAGAACTAGCAAAGAAGCAGGATTTACTAACAGCTGGAACTAGAATCAGTATCCAAACAGACCCTAATACAGGAGACTTAGTAATCAGTGCTGATGTGAGTGGAGTAATGACATATATGTGAAACGTTGCTGATGCTTCTTCTCTACCTAGTTCATGACAGAATCAATGAGATTGTTGGTATGCTGAACAAGAGAAGACACTATACGCTTGGGACTGAACTCAATGGAACGATATAGGAGGAACAGGAATAGACTTAACTAACTACTTCAATATGCAGACTAATGATTCTGATGACATAACAGAAGGAAGTACAAACCTATTCGTAACAGCACAAGAAAAATCTGATTGGGACTCTAAACAAGACCCAATCCAAGCATGACAGAACATAACGATAGACCCAGATGGAGTAACTATCAATGCAGTTAATACAGACACTACATATAGTGCAGGAGTAGGAATCTGAATAGACATAAATAACGTAATCATAAACGAGAATCCATTTGCACCAGATAATAACTGAGTGATGGGACAATTCCTAAAGAAGACTAATGAATGATACCAATGGGCTAATCTACCATGATGAGCTACATGAGAATACACAGCAGGAGAATGAATAGCAATAAGTGATGAGAATGTAATCACTAACACAGATAGATTCAATCCTACTAACTGAAGCTGAGTAGTATGACAGGTATTAAGAAGTCTAGGAAACTGAACATACTATTGGAGTAACGAGAGCTGATGAGGTGGATGATGAGGTTGATGATGAGGTGGAGGATGAGGTTGAAACTTCAATCCACAGACATACTGACTACCATGACAGGTACTGACTAAACTAACAGGAAGTGCATATGATTGGCAATATCCAGATATACCTAGTGGAAGAAATAACGTAAAATTCTGGACAATAAACTCTGGCTCAGTTGCTGAATCATTAGCAAAAGAAATCTACGATTGGTTAAAAGGAAGTGTAAATAACTGAGCGATAATCAACGATACAAATAAGGGAGATGTGTTTATCTTCTATCAATTCAATTCTAGTGACACAGCAGAGTTCTATGGAACTAAGAGAAACTCACAGTTGAAATCATCAGAATCAAACTGAGCATATACAATAGCATGGCAATGGGAGTTGGATATATCATCATCATATGAAGTAAACGTATGGGAGAATCCAGATGACCTAACACATACGAACTATGTCTCAGCTGTATGAGCGCCATATGAACGTCTAGGATATAGTGCATTTATGCCAACTAAGGATTATCAGCCAGCTACAAAAAAGTACGTAGATGCTGTTGCAGCTGGTAGTGTACACGTTCCAGCTATAACACCTAATACTAACTGAACAACATATACAGTAAGTCAAGAATGGGTAGGAACACAAGCACAGTATAACGCAATAACACCAGTGAATTGAGTAATTTATAACATAATACCAAGTTCATAATGGGTATAAAATATAACGGAAAGGAATTACAAAAGAGGATAATCAATGGGAGAGAGGTGCAGAAGGTAATGTATAACTGAGTACAGATACGACCATCTAGCACACCTCCTACTCCTACTTGATGAGATTTCTATTATTCAGAGGATAATTGGCAAGAATACCAATCTCTAATCAACTCTATATGAAGTGTTCAATTTGAAGACTCATGAAAAAGATTCAGATTTACTTATCCTGTATATATCTGAAACCGTACAGCATTAGACTTCAACTGATACTTCATAAACATAGTAGACCTAGATGACTTTACATATACAACTACTACTTCAGAGCTTAATATAACTTCAAGAGTATGGTATTTCTGAGATAATAGAATCCTCACATCTAAGTGAATATTTGATTTCAGCTGAAATGTGGTAACTACATTCTCAACAGCATTCAATAGTATAACTCCATGACGGACAGGAACGGTATGGGCTAATAACTGATATGATATATACAAATGAGTAGTATCTGGAGATAATATAACATTCACATTTGTATGAACATCAGAGCCAGACCAATGACCATGACAGATGTCTTTTGGAAGGATGTGAGCTTATCTATTTAATGGTAATGATACAGGTGATACATCTAGGCATTCATCATATATAAATCCAAGTACAAATGAGATAACTACAATAACTACCCCAGAGCCTACTAATCTAGTTCCATGAGTTTGGAAATGAAGTAGAGTTCAAGAAGCAGTATCATGACCAGATGGGAATATGTATAGAAAATTAACAAGGGTATACTGACGATGAGCCTTAGAAAAGGTATCAGATGAACATGAAGGATTCGTAGCAGAAGACTCTCTAAGTAAAGAGTGGCTCGCATATTGAACTAGATTCTGAAAGTTCCTATGAAATATAGTATCGTGAGGAATGGATAGACAGAATAGTACATGAAACTGATACTGAAGTAACAACTACTACATAACTTCTAATGGATATAGTATAGCCCAAACTAACGCATTTGCCTATGATTCTAATGTCAGACTAGATGAATGATTCATAGATGAACAATGATACCTATATCCTCATACATCATGATGATGAACGTGAGTAATCCTAAAGACAGATGCTACATTCAGCAATCTGAATTGGGCTAATCCATACTTATGGAGATAATTTAAATCAATTAAAAAAAATCAGAATGAACACAAAGATAGATTCATGAACTATAGCAGAAACGTGAAACGCTCTCGCTAAGCTCACTGCTAGTGAGAGAGGGACGTTCCTACTCATCATGTTCATCGCTTTTGCATCCATAGTAGTAACTGTGGTGTTGTATATCAGAAGCATGGACTGATTGATTGATAAGTATAACGCTACTATTAATGAACAACAAAAAGAGTTCTTAATTGCGTTAAAAGAATTTAGTAAATAAATCTGAATAAGATGGAATATAAGATAGCACACTTCCCTAGAGAGAATGAACGAGCATTATTCAAGACTGACTGAGAGAATAAGATATGGTTACAGCCAGATAATTCATGGAGTGAGAGAATGGATAGTGCTAGGAGATTCTTCCGTGAGGAAGTGGCTACATGAGCTTTATTACAAATCAGAATGAAATGAGAGCCAGAGATAAAAACTCCAGAAAAGGAAAAGCAATCATGGTCTGAATTATCATCTGACTAGCGATATTGCTACTTTTATATCCTACAATGATATGTTGAGTGAACTAAAAAAATGGTGGAAGAAACTGTGAATGAAGTGATGGCTTTTATACTACGCAGAAAGAAAAAAGAATGAGAAGAGAGATGAAATACAATCTTCATCATCGAGTACCAAAAAGTAGGTTTGGTCAGACTAATGATTTAAATTGTGAAATGGTTAAGGTAACCACGCATGACGCTATTCACACGCTTTTCTCTAACGAGATATTTCCAGAACAGATAGCAAGGCTGACTAATATGAATAGCAGAGTGTTAAAACCAGAGATAATCAAGGAGATATGGGATATACTCAGATATAGAGATATACATAATCCAGAAGAGTGGTATAAGGAATGAGCTATTTTATTACCGAAACGTTACAAATGGAAAAATACAGATACTGAATAGAGCCAGATGAGTGTAGATATGGACTAGCAATAAAGAGTTGCAGACACTGTTTATTCGAGAATCTATGTTTATTTGAGCAGAACAAAAATAGATGAAATGATATTCGCGAAGTAAATCAGACTTCAGAGAAAAATTAATAGAAAAATATGTAAGAAAACCCAGTTTATACCGTAACCAAAAATCAATGAAAGAATGTGTGTTAATCACAACTCCAGATTGCTGTCGCTGTCGTTATGTAAAATGACCTTTGGAAAGACGATGCAAAGAGAACTGATATAAGTTCAAAGAGATGGAATATTGACCATGAATGGATGAAGTTACATCAGTTCCCTGTGCTATGATAGGGGAGGACGTTATACTAGATAACGAATGATTGATAGACATCCTAAGCAATAAAAAAAGATTCTATTAACTTGGTTGGTTAGCTGCCGTAATTGGAGATAATGGTTAGAGCGTTATCTCCTTCCAATAATTAAGTTTTATACTCTAACTATAATAACTATGTGAATAAGAACAGAGATTAAATGAAATCGCTATTGAAAGCTGACAGCATTATGAGAACGAGAACATCGTACAACTCCAAAATGAAAAAAACTTATTTATGAAAAATGCATATGTGATTGCTGAAAAGAACGCCGAATACAACGTTGAGCATTATTGAATTGAATAACTAGAAGTTGTTGATGCCTTTCAAAAGAAACTTCTTACAAGAATCTAATACATCCTACACATTGAATGACATGAACTCGTTTCTATAAGATATATTACGGAATAGAATGAAGATGTACTAGAGAGAAAGAAACAAGCCGATGCCGTTATTGATGAATATGAATCAAAAATCTATGGAATAGCTTTGAAGAATTCTATAATGATATGTATGAAGGGTATCTGGAACACGTAAAACAATTCTGAGAGAAAGAGACTACGATAGATAGAATAGACCCAAGATGACATTATTGTAAGGAAAATTGTAGATGGGCAACTAACAAGGAACAATCAAATAATAGACGTAATACTCGCAAAATAATATATAATTGAAAAGAATATTCTGGGGTACATACATTTTGTGAGGAGTTATGATTAAACTATAAACGTGTTATGTATAGAATGAGTAAATGATGGGACTTAGACAAGGTTGTAAACTGTCCCAAGAAATGAGACTTTTTATATGATAAACAGCATAAAAATGTACCCATTCAATGATAAGGTATCTACAACCAAGTATACCAAAGGAAGAAAAAACACTTGCCAATATATTATTTTGCATCATACATGAGGGGGAAGCTACTTATCAAACCTAAACTATCTTTCTAAATCATCAGCACAAGCTAGTGTACACTTCGTAGTTTGAGAAAACTGAGAATGTGCTAAGATAGGCGACCCCTCACAGTGCCTTCGACATGCTGGTCAAAGCCAGCGATGACCACTAGTTTCTATGAATTACTATTCACTAGGGATTGAAGTTGTATGATATTGAGAATATAACATACATCAGCTTATGAGAGTAACTGACTTAGTAGAATATCTTATGTGAGTGTATAATATACCTAAAGAGAACGTTCTGAGGCACTCAGATATTGCTCAGAGATGAGATTATAGTAGGAATAAGGAATTATGGGATTGAAAACGTGCTGCTAGAAAGACTGATATCTGATTACCATTCTTCTGAGATAACCTACATTTCAAGAAATGGAGAGACCAACTAACTCCTATTAAAGAATCACGTTTTAAATAGTAACCAAATATAGTCATGCCATGTGGTAGAGGTTGAAAAAGAAAATAGAATCAATAAATCTGATTCTACTTCGTATGAAAAAAGGAGGAACTTAATCCTCCTTTTTAATTATACTACAGAGTAGTTCAATAGGCTGTTCGTTAATACTCAGTAGCATTAGGACTACTCATTCTTTAATCTGATTTCGTTTATAGTCTTTCTCATCTGTTAAGTATGAGATTATTTTTCAATGTCATTTCATATGTTCAAAGTCTATCTTATCTTGTTCTACTAGCCGTGCTATCCATCAAAATCTTTTACTACATATCATACTATCACTCCAAGCTATTTCTGTTTCTCCATCTATATCTACTCAATAGAAAGTTCCATCATAGTCATCATAGCTCTTAAATACTATTCAACTACGTGGAGTTTCATACTCATTAAGCAACTCCAATAGCTTTCAGATTTCTTTTTCTGGCATAGGTATAAAATTAAAATATAAAAGTCTGATTATTTAAATCTAATCTTAACACTAAATCAGAGTACGATTATAAGCATTAGAATATATATACTCCAATAGTGTAAGTCCCAAAATTCTCGAAAGTTCATCTGTAATAAATAAATGAAATAAAATTATTTTCTTAGCATATCCCAATATTCTTTATCTGCTTCCCATACCATAAACACAAAGAGAATTAGAAAGACTAGGATAATTATAACATAAAACCATCGTGGTGCATTGTGTTTCATACTTTCCATAAAAGCGTCGTATTGCTCTGGAGTCATACATTCCCAAACTCCTCAGCCGTGAGTTCTCACGAACATTCATGTACAGCATGTATTAGTCATTTTTAGTAAATCTAATATAAAACCTTTTCAGCCATTTTTGTTCTGCTTTTTCTTTCTTCTTAGGAAATCTATTCCACATTATCCAAGCATAATTTCGTTTATTCATTCTCGACATGATATACCTTTAATTCTAATAAAACTATTTAATATTTGCTCTAGGGCATGTCTCTTTTAGATACTCACTCATTCTATACTTAGCACATTCAAATTCTGTACAGCTATTATATATTTCTATCATTTTTTTAGTGTCCAAATCGCAAGTATAATATTTCTTATCTTCTGCTTTTGCATCTTCTTCCTGCTTTTTAAATGCTTTCAACTTTCATTTGAAATCATCTTCTGAAGCATAACAATTCATATTGCTTGTATCTAATGGTCATTCAAATTTTACTTGAGTTCAACATAAAGGAGTTTCTTCATCTACCATATCTTTATATGGTGTACATATTACATCAATAGATTTATATCAATCAAGATATATATAATCTCAATCTCTTGCTTTTACTTCTCCCCAATACTTATCTCATATATATCTTTCCTCACATACTATAACCTCTGGAATATCTGGGACTTGTCATACTTTGAAAGCTACAAAGATATATACTCCAATTATAAGTATTACTCATATAGCAATTAATGTACCTTCTATTTTTTTCATAAGCATAAATTAAAATATAAAAGTCTGATTTAGTCTTGACTGTTTACAAAATATCTAACTTTTTGACTACTGCACTTTGCAAATAGTTGGCTCTTTTAAGTCTTCTAAAAGTCTGATTAGCATAAAACAATATTACTATCTGTGTCGTTCAAAAGAGTTATAGTTCAGTTATAATAAGGATTATATGGGAATTGTTTTGCCATAAGTTTTCTTCTAAGCTCTGCGTTCTCGGCTCTCAATTCAGCCAACTCTAACTCTTTTCTTAACTCCTCATTTTCTTTTTTAAGGAGTTCTAATTCTGATTTTTCTTTTTTCATTTCCTTTTGGTAAATAATATAAATCTGATTAACATACTCGCTCTCCTCAAATGGTCTATCTTCACAGTTTACTTTGGAAGCATCACATTAGTATTGGAGAGCTTTCTGACTAGCTAGATTTCCCTCTCTTTATGGCTGATGGATTTCCTGATATTTCTTGTCATAAATACTTATCTAATTTCCTTGTTATTTCTAAATTGTCATTTGTTAATTTAACTATTATCTTGGTTTGATGCTCTATTTGTTGTTGGTACATCTTACAGCATCTAACTAAGTCCCAAAAATCTAGCATTTCATATTTAATTCATTCAGCTTTCTTTTCTTCTTTTTTAGTCATCTCTATAGGTAAATAATATAAAAGTCTGATTACTTTATTAAGTATGTATCTTTATATTCTACGATTCAATCACTTTCTTTCTTTTCTCTCTCATAATAATCATATCATTCTCAATCAAATATCTCTCATCTCTTAAAATTAGTTCAATCTCTACCTATTTTGAATTTGAATATACAAGTTTCTTCTATATCTTTTATTGGTAAGCTACCTCAATATTCACTATCTTCAAAATAGATTTCTCTATCTCAATCTAATTCTTTCAGCCTTTCTATAAGTTCCTTTACTGTCATTTCCTTTTTGTAAATAATATAAAAGTCTGATTAGTCTAAAGTTTTTCAATCTTCTAATCATTGGATATAATATTTTACTGCAATTTCAGCTGTCTCTGGGTTTTCTACTATATCTACAAGGCTATCGTCAACAATAATTTTATATCTTCAATCTCGTTTTTGATATATATTTACATCGTGTCAGTATATAAACTGTGTTGAATATAATTCATCTGACAATAATCATTCAGATTTCTTTTCTTTATTTGTCATCTACCTTAATATTACTAAGTAAAAACTCCTCTAACTTATCTTCATCACATAAGGCACTTTCTATAACTCGGTATCAATAATTTCAATCGTGTTCTTGTCTTTTACAATCTGCCCATCACTCTCAAAATGTAGGGTCTAATATTCGTTCGTGTTTATGTTCTTTCTTTACCATTCCATTCTCACACACGAATTGCCATAGTCAGCTTTCTTTACTTACTATCTGTCTAAGTGCTTTATAATATCAATGGTCTCCATAACTTATTTCTACTCTCCATCATTGATTTACATCATTAAAAGCATGGATATATTCTATTTCATTTAACAATCATCGTGGTTTCCATCAAGCCTCCACCAAGCTATTCAATAGCTGTTCTAAGTCAGATTTTTCTTTTCCCATTTTCTAGTGGTAAATAATATAAAAGTCTGATTAATATCAAAGTCATTCATACATTCGTTTATATTCTTGTAATTCTTCGTTTTCTTCTTTCAGCTTTTTATTCTCTTTTGCTAATGAGTAGCAATTCTCATCTTTCTCCTCTAAGCTCATTTTTAGTAAACGATTTTCTTTTCTAAGTTCTTCTACTTCTATTACTAGATTAGTATTCTCATTATCTTGTACATCTATCTCATTATGTAACTCTTTTATAACATTCTTTAGAGCCTTATTTTCTTCTTCAAGACTAGCTGTATATACAGTTCCTACTGCTATTAAATCTCAGTTTTTTTTCATAGCATTCTCTTATAGTAGATAAAATACCAATCTAATGGTCTGCTTGTTTCGTGGTTGATTTCTTCATCAACCCTTTTACGACAATAGTCGCATCGTAGGTCAGATTTCTTTTCTAATCTTTCCCCACATCTTCTACATCTGTTCATTATTTATCGAAGAAAACATCTAAAATCAGACTAATCGTAAATGCTCATAACAGTATTACCACGAATAGTAATAATAACACAAATAGTATACCAACAATCCACAGAATAGGTTGTGGTAAACATTCTCCGAAATTTGATGTATCAGTCGAAGATGCTAATACTGCTGCATTTGCTGCTGTTATTGCTCATAAAGTTGCTGCTGTGTTCATGGTTATAAATCACATAATAAATTCTAAAGAGATGCCACCCCATCTCTAATGTTAATTATTGTGCAAGTTTTTATTCTACTTATGCTATACCTATTGGGTGGAATAGGTGCGAGTGCCATGAAAGGTATTTCTAACCCCCTATAACCTCTCGATTATAGGCCACTCTCTCATGCTACAAAGCCAATGAGTCTGCTAACTTACAGGAATACTTAATTCATACTCCCAACGTATCCATAGGATAATTATCATTATTATGATAATCAGAATTAGTTTTTTCATTATAATACCTTAAATAAATCTGATAAATACTTCTTATCCACTATATACAATAACGACTTATTTCCATCTCATCATAACGTCTGTGTATGTGGTATATCGTTCAGTAGGAATATAAGCTCTCATCTATCTTGATAATAGAACTTATCCCCTAGATGATAGACTATGTAATCTGCCTTACTGGAGTAGATTCATGATGGTTTACCATTACACCTAACCTCAAATCATACATTCCCTGTCTTCTCTGAAATCATGTCATCCTTTACTTCAAAGGTACGAACTACATTTCTGCCTAATTTCTCAAATTCAATCTTAACGTCCCAGTCTTTGAATTGCTCATTAGGTGCGAACTCTAATCTATTCAGTCCCCAGTCTATAAGTCTTTTAGCGAACTCTTGTTCAGTCTTCTTTCATTTCTTTAAATCATCATCAAACATTTTACTCATCTACAATATAAACTTTTACATACACTAACCCCTTCTTTAATGAAGCTAACTGACTAAACGCATGAGAAGATAAATCGATTACTCTGTCTTGTCTAGCAGGTCAGTAGTCGTTTAAATAACACGTAATACATTTGTCATCGCTACACACTTTAAAAGTCTTGTACCTATGTTCTTTGTCTCTCAATGCACATGTGTCATGAGTTTTACTCCAAACCTTATCTACTCCGTTGATGTTCAAAGTATAGTCGTACCAACTAGCCCATCATTCATATAAAGGCTGTTCAATCTGTTCAGTGGACACTTGTTCCACTAGAGCTGAATCAAGTGGCTGATTTCAATATACCATCAGTCATCAACTAATGATTCAGCCCATCAATAATGCCAATAAATTCATTTAATTACTTAGTGGATAAATTTTCTATGTCTTCCTTCCATTTATTGCGAATCTCATCTATTACTCATTGTGGTAGAGCTTCATCTTCTAGCATTCTGTTTCATACGTCTACTAGATTCAATAAGAATGTAGCAAGACTGATTGAATCACAAGTATAGGAGATTTCTGTTCATGTCTCTCCATCGAGAGAGAAGGTTATTGTGTTCTTCTGTTCTTCCTTCTCTCCCCTCAATGTATTTCGTAGATTCATGCTGTATTATTCAAAAGGTAAATCATCTGGCTTCTCGTTTTGTCACATGAGATTCCTGTAGGCTTCTCTTAGCTGTCATTCAACTATGTCATCTACCTCATATTTTCCCTTGATTGTTCTAATGTAGTTGTCTTCATCCATACATTTCTGCATGAACTCCTTATTAGTAGTAGCCTTCTGGAATCGTCATTGTGGATTAGATTTAGATTCAGATTTTTCCTTTTTTTCTTTGCCATGAGTATTGAGTTTATCATCGTCTACTCAGTCATTTGAGTCCAATAAGAAGAGTCACGCTAAACAATATTTACGTGAATAGCTACTTGCCGAGCCAGAAATCTGTGAAACTGACATTCATTTTTGAGATTCATCTTCTCTAGCATAAGCCGTAGAAGTCTCAATAACTTCTCATGTCTCAGCGTCCTTTAATGTAGCTGTTGCTTTAATGTAGATTCTATCTCATACTGCTACAACCTCATCTGATACAGTAAGAGTAGTCTGAGTATCATACAATAGAGGTTTAACTGCCTCTAATATATCCTCGCATGAACGGTA
>Ga0310786_10009305_pt1 | contig 12486 bp, 9 predicted proteins | sample AusTroGonzalo_MG_FD_203881 | JGI IMG/M metagenome (GOLD analysis project Ga0310786, IMG submission 203881) | Bovine rumen microbial communities from tropical cattle in Woodstock, Queensland, Australia - Gonzalo_03 (v2) (version 2) | ecosystem: Host-associated > Mammals > Digestive system >...
TCCTGCGGTCGGGGTGGCTCGCTTTGCCCAAAACCACCCTCTGCGCTCTCTGCGGCCTCTGCGGGAGATTTATAAACCATCGACGGATGCGACGGAGCGCGTCCCTCCCCCAGATGCGGAATCTCTGCCAACCAACTTTCTGGCTTGAAACCATCGGCAGGGTATGGTATCATATGGCCGTTTCCTGTTTCAACCGTCTACCGTCTGGCAAGGAGAAGGCAAAATGACAAAATTGATAAAGCATGCTCGTTTAGGGGGGGGGCGTAAGTTATACACTCTCCTTGCGGTTGTCGTTGCAAGCGCTGCCATCCCGCTGCACGCCGCCACATGGACGTGCTATCCCGAACTGACAAACGGCATGACCGGCCCCGAGCAGATCACCAACGCCCTTACGCGGCTCGCGAGCGGCGACACGATCCTCGTAGAGCCCGGCATCTACGACTTCACCGGCATCTCGATGCGTACCGACACCTTCGAGAGCGGCGGCAATACATACGTGATCACCAATCACCTTTATTGCAACATCGCCTTCACGCTGAAGGGTAACTCGTCCGGACACTGGGACGACGCCATCGTGTTCAAGGGCAACGGTCGCTGTTGCGATGTAAAGGGCTTCTATAAGTACACCTATTTCAACAACGTCACGTTCGACGGTTTCGACTGCCAGCGCTTCCCGTGCGGTGGCTCCTACGAGAGCCGGGGCGGCGCGTTAAGGCTGGAAGATTACAGCCTGTGCAATGTAGTTTCCAACTGCGTGTTTCGTAACTGTTCCGCCTACATCGGCGGTGCCGTGAACGGCGGTTTGCTGATTGACTGCCTCTGCACGAACAACTACGCCTCATCCAATGGCGGGGTCGGCAGCAACACGAGATTCGAAAGTTGCCGCGTCGTGTACAACCGGGCGGGCGGGTCGTATGGCGCCTCGTATAGCCAACGGGGAGTCATCAATTCGTACTTCGAGGGGAATTCCGGGGCTGGTTGCGGTGCGTTTGCCCAAGGATCGGATTTCGTATGCTCCAACAATACCTTTGTCGCCAATGTCTCGCGGGATAACGGCGGTGCAATCAATCTTTCCGGCACGAAAGATGTCATTGACTGCACGTTCATCGGAAACGTGGCGACAAACGCCGGCGGTGCAATCTACATCAGTTCAAGTACCGGGGCAAAGATCCGTGGGTGCACTTTCATCAGCAACAGCGTAGCCAGGGTTTACAGTACCGATCAACAATATGGCGGTGGGGCAATCTACTCCAAGATATCCTCTGCGGAGAACACAATCTCCAACTGTACGTTCATCGGCAACTGGACGGCTGGAACGTATGGCGGCGCGACGGCAAACGGCGTGTACGAGGACTGCACGTTCATCTCCAACCGGGCGGAGGGTATTGCTGGCGGCGCTTGTTTCTTCCCCAACAACGCTACAGGAGCAGTCCTGAGATGCGTGTTCCTCGACAACGTGTCGACAAACGGTGGCGCGTTGAGCGTCAACACCGGATCCAGCGTAGCCGTCATCGACTGCGTGTTTACGAACAATTTCGTAACGCGCTATGGTGGAGCCGTAAATGGTCAGGCGGTCTGCTCGAACTGTACCTTCGCCGGCAATTTGGCCATCTTGCGAGGTGGCGCCATCAGCGGGGCCGAGACGGTGGATTGCGTGTTCCGCGGCAACCGCAAGGGAAACCGAGCCGGAACCGAGACCCATTACGAATACGGCGGCGGGTGCGCCTACCTATCCCGGCTGGTCCGTTGCGACTTTACGGATGCGGCATTCTGGCAGTGTTCACTCGTGGATTGCTCCATTCATGACGTGGTCAACAGCATTGCCCCCTGCATCTTCTACGAGGAGAACTGGGCGACGAACTGCCTCGTGAGCGGCTGTACCGATCTCAGTAAAGGGCTGTTCTACCGGTATCTGTGGAGGCCAACCGAAGACCGTCGCGGGGCCGTCCGGGGTTCAATGGTGAACTGCACGTTCGCGGACAACTCCGTGAACAGAGCCGATACATTTTTCGTCGCCAATTCCCACAAGACGAACGAATTCGATTTCGTGAACTGCATCTTCCACAACAACAAGGTCACGGGAGCGAAGGTGGCGGACCTTTCCGGTGGTACGCTCGAGGAGGGTTGCGTGACGCTGCAGAACTGCATCTACGGTGTGTCCGACGGCACGCTCGCCTGGGAGAACAAGGGCGGCAACATCGTGTGCGCCGATCCCAAATTCGCCAAGGACATCAGGGATGGACGTTATCCATACTACATGCCCAAGTCTGAATCGGTCGCCATCAATGCTGGATTGACGCAGGACTGGATGTCCGCCGCAAGCGACCTTTCGGGCACGAACCGCGTGCTTGGCGCCCGCGTCGACATCGGCTGCTACGAGAGCTACATTCCGCCATTCGGCTTTATCATAAGCGTGCGGTGAACCACGCCTCAAGATGGCGGTTGAAGGCGAGTCGATTGCCTTCGGCCGCCCATTCTTTTGCCCGTGCGGTGATGTTCTCCACGTGCATCGTCACCCTTCGGCGGCGTTTGAACGGCGAGACGAAGAACCAGAGAAGGACGCTCTTCACGAGCGTCGGCACGAAAGGCGGCGAATCTCTGCGCCCGGCGCGGCTCCAGATGCTCCCCCAGAGTCCGCGCGTCCTTACGCCGACCACCTCCACGCCCGGCGGCAGATCGCGGCATACGTTGAACGCGAGCTGCCGCGTGCCTATTTCCTCGTGGTCGGGCTCCGTGTGTATGTGTCCCGCCGGATAGAAGATCACGCTGCCGCCGCGCGCGAGCGTTCCCAGGACGATGTCGTTCAGCCCGCGCGCGATCGTGGCGCCGGCCTTGGAGCGATGCTTTCGGAGGTCCGGGACGGCCACCGCGCCGAGCGTCCTCAGGACCACCGGCGCGACAATCCCCGCGTGGAAGAACGACTCGTCGCAGAGCGGCTTCAAGGGCGTGCGCCACAGCTCAGTCGTCACGAGCATCGGATCCACCATCGCAGGGTGGTTGGGGAGGACAAGGCAGGTTTTGCTTTCCTTCTCCAGCCGTTCCAGATCCTCCAGGCCTTCTAGCTCCACTGCGTATCTCCTGCGGAAGACCCAGCGCCCGACGAAGCAGAGCGCTTTGCGGTTGGTGAACACGAACGCCAATGGCGCGATGACCATCGCCGCGGCGATGAGAAGGAGGAATGCGCGCGGCCCGAATGCCCAGCTTACGAGCGCGTAGCACCCCGAGGCCGCCAGCATGAAGATGAACGACACCTGGTTGAAGTATGCGAGCATCGTGTTGAGCTTAGGACCCTTGACGGTCTTCTGGATCTCCGCGTCCAGCGGGAGCTTGAAGAAACCGAAGTCGAAGGCGAGGAACGCGGTTACAGCGCCGAAGGCGACGGGCGGAAGCGGCGCGAAGTAGAGCGTGAAGAGAAGCACGGCGGCGATCCATCCTGTGGGCAACACCGCGCCGAGGAGGAAATGGCGCCTATCCACGAATCCCGCCGTGACCTGCCCCGCCACGATGCCCACGGCCGCTCCCGCGAGGATCACGCCAGTGTGCGTGGCGTCGAGTCCAAGCACCTGCTTTCCATATACGAGAAGACCCATCTGCAGCATCGCCGCCGCCCACCAGAACACCGAGAGCGTGATGATCACTGCGTTGAGCCCCTGGTATCCGCGTGCGATGCGGTATGCGCGCCTCATGTATCTGAGCGGGTTGATGGAATGGATGGCGCGGTTCAGCTCCTCCTCGGCGCGGATGGTGTGGCTGAACGCGAGGCCGAGAAGGGCGAACGCGGCGAGCGCAGCGTAGTGCGCGGAGGGCGGTGCGTAGTCCATCGCGAGGGACGCCGCGATTGTGCCGCCCAGGACGGCGAGGAACGCCACTCCCTCCATGCCGCCCATGCCGGTGGATATGCGCTCCGCCCCGCCAACGTCGCGCACGAGCGCGTATTTTGCCGGCGAATAGAGAGAGCTTTGAAGCCCCATGAGGAGAACCGACGCCACCACGAGAGCTGGCGATTGGAGCGCGAATCCGGCTATCGCTACGGCCATTATCGGCAGCTCCGCCCATTTCGCGAGGCGGAGGATCCTCTTCTTCGGGAACACGGCTGTGAGGCGGTCGGCGAGGGGTGAGAAGAGGATGTAGGGCAGGACGAGCGCGCCGGCGGTGAGACCCATGAAAACAGATTGCGCGCGTTCATCCGCGAGCCACCCGATCGCGGTGAAGCTAGCGAGCGTCTTGAGGAAGTTGTCGTTCGCCACGCCGAAGAAGTTCGTGGCGAAGAGCGGGAAGAATGATCTTGGCTTCATTTTTTGCTACCTCCTTGTGGCGGGCATGGAAGCCCGCCACCCCGACCTGATTTAGGGCTGGCGGGCCTCTTGGTCGTGGCGGGCCTCCGGGCCCGCCTCCCTCGGCCGCAGCGCCTTCACTAGAGATTCGAGCGTATGGCCTGGCGTGATTTCACCCGCCCATACTTCGGCCGAATTCTTCAACACATATTCGTTGCACCATACGGCGCGTTGCTTGTTGATGCCCGTTCCAGTTGGGACAGGCGAGATCAAGAGCGCATTTCCTGTCTTGCATGCCTCAGCCACTTCAGGCTCCAGCATTTCAGGTGGCGGTATGCCGCCGGGATAGATCTTCACGAACCGGCGGCCCTTTGCAAGCAGTTTGCTTAGGATAGCCCGCTCCTGTGCGCTTGTGAATGTGGATATCACGGGGTCATGCTGCGGTGCTTCTTCGTCGAGGTGCGCCTCTTGGGCGTGGCTGGCCTCCGTGCCCGCTTTCTCGTCGTGGCGGGCCTCCGGGCCCGCCTTCCGCCAAAGCAATCGTGGTTTCAATTCTTCTGCCCATGCGCCTTGCGAGGCAACAAAGCCAATGAGCCGCGCATTGAGCAACCCGATTTCGCCAAATGAATGGGCTGTTACTGCGCCAAAGCGGTCGCGCGTCCATTTGGCGGGATTCTGGCGAATGTAGCGGCGGTAGGCTTCCAGTTGTTCATCCGTCGTAACAAGCTTGTCCCAATAGTCGCGTTGCCAGGGCGTTGGCCCAACGTCCACTGCCTTCCCTTGGGCAAGCATGTCGCGATAGATCTTGGAGATCCAGCCCTTGAAGCGGCCGATCACATATCCCAGTTGGTGCTTATGGTTGTCGCGCCGGCGCGCCAGCCGCAAGATGACATGGACATGATTCGGCATCACGATGAATTCGATCACTTCCGTCCCTGGATATCGCTCGCCGAGCGATTGCAGTGATTCTTGAATGGCCTTGCCAAGCTCGTTCAATACGCTCTTATCGCCCACAATGGCTCCAAAGATCGTCTTGTTGAACGCGGCCTGGATAGTCACGAAGAACGTACCGTGCGAATAGTTGATATTCGCGTTGCGCAACATCGGTCGATGCTTCTTTTCTTCGTGGTGGGCCTCCGCGCCCGCAATCTCTACTCTGTTTTTCATTTGCCAGTCCTTTGGGGCGGTTTCTCCATCTGCTCGCGGGCTGCTGATAGAATCGGCCTCCCCTCGATTTCGATGTCAGTTATGATGATCTCTCCGTCCAGCGCGCGGAACACGGCGACTGCGGAGTCCGTCTTCTTTGCGAGGATCTTCTCCGCCGCCGGCGCAAGCTTTTCGTTCATGAACAGACGATCGGGGAATTCGACGATCGCCTTTCGTGGCGATGCCTTGCGCCGTTTCTCGAAATCTCCATACGATTCGCCTTTCCTCTTGGCGTCGTGGCCGAGAGTATGATCGAATCTTACGGATTTGGGTTTGATCCAAAGATCCTTGTCCAATGGCTCCCTCGCGATGGCTACAACATGGTAGAGACCGTTGCTTCCAGGAGCATCCGCAAGTTTCGCAAAGATGTCGTGGGTCTCTCTCTGCCATGGCCTGTCTGAATCCACGGTGAAAAGAATGTTGGTGCACTCCTCGCTTACGCTCGTCCGCAGATAGCGACCGCGAAGCGGATCGTAAGGGTCGTAGGCGCGGCATTTCAAGCGTATCTCGACGCCGCTAGACACGATGCGTTCATAACGCCAGACGAGCCATCCTACGGCCACCATCTGCACGGCAAGCGCAACGGCAACGGCTGCAAATTCTTTGTTCATCATTCGGCCCTCCTTTTCTTCATGCGCACAAGGACTACGTTCAACACCGCAAGCATGATGCCTGCGCTAATGAGAACCAGCCCCTTGACCGTGAAGTCGGCGCGGCTTGCGAAAAACTTGGCAAGTATCAGCCAAAGAAGCATCACCACTCCGAAATTCATGTCCGCGAGACGGGCTTTCGCGATCCCCCATGCCGCCACGCCCACCGCCAGTGCCAGAGAGGCCGCATATATCGGAAGGGACAACCCCGGCGACGGTATTGTCGCGATGAGTGAGACGGACATGGCGACTTTCGGCCATACGGGGAGCTTGAACGCCGCCGCCGCCGCGAACACCACCGCCGAGCATATCCAAAAGATTAGTATCCACCATGTCTCGGAGTGCGGATACACCCCCCTGAGGATGATCATTCCCGTGCCGAACGAGTATGCAAGACCTGTCGCCAATTGTCCCAGGACGAGCGCCGCACGCTGCGGCTTGCGCCTCAGGAACGCGATATAGGCAGGTAGCGAGGCGGCCATCAAAAGCATGGCTTTGATGGTGGTGGCAATGTCGCTTCTATCGTGCCATTCCATTTTGGAGAACATCCAGACGATCGGAAGAACGAGCCATGCCGACATCGCACCGATGGAACGCGTGGTCCACACGACCGGCAATGTCAGCGCGGAGACGAAAAGCACAAGTCCAGGAACCGATCCGCCTACCTGGTATGTCTGCGCCACAAGACATGAAGCGGCCACGACTGAAATGAACCAGAGAATTCCCAATGGCTCCCATAGCGCCATCGTGCGCAATCCCTTCGCCTTTGCGACAAGTGCGACCATTCCGCACGCCACAACAGGCGCGACCGCGATCACGGCACGTTCGGCGCGTCCGAAGCAATCCCAGTTTGCGGCGAAGATCGCGATTACGCCAAGCCCCATCAGCAGAGCCCCGAACGCCCCTGCCAGAATCGCCCCCAGTCCGAATCGCGATTCAGTCATCTTGTAACGCGCCAAAAGTGTGTCGGCGGTCGTCGTGTCAATGACGCCGTCTGAGCGCCATTTCGCTATTTCGGCTCGTAGCCATTCTTCTTTTTTCATTACTTTGCTCCTTTCATTTGTGAAGTCCAGGTTTTAAACGACTATCTCCAGATTGGGATGAATAGAAGATCGATCTTCTTTCCATCGGCGTGTCGAGCGGAAGTGGTTGTTGAACGAAAGCGATTTGAACATCTGCGCGCAGATGTGGTCGCGCACCTTCTCCGCCCATTTGCGGACCGGCACGCCCGACGGGCGGAACGACGCATGCCACTTTGCGTCGGCAAGCGCATAGACGCTCACCTGCGCCCAGACGGATGTGGCCCAGAGCTCGCGCTCCTCCTCGTCGTCGAGCGCCATCGCGAGAAGGGCGCGCAGGGAGTCGTGGACGGGACGCCCGAACGCCTCCTTGAACTCGGCGTGGAACTTCGTGGGCCGCGTCACCTCGTGGCGGAAAAGGGCGGCGCAGAGCTTCTGCGCGCGCTTCGTGGGGAGGGTCATGAACAGCATGTCGTCCACCCACTCCCGCACGGCCGCGCGCCAGCGGGGGGCGTCGGAGACGCCGTCCGCGAGCCTCGCGAGCGGCGCGCCCAGATCGCCGAAGAGGCGCTTCGCAACGATGCGGTAGAGAGCCTCCTTCGAGCCGAAGTAGCGGCTGAGAAGGGCGGGGTTCGCGCCCGCGCGGCGGCATATCTCCCGCGCAGACGCGAGCTCGAATCCCTTGTCGGCGAATTCTGCCTCTGCGGCGGCGAGGATCGCCTCGCGCGTCGCCAGCCCATCCGACCTTGGTGCTCTTGTCTTCATGTCTTCATCCTCCTGGTTTTCGTAAACACGCGATTACTTTAACATGTCTTCGCTGCGCCGTCAACCCCCATTCGCAGAAAAATTTCGAACGTCCTATCCGGCTTGACTTGTCAGTATGATGTAATACGTTATACGCCGCTCGCAACCTTGCGGCATGGATGACGCAACGACTTACGATGCAGAACTACTTGGCACTTGTGGATTTGTCGATAAATCCTGAGGCGGAGGGCGTGAATTCTGGCAGCAACTAAAGCGTGTGGACTTTTTGTGCCATTGTCATTTGCGTATGAGATATTTGCGATGGGCGATGGCGACCGCCTCTGCCCTGTTTGCGGCGCCTATCTTCTGTAGGAGAGCAGCTACATGTTCTTTGACCATGTCAAGGCTTATGTCCAACTGTTTTGCGATGTCGGGATTCGAAAGCCCGCGCATGATGGACTCGAGTATCTCCGTCTGACGCGGTGAAAGCGGCGCCGACGGTGGATCGTCGGCAAGTATGCGCTCTATGTCGGCCGAGATGTAGCGTTGTCCTGCGGCTACCGCATGGATGGCCGTGACGAGTTCGCCGAACTCGCAGTTTTTCATCACGGCGCCTCTTGCGCCGGCGTCGAGCGCGTGCGCTATGCCGTTCGACGTGTCGAAGGTGGTGAGGATCAGGATGTTGGCGTCGGGAATCTGCGCGAGAATCCGTCTCGTGGCTTCTACGCCGTCCATGCCCGGCATCATAAGATCCATGATGATTGTGTCGGGCCGCAGCTTGATCGCTTTGGCTATGCCGGCCTCGCCGCTTGCCGCATCGCCCACCACCTCCATGTCCTTTTTCGCGTTCAGAAGCGATGCCAGGCCCATGCGCAGTATGGCGTGGTCGTCTATTATCAGTATTCTTATCTTGTGCATATCTCCAACTCCACCTTGGTCCCCTTGCCTGGTGCGCTGTCGACGGAGACATTTCCGCCAAGCTGTTCCACGCGCTCGGTGATTCCCTGCAGCCCGAAGTGTCCCTGAAGAACTCCGGGGCGGTTGCGTGGATCGAATCCGCATCCGTTGTCGGCAACCGAACAGATTATTTTCCCTCCTTCGATCTTGCCTGTGATATTAACTGATGTGGCGCCGCCGTGGCGTATGGCATTGAGCACAAGTTCACGGATTACGCGCAGAAGAGCATGGGCGATGTCGTCCGCGAGCCGGGATCGCGGTACGTTGAAATTCACGGACAGATGTGACATGCTGACATGCGGCTGAAGCGTTTTGAATATCGCCTTCTCCATGTCGGTCTCCTCGAGAGCCTGGCTGCGGAGATCCCAAAGGCAGTTGCGCAATTCGTCCCTGCATGATTTGAGCGCCTTGCCAGCGACTTCGATGTGGGCGAGCATTTCCGGCGGAGCGTCGCCGCGAAGTTCGTTCGCGGCCTCTATCTCCATGGAGACGCCCGTCAGGTTCTGCGCAAGTGTGTCGTGCAGTTCCACCGCCAGTCGCGTCCGCTCTTCCGTTTTCATCTTGGACTTTTCGTGTTCCAGCTGCTTGCGCATCAGTTCGCGTCCCTTGCGCACCGCCAGCCGTTTCAGCGAGAAGTTCCACGCCACCACGGCCACTATCATCGCGAAAAGAGCTCCGATCACATACATGAGCCTTGTGGATGTCCACCATGGCGGATCGGAGATCACACGCACGTCGGCTATGGATCTGGGGACGATGAAAAAGCCCTTGATCTTGTAGAATATGGAATTCGGGCGCCAGCTCTCTGTCTCCATTATGCATGTGCCAGTGACCTCTATCACGCTTCCTTCGCGGATTCTGCCGACAATGTCTTTGATTGCTCCGGCCTCCACGGTGAAGACGCACCCGTCCTCTTCCATGTATATGCGGCATGGTTCGGCGCCGGCGACTGGAAGGTTGATGACGCGCCCTGCCATGCGTACGGTGCTTCCGTGGTATTTGTACTGTATCATCCTGTTGCCTTTGTTGTCCACAAGAAGGGAACGCGGAGAGATAGTCTTGGGTTCGACGATTTGGGTCGAGCGCGGCGGAAGTCGATGCCAGGTCGCACGCAAAAGGTTCACGTGAAACGTGTCGGATTCCGGAAGCCCCGCTACTTCTATCTCGTCGCCGCAGGCCGGAATGTCGCCGTCATCGAATTCAATCTTTGTGACGAGGCCGTTTGTCGTGCCGACAAGAGCCTGGTTGTCGTGCCAGACGGCAAGGACGCGTCCCGCGGCCCTGTGGCGGCCGAGTGCCGACATCTCGACCGGGTTCAGGTTGTATATCTCTGCGATGTCGGGCAGGTCGCTCTGTCCGCGGCCTTCTTTGCCTAGATCGCATATTGCGGACAAGTCCGCGACTTTGAACGACCTGCCAATCTGCATGTGGCTGCCGAGGTCGCGGGGAACGCACACACCGATGAGCTGGACCTTTGAATCCACGAGGCCTTTCAGCTTTGCGTGTTCGTCATCTCTGGCGGGAACGCTCGCATACAGCACCCGGCCGCCGTTCTCGATTATGATATACGTCCATTGCGAATTGATGTTGCACTTGCATACGTCGCGCACCGTGCCTGAGACGCGCGTAAGCCTGCAATCATATTTGCCGGCGAGCAGTTCGTCGATGCCGGTCGCTATCGGATCGGGCGCAGACCCGCCGGATATGCGGGACATCCCATGCATCATGGCGGCGCATTGAAACACGTTTGGCCGAAATGTCTTGCCCGTTATTCTTACCGTATCGCCAGCCTGCGGCACGAAGGGTAGCTTTGACGTCGGGACGTGTATCACAACTGCTCCGGTGCGATCCTCCACGGCGAGAGCGGAAAATTCGAGCCATTCCTTGTGTCTGACATACGAAACTTTCGCTTCGATGCCGAAACAGGCGTCCCGGAACGATCTGCCGAATATCGCGCCTGCAAGTTCCGATGCGGTATTGACCACATGCGGAGCGGCTACCTGCGCGAATGAAAAGAACGGCATGAGCAAGATTGACGCTATGAGTACGATTTTCACGCGTAGTATTTTATCAAAACTCTCTCGCATTGCACGGCTCGATCATCCCCCACGATAGAGGGGGTGTATTGCGCAAGCGTTTTTTACTATACTATTGAATGAGTTGTGACAGCGAAGCGCAAAGCACAGCAGAATGACAGAAAAGCGGGCCTAGGACAATGAAGAAGACAGTAGCATGCATTATGATGATGGCGGCGGCGGGCATGAGCGGAATGCTTGGAGCCGCAGTGTTCGACGTCAGGGAATTCGGCGCGAAGGGCGATGGCCGAACGAAGGACACCGTCGCCATACAGTCCGCTATCGATGCCGCCGAGAAGGCTGGCGGCGGCACCGTGGAGGTGCCCGCCGGCGTGTATCTCACCGGCTCCATCTTCCTCAAGGACAACATAGACCTCCACATCGGAGCTGGCGCCACGCTGAAGGGCAGCCCCGACAAGGCGGACTACAACGCCGCCGACGTCTGCCCCCAGAACGGCGTCTGCCTTCCGGAGTCATCCTTCGGCGCGCACCTCGTGCTCTGCATCGAGAAGAGCAACGTGACCGTGCGAGGCCCAGGGACCATCGACGGCAACTCCATGGCGTTCATCGTGGATGAGAAGGGCCGCCCATGGCCGCGCGGCCAGGCCGGCATCCCCTGGCGCCCCAGCCAGATGCTCTACTTCGTAGAGTCGCGGAACGTGCGCGTGACGGACCTGACGCTGAGGGACTCGCCTTACTGGAGCTGCTTCCTCCATGGCTGCACTGGGGTGTCCATCCGCGGGCTCGACATCTCCAACCGCCGCATCCCGATCCACACGTACAACGGCGACGGCATCGACATCGACTGCTGCCAGTATGTCACCGTCTCCGACTGCCGCATCTCCACGGCCGACGACTGCATCACGCTCCGCGCCAGCGGTTCGCGCCTCAAGCGCCGGCAGGACTGCGCCCACGTCGCCGTCGCCAACTGCGTCCTGTCCTCGGCGTGCAACGCCGTGCGCGTGGGCGTGGGCGACGGGCGCATCCACGATGCTACGTTCGACAACATCGTGGTCCACGACACGTGGACCGCCGTCTCCATAGTCTCCAGCTGGACGAAGTCCTCCAGCGGCGTGGATATCCAGAACCTCCGCTTCTCCAACATGCAGATCGACTGCTGCGACTTCCTGCACTTCTACCCCAAATACGCCAAGGACCGCAACATGGGCGACATCACGTTCTCCGGCGTCACCGGAAGGACGCTGATGCCGTCGCTCGTCTCCGGTTTGGCGGAAGTGCCATTGCGGCGCATACGCTTCAAGGACGTGGAGCTTACGCACGGCACGATCCTCCGCCATGCCGAGGACGTCGTGTTCGCGGGCGGCACGTTCGCCGCCGTCTCGCTCACCAAGGAGGAGGAGGTCGAGCGCGAGAAGCTCCGCGAGTTCCATAAGCGGAAGCACTGGGGCGAGAATTGACCGCCGAATCAACTTCCCCCTTGCGTCGAAGGTGGGATTTTGGCATAATTGGTGTGCTGAACCTTTCAGCCGTGCAGGGATGGTTTTGCGGGTTGCGTCAAGCCGCGTGGCTTGGCTCGCGAATGGTGCGGAAGAGGGGTTTT
>Ga0310786_10009307_pt1 | contig 12486 bp, 10 predicted proteins | sample AusTroGonzalo_MG_FD_203881 | JGI IMG/M metagenome (GOLD analysis project Ga0310786, IMG submission 203881) | Bovine rumen microbial communities from tropical cattle in Woodstock, Queensland, Australia - Gonzalo_03 (v2) (version 2) | ecosystem: Host-associated > Mammals > Digestive system >...
ATCGACTTCCATATTTTCACCACCGTGCCGTCCGGGAGCAACTGCTCCACCGCTACGGAATGACCTTCGGCGCTACGGGCTGTCCTCGTCCCGTATCTGCAGTTGTAGATGCGGTCGCACCATTCGAGGTTGCTGGCGACGTTGTTGAGCTTGTCCTCGTCCTTGTGGTTGACCTCGGGGAGGCTGGCTGGATTGGGTACGAACGCCTGTGCCACGAGCCTGTGGACACGGTAGTAGTCCCGTACGCCGTTGTGACATAGACCGACAGATGCGTAGCCGCTGTTGCTGACGGTCGCCTTCTTCACCCTGCGCTTGACAGCGTCGTATATGATTCCTGTGTCGCTGACGACATACCTGCCGGCGTATTCTGGTATGTATCTCCATCTTGCCATACCCCAATATGGCAAGAAGGCACAAAAAAGCCCGGGATTTATCGTCCCGGGCTGTTATGCAGAATCTGCAACTATATCTTACCGAGTTTCTCCTCGAAGTCGTCCTCCAGCAACCAGTGCTCCAGCGCCTCCCTCACCGCCTCCTGCTGGGTCACCTCCTTCAGGGCGGCTTTGGTGCGGATGAGGGTGTAGAGCTCCATCGGGATGCGGACTGACATGACCTTGATGTCGTCGCGGGCGTCCTCCCGTTCTCCCGAGTGCATTTCCTGCACCTTGGTGGCGATGATTCTGTAGAGTTCCTTCTCGAGCTTCATTTCAGTGCCTCCTTTTGTGTCCATTCGTAGGTCTTGGGGTTGTAGGTCTCAATCTTGATTCCGTTGAGGCGCATCGAGAGCAGGAGGAGCTTGCGGGCATCCTGCTGGTCGATGCCCTGCACCTCCACCATGTGGCGGATGTGGCTGTCTACCTCCTCCTTGGCGATGTGGCATCCGCGAGCCTTCAGTTGCTTGAAGAGCGCGATGCGTCCTTCGATGTCCTTGTCGAGTGTCGGTGTCGTGTAATGTTCCATGTCTTGTTCCTCCTGTTATTAGTCGTCCCAGATGTGAGCCATTGTGTAGTCCTCGACTTCCTGCTTCGCGGTCTTCGCCGCCTCGACCAGCGTCATTTTGCCAGACACCACAGCCTCCTTTGCATGACCGCCAGCGCTGTACTTGCCATACCAGTCGCTGAGGCAGAGGTCGTCAATGTAGAGCCACGCCCTGGCGTCGTCGCCGAGGATGGGCTTGACAGGCTCGGGGTCGAAGAACACCTTCTCGTTCATGTATGCGCGTTCGCGGTTGATACGCCAATCATGGTGCTCGCCAAGCCAGCGGTTGTAGTCGTCGATTGAGTCGGGTCTGAAGTCATACCAGCCCTTCGGGAGGGGGACGACCGGCCAGTTGGCGACCAGCCAGTCACGGCATTCGGCAATACTGAGCCTGAAGCAGGCGGTGCCATTACAGTAGAGCCAGATTGTCTCCTGCGGGATGACCGTGTTCGGGTAGCGGTGACCGTCCCAACGGTCGATGGTGAAGACGCCTTTTTTGACAGGGGTTCTGACAGTGGCGATGCCATTGTCGTCGATGGTGATTTCAGTGCCGTTGGTCTTGGTGAACTTCTTCATGTTGGTTTTCTCCTTGATTTTTGGTTTTTGGTTTCACCCCCACTCGTGTGGGGAAAGTTTGCTTGTTGTTTTTGCCAACGCTCTTAATATGCAACGTTTGAAAGATTTTTCAAGTTGCAATCAAGATTTTCTTGCTGATTTTTAGTCCTCCTCGAAGGTCACGCAGGAAAGAATGCACTCGTCCTCGTCGCCGCCGAGGCAGAACGCCACCAGAGCCTCCTTGTCGGGGTCTGCCGAATCCTTGCGCAGACCCTCGCTGTCGATGTAGTAGTACTGCAGGGCATACTCCGCATACTCCTCGCAGGCGTGGTCGGTCATCTTGTCGAGCAGTTTGCTGAGCTTGTCCTCGTTCAGGGTGTACTTGCGACCGTCAGCAGTCTGCTCGATGAGGCTTTCGGCGTAGCCGTCCCAGAAGCCGCTAATGGCATCACGCTGGTAGTCAAGCACTTTCTGGTAGTCGTAGTTGAGGTCGTAGTGCTCGCCGTCCTCATCCCACCACTTGGCGATGTAGCTGCCGTCGGATTCCTTGCGCACTTCGACGCTCTCGTTCCCCCAGTCCTCGTCCATGTTGGTGGTGGCGACGAATTCGGCGTTCTCCCAGCGGGTGTCGATGTCGGCGGTGTTGGTGTTGTTGTTGATGGTAGCAGTCATGTTGTTGTCTCCTTGTTTTGGTGTTTTGTTGAGTTGCTGATTCTGTCAGCACACATAATATAGCCCGCTTTTTGATTTTTGCAAGTCGCATTCAAAAGATTTTTGAATTTTTCTTGCTTTGCATTCAAAACGCGAACCTCTTTTTGTGTGCGACCTTAATATGGTGCATTTTCGTCCAATCTCAAGTCGACTTGCGGAAAAAAGACGAAAAAAGCCAGACGAGGAAGAGAAGCTGATGCGAACATTGTTCGCATCAGCCTGTCAATACCTATAGTATAGGGGTTGGGAATCACGTACGAAAAAAGCCCCCTCCCCAAAAGGGAGGAGGCCAAGGAGCGAGCCACATGGATGCTCGGCGGGTTACCAAGCCCGCATCTATAATATGGCAACGATTCCTATTTTGCCGACTGTTCCTGCTGATTATTTTTCAGGTATGCCTGCACAGCCTTCGGGCAGGTCTTTGACAAGTCCACGAGGTAGCCAGTCACCTGATGGTCTATCCTGCGTTCGATGCTCTTGACGCCCTTGACATGCCCCTCGGACAGGGTCACCCCGTCCTTCTCGTCAATCTGTATCTTCCAGCCGCTATTCTCTCGGCTGGAATCCATCACCGCCACCCCGTTGAAGTACTGGATGCCAGTCTCGCCAGCAATGAAGCCCTTGCCAATCACCACCATCCCGAGGTTGTGGCTGCACCCTGCGAGGAGCAGACCAGCCACCGCCAAACACATTGCCTTAATCTTCATAGTGTGAACCTCCAAAAGTCCTTACCGCCAAGTAGATGCTGTATGCCTTCACCGAGCTCATTCCCGCCTCGACCAGCAGGTCGCGCATGATTTTATCCGCCTTCTTCCTGCTGACCGCCTTTGTACTATACAAGTAGTCGTGCAGGCAGAAGATGCGGAGATAGCGTCCGTCGAACGGAGAGCAGTACGACCACAGCGACCGGGGGCAGGAACAGCCGTCGGAGCAGAAGCCAGAGGGTATGGTGTACCCTCCGACCTCCACATCCTCCAGCAGGCGCACCACCGTGCTCTCCTGCTTCCCGTCGTAGTACAGTTCAACCTTCATTACTTGATTCCGTGTTTAAGCAACTCATCTGCAACAATTTGCTTCACGTCGTCAATGCTGACCATCTGAACCTGCACTTTGGTCATTTCGACCTTTAGTTCAAGCATAGTGCGCTCAATCTCAATGAGCTTGTAGTACTGGGTTCCCCATATCCACCCGAGCACCGCTATCAGGACGCTGATTACAATTGACAACATCTTCTTTTCCATTGAGTTACTCCATTTCTACATCGAACACATAAGGCCCTGACGAACTGGACGGGTCATTTACCATTATCTGCTGTCCTGTCAGGCTCACAGTATCACGCCCGCTTATCTTCGTGAGCGATGTTATTGTCGTTCCTATGCTTGACAAATCTAGCGTCGCCGAAGTGTCCTCAAAGACCCAATCAGACCACGTAAAGCCACCGTCAGTCGAGTATTTCAAGCCGTGTTTAGGGTTGAAGTAAATCTCTGGGTATCCAGATATGCCGCTATGGTACCCACAGCCGCCGTATCCAGAAGGCGACGCAACGAACACGCCGTTGGTGTTGGTCAGGTAGAGCGTCGTATCGACTCCAGCCCAGAAGCGTATTGTATGCGATTCGACCATCATCTTGATGGCGACGGTGGCGGTATTGTCAAGATAGCCAGTCTTGCTCGCCGTTATCGCCACGGTAGTGGTGCTGTCCTCAGACACTACCGTGCCGTCGTATGACAGCGTCCCGGTGGATGTGTCGAGGGTTACTCCTGAAGGCAACGTCCCGCTGGTCAGCGAGAACGTGCAACCAGTCGGGTTGGTGACCAGCGTCTTGGTGCTTGCTCCGCTGGCATATGTGAATGTTGCCGACTGGTTCTGGAACTCCACCTGCGGGACTGGACTCAGCTCCGAGGAGATTGCCACCACGCCATCCTCGTCGAGCGCATGGTCGTAGATGCGGACGTGCGAGAAATACGTCGCCACTGGGAGCGGATTGGTATAGGTTCCATATCCGCCTGCGATGGTGATTCTCGTTGTCGCAGGCAGGTTCTGCCTTGTGTCGGTGCTCGATGCCACCAGCACTCCATTCTGGTACATCTCGTATTTGCCAGTGGTGGAGTCGTAGCTCAAGATAAAGCAGTTCCAGTCGTCGTTCAGTGGCAGGTTCGGCTTGACATCGTAGTTCCAAGTGCTGTAGAAGTACTTGTTGCTGTTGCAGGCAATCAGGAAGTTCCCGTAGCTGGTGCCAGCGTAGCCAACATTCATCGCTATTGGATTCTGGTTGGAAGAAACAGTCGGCACGGACGTGAACTTCGTCCAGAAGCATATCGCCCTGCTATGGTTGCCAGTGGTGATGCCGGAGATGTCGCTCGACATCAGTATTGTTCCTGAAGGCACCAGTGCGCATCCGATGGCTTCAATCGAGGTAAATGACGGGGCGGTTCCGCTGTAGGTCAGCGTCCGCTGGTACTGCGAGAGGTCGTCGAGGTCGGCGGTCAGCGGGGTGTAGAACACATAGTCGCTGGGAATCGCTGGTATCGCAGCCGCCACGACCATCTCGACGGTGATGGTGGCGGAGGTCGAAAGACCGGTGCTCGAGGCGATGGTCAAAGAGACTGTCTGCGTCTCGTCTGCCGTCTGCGTCCCGTCCGATGTGAACGTCCCCGTGCTTGAATCGAATGTCACCCCGGCTGGGAGGGTTCCGGTGAGAGTGTATACCGGGGTGATGGCGAACTTGCTGGTGGTGTATGCTATCTGCTTGCTCGTCTCCCCCAACGGGGCGTAGAACCTCAATGTGGTGTCGCTGGCGTTGATGGCGTTGGCGGCGACCACGAATGTCTGTGTGGTGGTCACTCCGGTCTGATTGTGCTCCGAGGTCACCCTGAACATCACGCTGTACGTGCCAGGAGCGGTGGTGCCGTCGCACCTGAAGCTGGAATTGCCGAAGAAGGTGATGCCAGACGGAAGCGAGTATCCAGACTCCACCGCCATCGAGATGTCCTCGTCCGAAGTGTATGTCAGGCTCACTATCGTCGAACCGTCGGTGTAGAGATTGTAGGTCTTGCTGGTGACACTTATCCTTGCAGTCTTGTAGGTGTTGATGGTTACATTGCAGGTGGCTGGCGTGGAGTTAGGAGCAGTGAGCCTGACGAGGAGGTTGTAGACGTGGTCGTCGTCGGTCAAGCCCTTCCCAGTGAACTTGCCTGTTGAAGTGTTGAAGGTGATAGTGCTCGGGAGGGTGCCCTCGATAATCTCGAAGGTCGGGGTGCCGCCGGGGGAAACGTAGGAGATGCCGTAGGTCTCGTTCTTCTGGTACAGGCTGAACGACAAGTCGTTGGCGGTAATGTAGTACTCCGGTGTGAACTCCACCGCCAGCGACGTTATCTCTTCCGAAGTCAGGACGCGGTTGTAGATGCGGCAGGCTGCGAGGTAGCCTTTGCATCCGGAGCCTGCATTGTCTCCACCAATGTACAGGTTGCTCGACGACTGCGTATTAATGTTGGAATTGGTGTAGGTGTTTTTCTTCACCCCGTCGATGTAGATGTCGCTGCTCGTGCCATTCCTGGTGATTACGGCGCAGTGCCATTTGTTGAGCGAACTCACCAGGGAGCTGTAGTAGTAGTTATGGAAGTCGCCGCCAATTTCGCCAGTGGTGTTCATCGAGGTCAACAGGCATATCTTCTTGCCGTTGGTGCCGTTGGTGCCCATCATCACGGCACTGCCCCATTGGGTGGTTTCAAGGCAGTACATCCAAATGCAGATTGAGATTGGGTCGGTGCCCATGTTGATGCCAGTGTCAGGGGCAGCTATCTTGGCATTGCGCATATCAAGACACGGTATCCCGTACATCGTGGTCTCGGCAGGAGTTCCAGTATAGGTGAGAGCCTGCCCGGTGACAGCGGTGGAGGCATCGTTTTCGACGAGCGGGGCGTACAGGACGTAGTCGGTCGGGATGACATAGGCGGGGGAGAACTCCCCGGCGAGGAGAGCCAGCTCGGATGCGGTGACCGCACGGTTGTAGATGCGCACCGCCGCATAGCAACACTCCACGCTCATTGGGTATGAGAAGGAGGACGATGTCTGCCCGATGCCGATTCCGCCTCCGTCCATTGTGAGGGTGCCAGTTGATGATGCCATCAGCGACCCGTCGAGATAGATACTGTATCCGCCGTCGTCGTAGATTAGCGCGAGATGGTGCCACAGAGTGTTGGCGGCGTTGTCCCCCACAACCGTGAGCGATTGACCTCCCCACAGCCCTCCTGCGTAGTAGACGTTGCTTCCGCTCTTCTCAACGCCGATTGAGATTGCCTTGCCGGACGTGCCCGACGCCCCAATGCACAGCGCGAAGTTGTAGTTTGCCGTGGGGAGTTGCGACAGCTTCATCCACATACTCAACGTTCTTGCCGAAGTGCCGGAGATGTCGGTCAGGTCGGATGAGCGCAGGTAGGAGTTGGCGGGGAACGTGGCGCAGGGGACGCCCATGACCGTGCCGTAGGACGGGGAGGAGCCAGTGAGCGTGAACTCTCTCGCATACGTGCTGTGGTCGAGCGCGTCCTCGTCGAAGGGCATATACAGGACGTAGTCGCTCGGGATGGACGGCTCCTCACTCGAAGAGGAGCTCTCCCCTCCCTGCCTGCTCCTCCTGATTAGCATTTCAAGCAAATTCATTGCCATCGCTCGTCCTCCTTATTCGCTTGCAGGCAGGTCTTCCAGCGCCGTCACGTAGAGCGTCCCGCCGTCGGTCGTGAATCTCACCACGCAGATGTTGCGCTTGCCAGCGGTCAGGGTGTCGGCGAAGGTGATGTTGGCTCCTGCGGTCACCGTGGCTCCTTCAGCAAGGTCGATGATGAGCTCGGCGTAGTCCACCGTGCCAGTGCTGCTCGACAGATACGGCGAGCTGGTGGCGTGGAGCGTCAGCCCGGAGTCGACCGTGATGTGACCGATGATGCCGTTCGGGGTGACGCCGTATACGGTGGCGTCAGAATGAGCCACCAGATTCGTCACGTCCTGCCAGTCGTAGGTCATCCTGTTCTTGAGGTTGCCGTCGCCGACGATGGCGGTGACGTTGGCTGGCAGACCGGAAAGGGTCGTGCCCTCCGGCACAATGTAGATGTACTTGCCGTTCTGCGCAGCGCTGTTGAGCGGCTCGTATCCCACCGGGAATGTCGCCTTGAACATCATCACGCACGTGCCCCCGCCGTAGGCTGTGGCAGTGGCGGTAGCCACCGCGCCAAGTTCGGTAGCCGTCAGCGCCGGAATCCTGCGGAGCAGTCGGCAGAACGCGAACATATACGAGTAGCAGTTCTGGTACAGCGGCAGGCTTTTCAGGTTAGGCGCTTCGGTCAGGCTGCTGCAATTCCTGAACATGCTATAGTAGCACGACTGCGCCAACGCGGTGGCGGAGGTCAGGAAGTTGTAGGGGACTTTCTGCAACGCCGAGCATCCGTTGAACATGCTGTGGTAGCAACTCCCTGTAAGCGTTGCCGCAGGGAGCGTGGCTGGCACCCTGATGAGGCTCGTGCAGTCCAGGAACATCTCCCGGTAGCACGACGACGCCAGCGTGGTCGCCGGAAGGTCGGGGCAAACCAGCAGGCTCGAACAGCCGCTGAACATGCCATAGTAGCAGTTGTCGGCAAGCGTGGTCGCAGGCAGCGCAGGGGCGGTCTGGAGATTCACGCAGCCCTTGAACATCTCATAGTAGCACGATGCGGCGAGTTCGGTCGCCGGAAGTGCGGGTGGAGTCGCCAGACCGGAGCAGTTGTAGAACATCTGGTAGTAGCTGTTCTCATATACTTTAGGCGCAGGCAGAACCGGTGCCCCGGACAGATTCGTGCAGCCGCTGAACATCTGGCTAAAGCAGAAGGTGCTGGCTAATGATGGCATCTTCAATCCGCTGGCGTCGACGAGGGTGGTGCAGTTCTTGAAGAGCGCGTAGAAGGCGCCGGAAGGCGGAGTGCCCATGTAGCCGTCCTTTTTCAGCAGCGTGGTAATGTCGCCGGAGACGCTGAATTTGCAGGTGCAGTTGAAGGTGGGGTTGGTTTGGTCGGAGATGGCGGCGGCGGTGGTGACGGCGTTGCGGAGGTAGTAGGTGCGACCGCTATAAACCGTCATACCGCTGGAATAGGCTTTCCAATCTGCGTAGCCGCTGCTGGCGGCTTGGGGGGTGTAGTCGCAGAACTCGATGGCGGCACCGCTGGCGGCGTTGATGGTGACCGTCCCGCTGCCTTCCTGCGGGGTGATGGCGAAGTAGTCGGAAGCGCCAAGGTTGATGTTTTTCCAGCTGCCTGCATCAACGTCCTTGTACACCACCGCCCAGCCAGACGGCACGTGCGAGGTGTCCCTGACATCCATCGGGAGGCTGGCCGGGCACTTGAACGTCCCCGAGGAGCCGACAGAGTTGCCGCCAAGCCAACCCGAAGTTGACGGCGTGCTGCCAGTGCCCCAGTTCGGGAAGTCCACGTCGATGTTCTTGAGCGAAGTGCAATTTTGGAACATCGAAGCCATCGTTGTGGCATCGGTCAGGTTGGTGGCGCATATCTTCGGTGCCTGCTCAAGGGACGAACAGCCCCTGAACATCTGCATGTAGCAGAACGGGGATGTACCAACCAGCGTGAGTGCCGGAAGGATGGAAGGAGCCTGCGTCAGGGCTGAACAGTATATGAACATGTACGCATAGCACCCCTGTGCCAGCGTCGTGGCTGGAAGCTCTGGTGCGGAGAGCATATACGAGGTGAGGTTCGCGTTGTTTCCGAAAAGGTACGTGTAGCAGTTGGCGTTCAGCGTGGTGGCTGGGAGCTGCAAGTCCTTGGCGTGGCGGATGTTGCACTTCGAGTACGGCAACGAGGAGTTGTTCATGTTGGCGAACAGGTAGCCGAAGCACATTGCAGGGACGCCGCTGCCGCCTGTCGGAAGCGTGGTTCTGGTGGCGAAGCCAGTCTTGTCGAAGATGCTGTACAGGTTGCCAGACAAGTCGACTGCGTTGGCGGCGGTGTAGGCGTCGCTGGCGTTGCCGAGGCATTGGAATACCATCCTTCCTCTGGTACCACCGTAGATGAACGCATTGTCGCCCCTGAAATAGACCTTGTTGCCGATGGAGCCAGTGCCCGTTCCCAGCACCAACGTCTCCGTGGCGTTGCCATTTTCCTGGTTGAAGGTCATCGTAGTCCAGGTCGCCATATCGGTGCTATACTCGATGTTGTATTCAGGGAATACACCGGAATACGCTCCTGACGTGCCAGCCACCCTCCACCACCGCACCCGCTGCATCGCCGTGGAGTCGGCGATGGTCACGCAAAGCGGGGTCTTCCTCAAGTCGGTGGCGAAATTGTCGAGGACGGGCTTGCCGGAGAGGTCGGAATACGCCCCCGTGGTAGCCACGGCGGCGAGGCTGGGCTTTCCTTTGATGAAGTCTATCGCACTGCTGTCGGTCTGGGCGTAGTCAGCCTGCACCTGCGCAGCGGGGATGGTCGGCTTCCCTTTGATGAAGTCATCTTTCGTCTCGTCGGTCTCGTTCCAGTTCGGTTGGACATTCTCTAACATACTGTAACTCCTTTAGTTGCTTGAAGATGACTCCTCACTGCTCGATGATTCAACCGGCAGGTCTTCGAGGTACTTGATGCGGAGCTTGGCTGCGCCGTCGCTCCATCTGACCTCGCAAATGTTGCGCTTGCCAGCCACGGGGGCGTCCTTGAAAGTGAGGTTGGTGCCAGCAGTGACCGTGGCTCCAGAAGCAATGTCCAGCACGACCTCTGCATATGCGATGCTCCCGCTGTCAACCGCCGTGGCGGAGAGCGTCAGGGCGGAGGCGACGGTGATGTGCTTCGCCACTTCCCCTGACGGAGACAGCTCTGCGGTTGCGTCGGTCGAATCCTCGACGCTGATTACAGCCCCTGAAACCGCCCCCGCATCGGTATATGCGATTGTCCAGCCTACAGGAACGCCGCTCGTGTCTCTCGTGGCAGGGATGCTCGTGTTTGACGGGCATACGAACACACCATATTCAGAGGCGTTTTTAAGCCAGTCTCCAGAATTGACTGGGAACAGCGAGTTGAGCAACCTAACCTTCTTCAGATTCGTGCATCCAAAAAACATGCGGTCGAACAACTGGGTGTATCCACCTGACATATTGGTTTTATAAATGCCTAATACAGCCTTCTCGAGAGCAGTACACCCTGCAAACATGTTACTACAAGCCAATGCATAGAACACATCTGCCTTCACTTCCACCGTTTTCAGAGAAGTGCAATTTTCAAACATTGAGGCAAAGCAATGGTTGAAGGCATTTTTAACCGATAGCTTGACATTTGTCAAACTTGTGCAATTAGCATACATACCGTTAAACTCTCCATCTGCGTCTTCTGGCATCGGAACTATGCTCTGCAAATTTGTGCATCCTTGAAACATGCTTTTGCAACCATCGTTAAAATGCACGGCTTTGATTGACGGAGGGATTGTGAGCAATGTGCAATCTTTGAATAGATAACGGAAGCAGTATCTTTGAAGGGACGATGCCTCGCATTTCTTGTCAAGCAGGCTCATCAGGTTTCCTCCAGCTTTGATTATTTTAGAGCCTGTGAATACAAACTGATAATATCCGTGAGTAGCATCTGATGGCGAAATGGTGGCATTGTTGCCTCTGAAATATACTTTTGTATAGCCGCTTATTGAGATTTCATCTCCAGTGTTGCCTTGCCAGCCGTATTGCGTCCAAGTCGTTTTATCAAAAGAGTATTCGAGATTTATGTCAGCTGGGGCGTAGTCAGTAACAATCTTGTTCAGCCTTATGGTGTTTGTCCCGCTAAAAGGAGAAACATCTTGCGTAAGGTAGAAATAGTCGTCACTTCCTTTCGGAGCATCCGCCCATTCCTCGCCTGTTGCGGTCTTGGTCAAGACCTGCCCAGCAGAGCCGCCAGCAGGGAGCTCCGTAGGCACATCAGCCCATTCCTGACCTGATGCCGTGGCGGTGAGCACCTGTCCCACGGTGCCAGCGGCACTCGGCTTCTCGAGATACCCGCTCAAATCGACCGTGCCAGCCAGCACATCCCACGCAGTGCCAGTCCAGCAGACGTTGTCACCTGCATTCACACCGTGCTGCGCATCCGCAGTCTCAACGTTGTAGACGTCGCCAATCGACATTCCGGTGACCGGCAGGTCGCCGTAGGTGCTGACCGTGCCGCAGTACTTGTAGACCGTCGTCAGCTTGGTGTCCACCTCGGTCTTCGTATACGCATCGGTGATGCCGTATCCAGCGAGGGTGGTGGCTGAATCAGCCTTGGAGCCGAGGGCGGTGTCTGTTTCAGTCTTCGTATATGCGTCCGTGATGCCGTATCCCGCCAGCGTAGTAGCCACGTCAGCCTTGGAGCCAAGGAGAGTGTCCGTCTCGCTCTTGGTATAGGTCGTGGACTTGTCGGCTTTTCCGGACAGGAGGTTGTCGGTCTCGGTCTGCGTATAGATGCTCGGCTTGTTTTTGAGGTATGCGGCGCTCTGGGGGTCTGCCTCGTTCCAGTCCGTCTGCGCACCGTCGTTGACGTCGATGGTGACATCCTCGGTGGCATTGACGGAGAACGCACCCTTGCTCACCCCGCCCTGCGTGATGGTGACCTTCGCTGTGCCGATGTCCTGCACGTCAGCCTTGGAATCCCAAGCAGTCTTGTCCTGCAAGGTGACGTGGATGTCGGTGTCGCCGGTATGCGAGGTCAGGTCGCTCTCGTCCGCCTTGTCGGCGAGCTTGCCGTCAATCTCGTCCTTGGTGTAGTATTCTTCGGTAGTGATAGGCTCCGGCAGGGCGTCGTAGTCTGCGATGATGCCGTTGGCGAAGCCCCTGCCTTTGGCGAGCAGGGCGTAGTTGATGCTTGCGTCGGAGCCAGTCTTGAGATAGAGCCCCACCACCACGTCCACGGGACGCACCTTGCCATTGACGACATCCCTGAATTTCACCGTGCGGGTGTCGACAGTCATCGTGACGGAGCCAGCAGATGCTTCCGCCGCCGTCACCTCGTGCCTGTTGACCACCATGCAGGTGGCGCTGTGCAGGATGTTCTCCGGTGCGCTGTCGTAGAACGTCATGTCGTTGTCCACGGCGAAAACCAGCAGGTCGCCCTCGTGGATGACACCGGGCAGGAAGCTGAAAGTATACTCCGGTCTGTCGCCGTAGTCGAACACCTGCGGCTGGGACGGCTGGACGCTACCCATCTCGTCGAAGAACATCTTGGGCTTGATTGCGAAATTGCTCATCTCGGTTACTCCTTAACG